>C687J35174_10011574_pt1 | contig 10846 bp, 13 predicted proteins | sample RifCSPhighO2_01_FD_35174 | JGI IMG/M metagenome (IMG submission 35174) | reverse complement strand
CCCCGCTAGAAGTCTTGACAAAAGCCCGGAAACGAAAAAAGCGCCGAAGCGCTTGAAAGAAATTTAAAAGATGGGTGTTCGGATTGAGGAGGGTCGGCGGGCGTGAAAGTCTCAATTCCATTATACAACAGAATCCTGAAGGTGGTAAGCTTTTTTTCAAAAAAACTACAACTTGATGCACACAAATCAATAACAGGTCGACCATTATCATTGCCAATTGAAAAAGTCATTTCACTGGCGATCTTCAAAAAGAAAAACAACATTGCTACCACTAAATCGCTTTACGAAATCTTCGATCTGAAAAAAATCTGTTCCTACAAAACGTTAATTGTTAATCTGATTCGCTGGGCAAAGTTGGGAGCCACAATTTTGTTTCTTTTGTTAAAAACCAACCGTCAAAATGCCGACGAAGTAAAGCACATCGACGCCACCGAGCTTCCCATCTGTTTGTTTAAAAACGCCAACCGACACCAAACGATTAAAGACTTTGCCAGCTTCATGCGAGGGGCAAAAGGGACGTATTTTGGCTTAAAAATGCATCTTTGCAGTGATCTGAAACGAAAATTGCTGTCAATTAAATTCACCACTGCCAACAAAGATGAACGTGAAATGGTGATGGATTTGTGTAAGGATTTGGAAGGAATTTTTGTTGCCGATGCCGGATATATTTCTGAAAAATTGATTTGGGAATTTTACCAAGAAAACCGACGAATTCTGTTTGTCAAACCCAGAAAAAACATGAAAAAACTGATGACTAAATTCCAAGAAAATCTTTACAACACCCGCATGCAAATCGAATTTAATTTCCGAGATTTAAAATTGTTTTACGGACTCTGCACCAGCCTGCCAAGATCAATAGATGGATATTTTACCAACTATATCTGGAGCCTCTTGGCATATCAAATCGTGTAGGTTGTATCGTTAATATTTTGAAAAAAGCTTATCACACTTTGAATTATTATATTTGACCGGGCGGGTAGTGAAAGGCGTTCCAATCAAGCAGTTCTTTTTTGCAGAGGGGGTATGGACGGGTATTTGTATTTGTCAGAAGCGCCGGATAAACTGGTGGCAATGATAAAGTTTGCCGTTGACTACCGGGGGAGGTGGCGGGCGGTGGAATCGGCCTTTGATGACACTATTCCATGGCTGCGCCAAAACTTGATACTGAAGCTTGCCTGGCCGGAGGGGGAAATTTTTGCCGGCAAAATATCATCTTGCTACACGGTTACGCATATGATTGTTTTGATAGCGGCCGCCGACACGCTTACTGCCTATCATAAACACGGCCCGGCAGGGGCATAGTTTTACAAAGTCCGGAAGGCGGGAATATATCCTGCTTTTTTTATGCCCGGATATTTGACATATCCATTGCAATGAGTAGAATAAAGTTACCTAGCAGAATGGTCGAGCTGCGGGAATTATAATTAACCGTATTACCATAGAAAGAACATGGCAACAGATAATGACAAAGAGTTTCTTGAATACTTGGTAAAAGCGTTGGTTGACAATCCGGGCGATGTCAAAGTTGAACGGAAAGTTGACGAAATGGGAGTTTTGCTTTCACTGACCGTGAACCCGGCCGACATGGGCCAGATCATCGGGCGCGAAGGTTCAACTGCCAAGGCGATCAGGAATTTGGTGAGGATTGTGGGCCTGAAAAACCACGCCAGGGTGAACCTTAAGATTGAGGAACCGATTGGCGGAAGGATGCCCCGGCCTGAAAAGCCAGCGGCAGCTTCGGCTCCGGATGATATTGACAATATCTCACTGTAATTTACAAAAGTTAAAAACCGTGCTAAAGTAAAGCACGGTTTTTAATTATATGAAAACGCTCAAATTTGATGTTATTACCATTTTCCCGGAAATATTCAGCTCATATCTGAAAGAGAGTTTGATTGCGCGGGCGCAGGTAAAAAAGTTGATAAAAATAACCACGCATGATTTGCGAAAATATGCCGATGACGCGCGCGGTACGGTTGACGGCCGGCCATATGGGGGCGGCCTTGGTATGGTACTCATGGTAGAACCAATATTTAAAGCAGTGGCCGCCCTAAAATCCCAAGCACCAAATCCCAAATCCCAAACAAATTCTAAATTCAAAACTAAAAATCCTAAAACGAAAATTATTCTCTTTACTCCGCGGGGGGAAAAATTCAACCAAAAAATGGCGCTTAAGCTTTCAAAATTGGATCGGGTTATTTTCATCTGCGGGCGGTATGAAGGCGTTGACCAGCGCGTGGCGGAAGAAATTGCCGACATGGAAGTGTCTATTGGTGACTATGATCTGATGGGCGGGGAATTGCCGGCCATGGTGGCTATTGAGGCTATCAGCCGCCTGGTGCCCGGCGTGCTTGGCAAAGAAGCATTATTAAAAGAACGAATCACCAAAAGCGGCGGTTTCATTGAATATGCACAATATACGAGGCCGGAGGTATTTGAAGTAAAAAGTCAAAAGTTAAAAGGCAAAAGTTCAAGTAAAAAATCAAAATTTTGGCGGGTGCCGAAAGTATTATTATCGGGCGACCACAAAAAAATTGAGGAGTGGAAATCCGAACACGGAAAGGTAATTGAATAAAAGTCTAATACCTGTTATAATAGACAAAGGAACTATATCTATGAATATAAAACCTTTGCCTCTTACTAGGGTAAAAGATCTTTATTACAGGGACGGTTTGAGTAGTGTACAAATAGGTAAAAAATTCAATGTTAGTCCGTGGGTTGTAATAAGATTTATGAAGAGGAATGACTTACCACTCCGAACTCGCATTGAATCAAATGCAAATACATTCAACAGAAAGCCCTTAACATTTTCTCTTAAAAAAAGTCTTTCACTGAAAGAAAGAGAATTAAAAATTGCCGGAGTTCTTTTATACTGGGCGGAAGGCGGAAAGCTATCTTACCATACGAGGAACTGGACCGTTGATTTGGCAAATAGTGATTCCCGCATGGTGAGTTTATTTCTAAGATTTTTAAGGGAAATTTGCAGAGTTGATGAAACAAAATTAAGTGTCCAATTATATTGTTATGCAGATCAGAATGTTGAAGCGTTGAAGAAGTATTGGAGCAGTGTGACAAAAATTCGTTTAGAGAAATTCATCAAACCATATGTCAGGCAGGATTTTAATCCTAATGGAAGAAAAATGGCACATGGGCTAGTGCATATTAGATATTGTGATAAGAAGTTATTGTTTCAAATAGATGCTTGGATAAAAGAATATTGTAAAAAGTTTAAAATTGTGGTTGAATAAACTGGTGGAATGGGCGTGTGGCTGAGCAGCAAAGGCACTAGACTGTCAAAAGGCAGCTTTCTAAGGAAACTTAGGTTGAAAAACTTCGGGATAACGAAGAAACCCTAACGTAAAGTCGAGGGCAACATCGTGGGAACCCCTTACTAAAACATGATAAGGGGGCACCGTAGAGACTAGATACCGAAGCACCCAAAAGGGTGATGATATAGTCCATGCCTTAGGAAACTAAGGAAGAGCATGAAATCTAGCGGGGTTTCCCCTTCGCAGGTGCAAGTCCTGCCGCGCCCACAGGTTTTGACAATTAAATTAAGCCGATGTAGCTCAGTGGCAGAGCATCTCCATGGTGGGTCGCAAAGCCCCGCCCATTGCTAGAGTAATTTAGCAGTGAATCCCGAATTACGGTTAATAGCCATATAATGGCCAAGACCGTGGCGAATAACATCGCCCGAACGACTGACAAGGGCTCCGCAACTTTTGGTAAACTACCAGAAGGCGGGGAAGATACAGTCTAGCCCTCTCAAATATATAAAAGAGGGGTGTAAGCGAAGGAGAAGGTCGAGAGTTCAATCCTCTCCATCGGCTCATGGACAGGCATGAATATTTATGATATATTCATAAATCCTACACCATAAATCATAAATCAACGAATATGGCAACAAAAAAACCATTCATGAAAATGCAGTGCACCGTGTGCAAGCATTTCAATTATTTCCTCAAAAAAACCAAGGCAATGGGGGATAACAAATTGGAAATGCAAAAATTCTGCAACACCTGCAAAAAACATCAGAAGCATAAGGAAAATAAAAAAGCGTAGTTTTAAAACTGGTTCAAAGGGAGCCGGTTTTTAGTTGCCTGCATTCGCACCGGCAGCTAGGAAACCCCCTGGTAACGTGATAGTATGAAATCAGTAAATAAGATATTTGTCATCATTACTGCCATGGAAAACCAAACACCATCACAAAGCGGTAACAATATGCGATTTTTATCACTTTCCCTTATTCTTGCATCTATTATCATCATCGGCACTGTTTTGTATAGAAACGTAAATTACTCGGATAAAAACCCTTCCACAATCAATCGGACGGAGTCTGTTATAAACCAACAGGGGGTGGATGAGCAAGACAATCAGCCGGAATCTACCGCAAATCAACAGGGGCAAAATAATCCGGGCAATCTTATAAAAGTTTCCGTTGACGATGATCCGATATTAGGAGATGCAAATGCCCCATTAACCATTATTGAATTTTCCGATTATGAATGTCCTTTTTGTAAACGTTCCTTTAATCAAGTCCTGCCGGAGCTGAAGAAAAATTACATTGATACGGGCAAGGTAAAATTAGTATTCAGGGATTTGCCATTAAGTTTTCATGCTAACGCGAATAAAGAAGCGCAAGCTGCCAATTGCGTCAGAGATCAGGGCGGGGATAGTGTATATTTTGAATTCCATGATCAAATTTTTAAAAAAACCGCTTCAAACGGCACAGGCCTTGCATTAACCGAATTGCCGGTCATAGCGAAGGATATTGGATTAAATGTGAACACTTTCCAACAGTGTTTGGATTCAGGCAAGTTTAAAAACGAGGTGGATAAGGATTTGGCTGATGCGGCAAAAGTTGGAGCAAGAGGCACGCCTACTTATTTTGTGGGAAAATCAAGCGATGACGGCATTATCAATGGCACGATAATAGTGGGAGCCCAGCCGTTTTCCGCTTTTCAGGTTATTATTGATTCGCAACTTAAGGAATTGGAAAGCGCAACGAATTAAGAGACAAGCATGGATTTTTCGCTTATTATCCCAGCTTTTATTGCTGGCCTGCTTACATTTTTAGCTCCCTGCACCCTTCCGCTGGTGCCGGGATATTTAGGTTTCATCAGTGGTGTTTCGTTAAAGGATTTGGGTGATCCTGAAAAAGCAAAGCAAACCCGCTGGAAAATTTTTCTCAACGGTTTGTTCTTTGTTATTGGGTTTAGTCTGGTGTTTACTCTTCTTGGCACACTTGCTGGTCTTGGTGGGCAAGCACTATTTCCTTACCGTATATGGCTTTCGTGAATTGGCGGAATTTTTGTGATACTTTTCGGATTATTTATGATGGGCATTTTAAGGTTACCATTCTTAACTATTGAAAGGCATTTTGTAAGTGTAAAAACTTTGAAACCGGGCAACCCGGCAAGCTCTCTTATTTTTGGAGCGGCGTTTAGTTTGGGGTGGACTCCGTGTGTCGGTCCCATTCTTGGTTCCATTTTGACGCTCGCCGCCGCGGGGGGAACCGTGGGCCAGGGAGCTTTTCTGTTATCGGTTTTTTCTCTTGGACTTGCAATTCCATTTCTCGCTATTGCATTAAGCATTGGTTCAGCATCCACATACTTACATAAAATAAGCAAATACCTTAATATTATTTCCATCATTGGCGGCATGTTCTTAATATTCCTCGGCCTTCTGCTTCTTACCAATAAGCTGGGAGTTTGGAGCGGTTATTTTTTCCGGTTGTTTGATTTTATCAACTATGATGCCTTGTTAAATTATCTGTAATTTTTATTGTCAAATATGCCTCCTGAAAAGGCACATCCCATAAAGAAAACAAAAAGGCGTAATAATAAAAACGGCGTGAGCCGGTTTTTGGTTGCCTGCCGGCGGGCAGGGTTGGCAATGATTTGACAATACCCTATGGGGGTATATAATGGGTACATGGAAGACATGCATGATAACAATAAAAGCAAGGTTATACGGCGGCTTAAGCTGATAGAGGGCCAGGTCCGCGGCCTGCAAAAAATGGTTGAAAATGGCACGTATTGCATTGATATCATTACCCAGACATCAGCCGTTAAGCAGGGGCTTTCAAACGTGGAGGATTTGCTCATGGAAAATCATTTAAGCGGTTGCATTATCAACCAGATAAAATCGGGGAAAACTGCCAAGGCCAAGGAAGAAATATTAAAAGTGTATAAACTTAAGCGTAAGTAATAATATGAATACGCAAACGTATCGGGTAAGGGGCATGCACTGCGCCTCGTGTTCCGCGATTATTGAAAAAACCCTCAAAAAAGTGGAGGGCGTGCAAAGCGTGCAGGCGAACTTTGGCACCGAAACTGCCAAGATATCTTTTGACGAGTCAAAAACTGATGCAACCAAGCTTTCAAAAAAGATAGAGCACTTGGGGTATTCACTTCTGGCCCCCCGGGCATTCAAACCATGCTGGCCATGGCGGCCAGACCGCCGCACAAATGGGAATGAGCGAAGAAGAACATGCCGCGCATACGGGCCTTGGCCAGTCAAAAGGGCAAAAATTGGCCGAAGTTGCTGATATGAAAATGAAAATTATGATGGTGATGCCCCTGGCCGCTTTCAGTATTCTAATGGGTAGGTTTCTGGTAGAATGTAATAAAAGTTAATCTACTGCGTCATTGTTATTGACAGCGGTATATCATATATGATATATAAGAATATAGAGTACAGAGTAACATTTTTTAAGGATAAAAAGAACAAAACCCCTGTTTTAGAATATCTTGATTCTTTGGGTGGTAAGGAAAAGGCTAAGATATTAAAATATGTAGATTTTCTAAGAGAGCACAAGGGAGTTTTAGACGAACCATATTCAAAACACATTAAAGGAAAAATCAGAGAGTTACGAGTTGATTTCTCAAATAACCGGCATAGAATATTTTACTTTACTTTTATAAATAAGAATATTATTTTTCTCCATGCGTTTTTAAAGAAAACTCAAAAAACACCACCAGAAGAAATCATGAAAGCAGAAAATAATTATCATATCGTTATTAACCATGAAAAACATACATAAAAATCCATACCTAACTGACGCGTCTGTTTGGGAGGATTATCTTAAAGAACAGCTTAGGGATTCAGTTTTTAAGAAACATTACGATTATTACGGCAAGCAACTGGAAATTGCTCATCAGATTTTACAATTGAGAAAAAAGAAGCATATGTCCCAAGCCAAGTTGGCAAAAAAGATAGGCACCAAGCAAAGCAATATNGCNAGAATGGAAGCGGGAAACCAAAACTTCTCCGTTGATACTCTTCAAAAGTTGGCAGGAGCNCTTGGAAGNGATTTGAAGATCGTCTTTTCATAATCGAATTAGGGAATAATTTACCTGCTATTCTGGAACACGCTATTCATAAGGAAANTAAAAAAGTGTAGGTTTAAAACCGGTTTNAAGGAGCCGGTTTTTGATTGTAGATGCCAGCGCCCAATACAACCCCTTGACATTCATTTTTAAAAGGAATAGATTTACTCATACTATAAACTATAAAAAAGTAATAAAAATTCACCTTGTTTAAATTTACTTTATCGCACTTTTGCTAAAAAGTAATTTTAGAAAACTTGGTAATAAAAAGTTATGAACAATTTTCTGGGGGGGGGGTTCTCAAAAGTAAGACTTTCTTGATTCGGTTAACCGCAGTATTAATTATGATAGGCGGTTTTTTTGTGGCTGCAAATGCAAATGCGGTAATTACAACCATCAATCTTGTCTCTCCAGATGGCGGTCAGGAATGGCGCGGTACGCAAAACATTACGTGGAACGGTGTGTCAGACAACGCATCTGATGCAATTGATATCCTATATGCCGCTGATGGAGTAAACTTCAACCAAGTCGTTGCTCAAAACCGTCTATTCTCTGATGGGTCATACTCATGGAATACTACACTATCTTTTCCCGACAGCTTAACGGCCCGTATTCAAATTAGTCCGAATGGCTTTCCGTTACCCAGCGACTCTTCTGCAAATGTATTTACCCTAGACAATACAGCCCCAGTTACAACTTTCGCAATTAGCCCTGTTTCTCCAGACGGTATCGATGGCTGGTATGTGTCTACGCCTACGATAACGCTCACCTGTGACGATGGCGCGGGAAGCGGTTGCAATGACACTTACTATAAATGGGACGGCGCAGCTTCTTGGACTACATACTCTGTTCCTTTTCTAGCGCTTGAGGGCGAACATGTCCTATCTTTTTACTCCGATGATAATGCGACCGACGCGGTGGGTATGCGTAACGAAGAAGTAGTACAAACCCAGACTATAAAGGTAGACACGGTTTTTCCTACCGTTATTGTTACTTCCATTACACCAGATGGCGCATATAATGAAGGGGATGCCATAAATGTAACCCTGACATTTTCTGAAGCGGTTTCTTCAACAGATGCGCTTACCGTTACGCTTGACACGGGTGGGACATGCGTTGTCCCAGCTCTTACCGATGCAACTACGGGAGCTTGCAGTTATACGGTGGGGGTAGGACAAAACTCTCCTGATTTAACGGTGGCATCAATTACTCCAAATAGCGGTGTTGTTGAAGATATTGCAGGAAACAATTCAACGCTAGTGCCAACCGCTAATATTGCTGACACCAGCGCTATTGTCATTGACACAACCTTTCCGACCACCTTTACAGTGGGCACGGTTGTTACCACGGGAGGCACGGAGGTTACTGGCTGGTGGAATGCAACCAATACTGGCGTAAATGTGACCGTACCCGTAGATAATGATGCATCACTCACTGGTGGTACTATCCAACTGCAAGCAGAAGCTGATGGGACATGGGTGAATATTGGAGTCGCATATACGATTTTGTCAGGTGAGCTCGGAAATGACGTTGTCATATCTCTGACAGCCCCGGAATTTGAAGGTATAACTGATTTCAGCGAGGGAGATAATGTTCAATTCAGGGCGGTTATTAGCGATATTGCGGGGAATTCCACTACCGGTACGGAAAGCGCGGATAATCTTGATGTAGACCAGACAGCGCCNACCGTCGACGCGGGCACGGACAAGGAGGTGAACGCGCAAGTCGCGCAAGATGCGGCGACGTCGGATNGCGGNTCCAATCTCGACACGCACCAATGGTCGCAGGAAGGTGGCTCCGGTGTCCTAACCTTTGGTACGGATACGATGGTGGATACAACCATCGAGGCGGACGATGACGATACATATGTAGCGCGTCTCACGGTGACCGACGTTGCGGGCAATAGCGCTTTTGATGAAATCCAGTTTGCCTGGGACACTATTGCGCCAGTACTTGCAGAAGTGACTCCCGTACCGACCCCAACTAACGATACGACCCCTGACTACACTTTTAGCGCCGATTCAGTGAAACAGTTAGCGGCAAGCGTGGGAGGCGCTATTACGTATGGCGGCACCTGCTCAAGCGCGGCCACGAATGCTACTGCAGGCAGTAACACCATTACTTTCAACGCATTAGCTGATGGAATATATGATACATGTACTATTGCTGTTACTGACGCCGCCGGTAATTTGAGTCTTGTTCTACCCGTTACGGAATTTGAAATAGACACTATCGTGGCCACCGTTTTAAGTATTACTACTACCGATGCCAACCTAGATGGCCAAGTAGATACCGCAACTATTGTTTTTATTGATGAAGTGAAAGATTCCAGCTTCTCTGTGGGAACATTCATGATTGGTTCAGTAGCGGCAACCACTTTTTCAACTGGTGGCACGCCTGACGATGACACCATTGTTCTATCGCATGCAGGCGTTGCAGGCACCGAAGCCAAACTCGTAACCTATACCCCGGGAACAGCTGCCGATCTTGCAGGCAATGCCCTTGGCGCAATTTCCCAGACTTCTACTGACGCGGCAGGACCAGTTTTACTTTCAGCGCGAACTGTAACGACTACTTCCATTGAAGCTACATTCAGTGAAGACCTCAATGGCACAACCGTAAATCCGAGCGGAAACGAGTTTGCCGTGACAGGGTTTGCAGTTTCTAATGCAGATGAAACCGCNCCCGGTATTGTTACACTTACCGTAGCCACCATGCNAACTGATGCAACTCCCGATGTAACATTTACGAATACAGGTACTTTTACTGATCTTGCGGCCGTTCCCAATGAAGCAGTTTCACCGGTTACGGTAACTGCCGTGGACGGCGTGGCGGCGGTTCTAACGACAGTTTCTATCTCATCCAACAACGCGAAAGATGGAACACTGTGGGCAAAGGAGGGAGATATGGTCACCGTTTCGTTCACTGCGAGCGAACAGCTTCATACCAACACTGCCGTCATCATTGGGAACGAATCTGCGATTGTTACAGATCTTGGCACCAACAACTGGACCGCCACACTGGTTATGGATGATGATGACGTAGAGGGCGTCATCACGTTTTTAATCACCTTTGAGGACGTTGCGACTCCGGTCCACAATGTAGGTGTGCCGGTAATAGATGTAACCGATGCTACGGAAATCTTCTATGACAGGACAAATCCAGACGTGGATGCGGGTTTAGACAGGGAAGTTAATGCGGAAGTATCACCGCAGGGCGCCACGGCATCTGACGCAGGCTCCGGAGTTGACACGTATGGGTGGGAGGCTGTTGGTCCGGGAACAATTACGTATTCAAATCAAAGCGGTACGGGTACCGGAGTAGATACCGATATCTCGGCTGATATCGATGGCACATACACCATAACCCTTACGGTTGAAGATGAAGCGGGAAATATCGCGACCGATGAAATGATATGGCTCTAGACTAGATATCAGTCATGATATAATAGAAAAATGACGGGAATCAAGTTTAAAAAAGCCAAATTAACGAATTTTAAAATTAAACAAATTATT
>C687J35174_10011571_pt1 | contig 10847 bp, 15 predicted proteins | sample RifCSPhighO2_01_FD_35174 | JGI IMG/M metagenome (IMG submission 35174) | reverse complement strand
TGAAAGCATTTTTATGGAAGCCTTGGCGCAGGTGATGCTTAGCTTAGGCAAATTTGCGAACGACATGCTCATTTTCACATCGCAGGAGTTTGACTATTTTACTGTGGACGCATCGCTTACTACTGGCTCAAGCATTATGCCTCACAAGCGCAATTTGGACGTGATGGAAATATTGCGCGGGAACGCGAGCGTCGTAATTGCAAATCAGCTGATGGTGAAAGACATTTCAAAGAATCTTATCTCCGGCTACAACAGAGACGGACAGCTCATGAAAAAGCCGATTTTTGAGAGTGCGAAAATTGTTGCAGATAGTTTGGAGGTGGCAGGGTTAGTATTGGCGGGAATTGCTCCGAAACACGAAAGTATCACCGGAAAAATAACCCCCGGAATATTTACGGCGGACATTGCGAACAAATTAGTTACTGAAAGTGGAGTCCCATTCCGCGATGCTTACAAACAAGCTTCGGAAATGGTTTCCGATAATGTAGATTTGGTTGCGAACATCGCATCAAAAGTAAGCTTGGGCGCTCCAGGAAATCTTAATTTGGAGGGATATAGGGAGAGAATAAAAAAAGCCGGCGCCTAGAGGCCGGCTTTTCTTGAGATAGGGGCGTTAGCCCATATCTCGTATCGCCCGATTATAAATACGCGGGCGATCGTCCACAATCACGATTTCCGGCGTATTCTCGCTGGTTTCATGGTGCGGATTGGATGTCTTTTCTGCGCCATCCGCATTTTGCGGATTGTTCATTTGGGCAGTCTGCGTGCTCATTGCTCTCCCTTTCCAGAGTGATAGTTTAAGCTACTGAATGGTACCAGTGCGAGAAGATACACTAAATACTCTAATGCGTCAAATAAAACACACTTTTTATTAGCGGCACAATAGTGCGATATATCGCACTATTGTGCCGAACCTTGCTTCATTGACAGACACGATAGATTCCGGAGAATTCTATATTTTCAACAAGTCTAAAAGCGAGTCCAAAAAATAATCTGGATTTTCTGCTTTGAGGCGCGCTTTGCCTGATTCATGCCGGGAAATTCCTGCTGATTTAGCACCGACTTTCTTCGGCGCGGTTATGTCAGAGGGTAGATCGCCCACAAACAGAAGTTCATGTGGGGCGATTTCAAATCGTCTAATGAGCGTCGCGATGTTATCTTCTTTGAGGTCTTCTCCCCCCAGAATGTGTTCAGAAGGAAAATATTGTTGGAACTCGTGTTCGGCAACTTCACTCTGGATGTTAGCCTGTTTTCTTCCCGTTACGATCCCCAATCTAAATTGTTTTTCAGCGAGCCGGAAGAGCGTCGGCACAACATCGTTAAAAAGTGGAAGACGTTCGTTGAATACATACTTATTGTCACCGTCATTATGGCGCTCGAAAAGTTCAGTGATATCTGACGTATCAACACCGATGCTCTTATAAAAAGCTTCTTTTGGCTGGAAATACGTTGAGAGTATTTCATCAATGGAGATCTGAATATCGTAGCTCGCAGCGGTTTCTTGTATCCCACGCGCTATTGCTGGCATGGAATCAACGATGACTCCGTCCCAGTCAAAAACAATCGCTTTGATGTTGGAAAGATATTGCATGAAAGACTAACCTTATCGTTTTGTTGCTTTGGGGATAAGAATTTTAGGCGGAGAGGCGCGCAGAAAATGCGCCGATGAGCGAGTTGAGCGAGGATTGGAAAGCGGCGAGTGCCTCGGGCGTTGCGCGCGAAAGAGCAAGGCCGCGGAGCATGAGAAGCCCCTCCTCGTATGCCTCGGGGCGGGCGGTTTTGCGCAGCTTCTCAAGCGTGCGGTACGCTCGCGCGAGAGAATCGCCGTAGCGCGCCTCATCTTCGCTTTTCGCCGCGTGCGCGCATCGGGTGACATCGGCGCCGAGGTTCGCGAAATAAAATGCAGCGTCGCGCTTCATAATCCGAGAAACGGAATTGCTTGCGCCACCGTCTTGCGCACCGCCGCGCGCGTATCCTCGTTTTCAATCTCCATGCTGCGATTTCCCTGCGCCGGCCGGATGTTGATGAGCGAAATATATTCAATCGCTGCATCCCCGCGTTCTTTAGGATACACGTTAAAGCCCCAAATATTTTCTTGCCGCGAACCCTCTTCCACAAGGCGGTTGTTGGCATCCATGTGCCATTCGCCGCCAAGTGCCGCGATACCTTGCTCAATGTCGGCCACTCCCTTCACGAGAGCATGATGCCACTCTTCTGCAAGCGCCGAAAGCGTGCTCTCGTCTACCGGCTCGCGGACGATAATAATTTGCATTCGCAAATTATACCTCATAGCCGGCGTTCCCCGCGTAGGAACAATCCTAGGAAAGTAAATTGCGGAAGGGATGGGACTCGAACCCACAAACCGCTTTTACACGGTTACGGTTTAGCAAACCGTTGGCTTACCATTCGCCGCACCCTTCCCTGGGCACTTACCATACCATGTAGCGCGCGATGAATCACGCGCTTGCTTCAAAACAGAAAAAGGAATATAAAGCAGTAAGTCCAACCACAATTAAGAGGAAGCCATGCAAAGAGCAACGCTTTGCTTCCTCTTGCGAGGGGAAGATGTATGCCAAGCCCAAAAGAAAAGAGGGTTTGGGGCGGGCAAGTTAAATGCCTATGGCGGCAAGTTCAAGAAAGGCGAGTCCGCCAGAGCTTGCGCCGTGAGAGAGACGTTTGAGGAGTCTGGTGCACGTATTTACAGGAAGGACCTTAAACAAGTCGCAATTGTAGCCACGTACTTCGGGCGTGTCCCCGCATGGGAGCTACATGTTTTTGTAGCCCGCAAGTGGAAAGGGGAACCACGAGAAACCGTGGAGATGGGCAAACCCAAATGGTCTCCGCGTAATGCTCTTCCGGAAGACGAGATGTTGTCAATCGGACGGTATTGGGTTCCGCGAGCTGTTATGGAACTGTCATTTAAAGCAGAAGTATATCTGTCAAGAAACGGCAAGAATGTCAGGAAGATTGTCTTCCGTAAGGCGACATTCAGGTGAGGGCTCGCGCGTGCGCGGGCCTTCTTGCTACTTACATTCCAATCGCGCGCAGGGCGAGGCCGATTGCGTTGGCGAAAATTGGGCCGGCGTCGTGGAGGCTCCCCTCAAGCACAATCGGGCCCTTGGTGCGATTAAAGGGTCTGGCGATTTCCACCGGCAAATTTAGTTTTGCTTTCATATAACCCTCAATTCCAATCATGCGCGCGCCTCCTCCTATCAAAATTACTTGCGTGACTTCCTTTTTTTGTTGGTCGCGATAACTTCCTATTACAAACTTTGCCTCCGTTACTATTTGTTCAAGCTGGGGTTCCAAGGACGGCTCAAGGCCTTGTGCGCGTTTGAGATTTTCTGCATTTTTAATATCCAACTGCTTTTTTTCCGCGAGTGCTTTCGTCAAATCATTTCCGCCGACTTTTATAGTGTGCAAAACTCTGACAATATTTCTCTCCACGATATATATTTTTGTAGCAGTTGCCCCTAGGTCAATGATAAGCACAGTGTCCGGCGAGGTCCCTAAGGAGGCGCGCGCTCCGCTTGAAGCCTCTATCTCATAAAAATGGGGCGAGACGCCCGCGCCTTTCAATATCTTGCCGTAAGTCCCGATGGTTTCTTTGTAGATTGCCGCGAGCAATATTCTTTGCCGTTTCGGAGCAACCGCAGACCCTGCATTCATAGTATCAAATACATTTCTCTGCGATTCGTCATCGGGAATTACGAACCAATCCAGCATCACTTCGCCAGAATTCGCGGGGATATATTTCTTAGCTTCTGCGGGCATGATTAATTTCAGCTGTTCCTCGTCGCGGGTCGGCGTGTCTACTACGAAAATCAAAGTTGAAGAAGAAAGTATGGATACGCCGGCGACTCTTGAGGAAATCTTAATCTCGCCAATCAGATCCATGAGCGCACCGGCAATCTTCTCGGGTGAGAGCGCCCCCTCACCGTAACGGCCCAATTCCATTTCGCCGTATGATTCTAGTACGGCGATGTCATTCTCCTTCCGAAGCTGTACGATTTTGATTGATGACGTGCCTATATCAATGCCCAAGGCGCTTCCGGATAGGATTGGGCTTCCAGAAAATGTCTTTACGACGTTCTTAATGTCTTGAACCGAGAACCTCATGACGCAAAGTGTAGCATGTGAGAAATCTCGTTTTCAATCGCGTGCTGGGGTTATAATGCTGGCATGGATGTGCTCATGATAATAAAAGACACGAACGCGCTGCGGGAGGGCACGGCTTTGCGCGCGTCTATACTTCTGCAAGCCAAGCTTGTAAATCGCCTGTTTGTGATAGTAGAAAATCCTCGCAAGGACCATTACGAAATACAAAAGGTTTCCGAAGCGGTATGGTTTATCCCGACCAATTCATGGGCTTGGTGGCTCGCTCCGTTTGACGCTGTTCGCATCGCGCGCAGGGAATTATTTTTCCAGGGGCGCTTGCAGACGGACATCATCGCCGCGCGCGACCCGTGCGAAGCGGGTTTCGCGGGCGCGATGTTGAGCAGGAGATACAAAAAGCCGCTCCATCTTCGGATTGACCAGAATGTTTTTTCTCCGTACTTCATTTATGCGCTGCCGGCCAACGCGGTGCGTTCTTTTATCGCGCGCTTCGCGGTGCGCGCGTCCTCCAGAATCCANGTTGCCTCCGAAAATATACGGGCGTCTCTCGCCGACATAAGCGATGATGTCGCGGACCGCGCCTCGGTACTTGCGCCATTCATTGACGCGGACTTGTTCCAGAAAGAGCCGGTGCGAGTTGATTTGCGCGCGAAATATCCGCAATTCAAATTTATCATTCTCATGGCGGGGCCTCTTGCGCTCTCGCAGAACTACGCTCTTGCGGTGCGGGTGTTTGCGGCAGTCATAAAAGAATACGCGCACGCGGGCCTCGTAATTGTCGGCGAGGGAAGGATGAAGCGGAAAATCCGCGCGCTTGCAAAACGCCTTGGCCTGGAAAATCGCGTCATCATTGAAAGGCCCTCGGACAATCTTGTTTCTTACTACAAAACGGCGAGCGTTTTTCTTGTGACTGCGGAGTATGACGATTGGAACAATACTATCGCAGAGGCAAGCGCGTGCGGAGCCCCTATTGTCGCGTCGCGGGTGGGCATCGCCCCCTCTATAATTGTGGATGGCGAAAGCGGATTTCTGGGCAATACGGCTCATCCGGAAAGTTTTTCCCTGGGCATTTTGAAGCTCATAAATAATCCTAATATACGCGCCCGCATTACCATCAATACCTCCCTGTATCTGCAAAAAAGCGCAGAGGGAAAAGATGGCTACGCGCGGCTGATAAAGGAAGACTGGGAGAAAACGCTTCAGAAGTCATCTGAGGTTAATCGCTAGCATAAAGATATGTCAGGACTTGCAATCGGCGCCGGGCATCACCTGAACAAAGGAATTGCGGCTGTCATCTTCATTTTTTTCGCGACGATTCTGGTTGTAATTTTTAGCGGCAATACGGGGCCGGATTTCATTGCGGACATCTTCACAAAAAAGCCGATATATATTGGTAACGCCACTTTTCGCGTGTGGGTGGCGCAAACCGACAGCGAGAGGATGGCGGGTTTGTCTGATAAGTACGAGATGTCCGGGAAAGGGGGAATGCTCTTTGTTTTTGAGAGCGACGGCCTGTATGGAGTCTCAACCGCCGACATGCATTTTCCTATAGACATAGTATGGCTAAGCAAAGAAGGNCTCGTCGTATACGCGGAAACGGATGTCCGGCCGGGGCGGGAGTATCCGGTTGGCCCGACAGCTCCTGCGAGATACGTCTTGTTGGTTAACGCGGGCACAGTGGACAAGTACCACATTGACGCAGAAACACATGTGAATTTATCAAACGTTCGGTAGCGCTTTTTTTGCGTGTCATGCCCGCGCGAGGGCGAGCACGGAAACGGTGGCGCCGGCTTTTAAGAGAGGACGGGCGGCTTCGGAGAGCGTAGCGCCTGTGGTTGTCACGTCGTCAATTAGGAATACGCGAGCATCTTTCACAGAGTTCTCATCTGTCACAGAAAATGCGCCTGTCATATTTTTAAGCCGCTCTGCGCGCGCGAGTTTTGTTTGTTGTTTCGTTGCGCGGGTACGAATGAGCGAATGAGGAGCGAAGGTCGCGAGCGTTCCGTCTAAAAATTCCTCCGGTAATTTCTTGAGCACTATTTCTATTTGATTGAATCCGCGCTCCCGCTTGCGGATTTTATGGAGCGGAATCGGAACGAGAAGCACGGGGCGCGGCGANAAGCTTTTCATTTCTGCGATTTGCTCGCGCAGATAATCCGCAAGGGCTTCGGCAAGGAGCTCGGCCGNGCGGGATGAGCCGTCNTATTTAAGAGCGCGGATGCAGTCTTCTACCGCCGGATTTTTATAATCCATGAGCGTTGCTATTTGGATTCCGCACGCTTCATGCGTATTGGGCGACATCGCTAAGTCGTGAAGCGACCAATTTTCCGCGCGCACGGTGCGAGCCTTTCGCGGAAGAATAATATCTATGGCGGAGAGAAGCATCTCGCGTATTTTTTCTACATTCATTTGGATATTGTACCCCGCAAATTATGGTATACTCATCGCCTATGATGCAGAAAAAGCAAGAGAAGAATCTTGTTGAGGCTAAAATTGATACACTTGCAAAAGCGGTGGCGCGCGGTTTTGCCGGAGTTGACAAAAAATTTGCCGCAGTAGCCGAAGACACGGAGAANTTAAGGACCGAGCTTAAGACAGACATTAAAGAACTCAAGACCGAGCTTAAAGCGGATATTAAAAAGGTAGATGATCGGGTTGTATCGGTGGAAAGCAAACTTGGCGCGATTGATAATCGGATTGACAACGAATCTTTTGCCCGTAAAGATTTGGAGGTGCGAGTCAGAAAAGTGTTGCCGAGCCTGCCGCGCTCCACAGAAAGAGCATGACCCTTGGAGATAAGCACTGCGTGCCATGCGAAGGCGGTACCAAGCCGCTCTCTATTGTGCAGGCGAAAGAATTATTAAAGCAGGTTCCAGGCTGGGCGCCGGGAGAAGACGGAAAATGGATAGTTAAGCAATTCAAATTCGGCGATTTTGCAGAGGCGATGAATTTTGCAAACAAGATAACCCCCCTTGCCGAGAGGGAAGGGCATCATCCGGATTTGCATATATCTTACGGCAAGGTGGTCGTGGAACTTTCAACGCACGCGATAAAAGGGCTTTCAGAAAACGATTTCATCCTCGCGGCGAAGATAGATGCCCTGTAGAAATACGCACACGGGTGTTTGTTTTAAATACGGAATACTGCATACAAAATACGGTATACTGTGTGGGTATGTCCTTCTCTCTAGGCGCTCTCGGGCAAAAGATTTCTTCCGCATTCGGCGGGAAAAAAGAAGGGAGTATTTTAGGAATTGATATTGGCGCCTCATCGGCAAAGATTGTGCAGTTGCGCGCCTCGCGCGGCGCGGCGATTCTTGAAACATACGGCGAAATTGCCTTGGGCCCTTACGGAGGCGCCTCTGTCGGGAAGGCGGTCAAGCTTACTCCCGATAAAATTTCCGAAGCGCTCACCGACCTTATGCGCGAGGCGAACGTGACAGCCCGCACAGGCGGGATTTCCATTCCTTTCTCCTCCAGTCTGGTTTCAATTTTGGACATGCCGAAAGTGGACAAAGAAGCCCTTAAGCGCATGGTTCCGATTGAGGCGCGTAAATATATTCCGATACCGATATCGGAAGTTTCCTTGGATTGGTTCGTAATTCCAGAGGATGATGCCGAAAAAAGCGCCTTTGACCAGCTCCAAGAAATTAATCCGATACGCGCAAAGGGGCAAGAAATCCTGCTCGTCGCAATTCATAAAGACACCCTAAGCAATTATCAAACGATCGCAAAATCCTTGGGCCTCACGGTGGATTTTTATGAGATAGAAGTTTTCGGCGCGATACGCTCTTCCATGGGGCACGGCATCGCGCCCGCGCTTGTGGTGGACATGGGCGCCTCCACCACGAAAATGTACATCGTGGAGCGCGGGATTGTCCGGTTCACGCACTTGGTGACCGCCGGCGGGCAGAACATGACGGAGAATCTTGCGCGCTCGCTCTCATGGGAATTTGAAAAGGCGGAACGCGTGAAGCGCGAGCGCGGGCTTCTGGATTCGGACGCGTACAGCGCGGACGAGAACGACAAAATCAAGGCGGCCATGTTATCAACACTCTCCCGTGTGTTTTCAGAGGTAGACAGGGTATTATTGAGCTACGGACAGCGATACAACAAGAACGTATCGCATGTCTTGCTTTCGGGCGGCGGCGCGTCGCTTCCCGGACTCGCGGAATACGCCAAGAGCTCGCTGCGCGCAGAGGTTGAGATAGCAGACCCCTTTGCGCATACCGAGGCCCCGGCTTTCTTGGGAGATGTGCTCCGCGATATCGGTCCAGGGTTTGCCGTTTCAGTGGGGCTTGCCTTGCGGAAATTGAAATACGGTTAAGAAAATAAGGAGCGAAGCGACTATATTTTCTTAACCCCGCTCCAATTTTGAGACTTATAAACATATGCAAAGCTCTCGTCTACAAGCAAAACCAGAACTCACAGGCAGGAACTTCTGGCGCTCAAAATTGGGGCGGGGTGTAAGATTTTCTAACTCGCTTCGCTCGTAACAAAATCTAACATATGGAACCCGGCACACACTCCTCATTCATCCCGCACGATACTGCAGAGCAAAGCGGGCCTCGCCGCGCCGCCTCTGGCAGCTTCGCGGATTTCGTGGCGCTTATTTCGGCGGTTCTTTTTATCGCCTCTATCGTTCTTGGCTTGGGAGTGTTTCTATACCAGCAATTTCTTGACACGAGTGCGAAGAGCAAGGTGACCCAGCTTGAGCGGGCGAAGGCCGCTTTTGACCCGGCACTCATCAAAGAACTGACCCGCCTTGACGACAGAATGCGGGTGGCCGACCAGATTTTGAACAATCACAACGCGCTTTCCATTTTCTTCCGCATGCTTGAACAGGTTACATTGACGACCGTTTCATTCCGCTCGCTTAATTTTGAGGCGGCCGACCCGCAAAATATCACCATCAAGATGACCGGCGTCGCGGAGAGCGTAAATGCCGTNGCTCTGCAGGCGGATTTGTTCGGAAGAAACGGCATCGTCGCCAGCCCGATTTTTTCCAACATTGACCGCCAACCGGACGGCGTGCACTTCAGCCTGACTGCGCTCATAAATCCCTCTTCCATACGATACGCGCAGACTGCCGCTTCGGGCGCGGCCGCCGGCGGAATCCCTCCTGCGCCGTCTGCGGAGGCCATTCCGGAGGCGCTGCCCGGCACCCTTCAAGGGAATACTCCGGCTCCGACAAATCCGCTCCAATCGCCGCTCCGGGCGCCGGTGCCTCCGGCACAGCAGTAAATCCTAAAGTGTGCAGTATCATGTATACAGTATGCAGTACAAAAAAAATAAAATACGGAATACGGAATACAGAATACGGAATACTACTCAAATATGACTCGCGCAATTATTTCCATCATAGGTCTCTTAGCCGCAGGGCTGGCCTTCTTTTATTACACGCAGCCGGCATACGACAATGTGCACGCGCTTCAGGCGCAAATTGCGGAATACAATCAGGCACTTGATAAATCGGCCGAATTGCAAAAACTGAAGGACGCCCTTCTTTCCCGTTACAACGCCTTTGAGCCGGCGGCCAAAGCGAGGCTTCAAAAGATGGTGCCCGACCACGTAGACAATATCCGCCTGATTTTGGACATTGACAGCCTCGCGGGACGATTCGGCATGGCTCTCCAGAACGTAGTAATCAGCGGTCCCGCGAGCGGAGGAAGCGACCAGACAGTGATAGGCGCCATAAGCTCCGGGAAACAAAGGCACGATTCGCTGACCCTTAAGTTCTCGGTCCGGAGTTCATACGCGAACTTTGTAAACTTTATGGAAGAACTTGAATCAAGCCTGCGAATTGTTGAATTGGTCTCTCTGTCCGTGACTCCCGAGAGCGCCGCCGCCGCCCTCCTCGGTGCAAATTATAAATACGACATTACCATTAGAACATTCTGGCTCCGTTAAAAGAATATGAAAAGCGTATTCAGTATTCAGTATTCAGTATTCGGTATAAATAAAACCGGTCTCGTTTGGAGTATACAGTATACGGTGTACGGTATACAGGATACTATCTAAAATATGGAATTCTTAACCCGCTACAAATGGATACTCATAGGGATTGGCGTGGCTGTCGCCGGATTTTTCTGGTACGCGTCATCCGGCACATCAGCGCCCGCTGACATTCTTACGACAGAGACGGCGGGAGGTTCGGCGAATTCCGCTGATAAAGACCTTGTGGAAACACTTCTGACGTTGCGGTCGGTAACGCTATCCGGGACGATTCTTTCAGACCCCGTTTTCAACGCTCTGAAGGACTTTGGCACGCAGATTGTTCCCGAACCCATCGGGCGGCCGGATCCTTTTGCGCCGCTACGCTCCGCCGCGGCGCAATCTGCCAGCGCGGGCAGCAAGGGGGCGCAACTGTTCAACCCGGGCGCAAGGTAGGGTCTGTGAAAATAATGAGTGGAGCGAATATATTTTCTTGACCCCGCCCCAATTTTGAAACTGACAAAAATATGCAAAACTATCGTATCCAGCCACAACCAGAACTTACAGGCAGAAACTGCTAGAGCTCAAAATTGGAGCGGGATGTAAGATTTTCTAAACTCGTGTTACTCGTTAAGAATCTCTAACATGCCCTCAGCAACTCAAAGTACAAGCGATATTTCCGCGACTATCGTGCCCGCGGGAGATTTCAGCGCGCCTCCTACGAGAGTCCTCGGCGACAAAGGAATCGCATACGACGTTTTGCGCCACATCCCCGAGGAATCCGCCGAGCATTATAAG
>C687J35174_10011560_pt1 | contig 10854 bp, 8 predicted proteins | sample RifCSPhighO2_01_FD_35174 | JGI IMG/M metagenome (IMG submission 35174) | reverse complement strand
CACTCCACTTTATGTTCGGAATCTCTATTGCAACCTCCCTCAAAGCGGAAGGCTGAACATCTTTCAAAGCATCGGCAAAATCATCCTTATTCACTTCCAAAGACTCCAAAACATCCGGGGGAATAGTTTCTTCATCCAAATTTATTTTCGGCAAATATCGCCTCAAAGCCTTCATTGCGGATTCCTTTGCAAGCGCCTCCAAATCCGCGCCCACAAAACCATGGGTTATGTTCGCGAACTCCTCGAGCACAATCTCCTCGCTAAGTCTTTTTCCGGCCAATTCAGCAAGCAAAGAACTGATCTTCAAGCTGGGTCTGTCTTTAATCATCTTCAATCCAAGATCAACATTAAATTTGGAAATAATATCCTTTAAGTCTGCATGAGAAACATCTTTGCTGACATTTTTTTTACAGTGTTCAAAAAGTTTTGACAAAAAATCATCCTTGCTTGCCTGTGGTTTTTGTATAACCTCTGAAAAGATTTTGGACGCATCAGAGGAATCCTGAAAACTCGCGAGGAAATTCAACACCTCTTTTTCCTTTTTATTAAACTTGGTCAACGGCATCCCTCTTGAATGAATCTGCAGGATTTCAAATCTATCTTTTTTTGACGGAACACCGATCTCTATCTCGCGATCAAATCTGCCCGGCCTTCTCAAAGCCTCATCAATGCTGTTAACACGATTTGTCGCACCGATAACAATAACCTGGCCGCGCGCCTCCATTCCGTCCATCGCACTCAAAATCTGCGCTACAACACGTCTCTCAACCTCTCCAACAACCTCATCCCTCTTTGGGGCAATTGCATCGATTTCGTCAAAGAAAATAATTGAAGGAGCATTCTTCTCCGCCTCTTTGAAAACCTCGCGGATTCTTTCTTCCGCTTCTCCGACAAACTTGCTCATAATGCTCGGAGAACTAATGGAAATAAAATGCGCCTGGGTTTCATTCGCAACCGCTTTTGCCAAAAGAGTTTTACCGGTTCCTGGAGGACCATAAAGCAGAACACCTTTCGGCGGGCTGATCCCAAGCTTCCTGAAAATTTCAGGATGCTTCATTGGAAGCTCTATCATTTCACGAACTTTCTGAACCTGCTCATTCAAACCACCAATATCTTCATAAGCAATTCGTGGAATTCCGGAAAGACCGTCCTTGACCGGTTCTTCCTTCAAAACAAATTGTGTGAAATCCGTAACCTTTACAATTCCCCTGGGAACAGTATCAATAACCTGATAAATAAAACCCGAACCAAAAACGCTGATCAAGACCCTATCGCCCTTATGCAGCGGTCTCCCTATAAAATTTTTTTTCAAAATCCTATCATAACCGGAAGCAATAATCCTAACCTCTTGAGTAGGAGCGAGAACAACTCTTTTTGCCTCAGCAAACTCGGCTTTTTTCAAAATAACTTTTTCGCCCAAACCAACGCCCGCATTGCGCCTGATGAGATTGTCCATTCGTATGATGCCCCTTCCCTCATCTTCCTGCCTTGCAGGCCAAATTACCGCTGCGGTTTTCTGTGCCCCGGTTATTTCAATGATGTCTCCCGAAGTAACGCCAAGATCGTCTTTGGTTTGCCTGTCAAGAGTTATAATGTTTCTTCCGACATGAGAAGGATCCGGTTCCTCTACTCTGAGGGTTATTTGTTTCACGGGCTTATCGCTCATAATCATTGAAAGCCAGTAAAGTAATATTAATATTACTAATTTGAAAGTGAAACGCTTAAGCCGTCAGCAGGAAGCAAAGCCGAAATATCGTCCAAATTAGCATCAAAACCGGTTTTTTGCCTGAAAAAGGCTTTGATTTTTTTGGACGCAACTCCTTTAGAATCATTGCCAAAAGAAACCGGAACAATAAAGGAACATTTTGTTTTTACCGCGGCAAGAGGCCCTGAAAAAATCCTGTTTTTACTATCAATGCCGATTGAAAACTCAAGCGGGGTTTTTTTGAACCACTCCCTTTTTCCATAAACCATGAAAGCGCCTGTTCCAAGGGATTCGCCGCTTGGAGCTTTTTTACTGACTTGCTCCGGAGAAGTAGAATAAACATCAACCGCTGAAATTTTTTGTGCCCACGCCTTTGAAAACACCGCTGCAAAAATCGCGGCCTCTTTTTTTGAAATTTCTCCGGGAATTTTTCCGATTGTTTTCAAAAGTGTGTGGGGCGCGCCGTGAACATCGGCATGGAAATAGAAATCGTCTTTCTCCATTATTTTTTTTACAATTGTTTCATTTCCTTTCGCATCCCTTCCCGCAACAACAAGAAAACCTTCGCCGGTGTAACCCCAATGAAATTTTTCAAACCATTCTCGCTTCCTTTTCAGCACAAGCTTTTTTCCCGGAGCGTTTTTCAAATTTGTTTCGGATTCAAGCTTTTTCCTCAATTCCGTAAAACCTTTTTGCAAACCCGCGAGTTTTTTTTTCGCCTTTTTTGACCTCAAATAATAGTCATTGGCATTTTCTTGAATGGTTTTTGTAAAATCTATTTCCACTTTCATCAATCAAAACCCTTNTCCTTTCTAATTATTTTTATCATGGAACCCGTGCGCGAAGAAAATTTGTAAAACGGTTCCGTAACATAAAAAATATCCCGCTTCTTCACAAAATCATGGATTCCCGGAATTTTCTCATAATATTTTTCGTTCACCCTTGTATGGTATGATTCTATATCCCTGTAAATGTGACGCTGAACAACATTAAAGTTTCCGGATCCGATGAGCCCCCCCATGTAATAAAGATGCGGATCCTTGTTCACTTCATTCAAATATTTTTTGAAAAAATCCTTGTCGGTAAGATCGATCTGAAGCAAGGTCAAAACCTCGAGCTTGTAACCGAACTTCTGGAAATTTATTTTCGGGCCAAAACCCGTAAGAAGGCCTTCCTTTGAAAGGAAATCAAGTGAGGATTTTATTGTCGCCTTATGATAGTCTGTGTGCTTCTGGATCTGCTTTACATTAGGAGAAACCGAACCCTGCTTGGAAAGGGCATCAAGAATATTAAGCCTTACCTCATCATCCACGCGCATTACACTTGACATACAAATCAATATCTTTTAGGTACATTTAATTTAATAATAGTATACAAAAAATCACATTCAAATCTTCTAAATTAATATATACTTTATATGGAGCAAATAGTATTGTAAAGATCGGGGGGATCCAATCCTAACAAGTGAATCAAGTATAAATTTGGAGTGGGGTTAGGCTCACCAAGCTATTTGGATAAATTAGAACTCCACTCCAAAACTAATTTTGGATCCCAAAAGGGGGGAAATAAAATGATCGTAATAATAACGGCAATATTTACCATGGCAATATTTTTAGCATTACTAAAAAAGCCATTGATTTTTTCTGAAAACCTAAGTTAAGCTTGCTTCAGACGGCTCTGCTTTTTTTGCAGAGGTTTTCTCCGCCATTGCTTTTTCCGCAACCTTCTTTTTCCATTCGTCCTTTGTTTTGCAATCCGGGTTAATGCACATTTCAAACTTATAGCGCGTACCCATAACTCTTATCATTGGCCTTGAACATGAATCACAAATTTTTTCAATGGGAACAAGTTTTCCTTTTTGCGGAAGAGGATAGGTGTTTGTGCACTTTGGATAGTTAGTACAGCCGAGAAAACGCTTTTTGTTTTTGCTCACTAACATTCTCAATTGACCCTCACATTTATCGCATTTCCCCATAATTGAATCCGCCCTAAACGCAACTCTCAAATGCGATCCGATATCATCTTTATTTTTCAGCATTCTTTCCAAAATTTCGTGCAAAAGTTTTCTCGAAACATCCACAACCTCGGCTTTAGTTTTTTTTCCCGCGGCAACCTCATCCATTTCCTTTTCAATATGCGCGGTCATTTCTGCTTTAACCGCATCAACTTGATTTCTATCCAAAGAATCAATAACGGAAAAGGCCACTTTGGTTGGCTCGATTGTTTTCGTGCCTGAAATATAGCGTCTGCCATAAAGTTTCTGAATTATTGTATGCCTCGTGCTTTTAGTTCCAATTCCAAGATCCTCCATCAACTTTATCAAAGTAGATTGGCTATATCTTGAAGGCGGCTGGGTTTCCTTTGCAAGCAAATCAAGTTTTTTCAGAGGAACAACATCTCCCTTTTCGAGCTTTGGAAGAATAACTTCTGAAATAACGGAGTAAGGGTAAAATTCTTTCCAACCTGCTTTTTTGATTCTCTGGCCATGTGCAATAAACGGTTCTTTATTCACATCAATTTCAACCGCCAAATTATCGGTAATTGCGTCTTCCGCAAGCGTGGCAAAAAACCGCCTCACAATAAGCTCGTAAATTTTCCAATGACGCTCGCCCAATTTTTCCTTTGGAGCAGCGGTAGCGGGATGAATTGGAGGATGATCCTTGGTTTCCTTTTTCCCCCTTGAAGGATCCAATTTTGGCAGGGCAAGAAAATAATCAGCCTCTTTCCTGAACTCCGGAACAGAACGCAGTTCCAAAAGAATTTCCTTCAAATCCAAAGTGTCGGAATAAACCGTGTTATCGGTTCGCGGATAGGAAGTATAACCCTGTTGATACAATGATTCGGCTATTTCCATTGCCTGGCCGGCACTAAAACCCAAAACGGTGGCCTGCCTCAAAAAATCAGTTGTGTTAAACGGAGTAGGCCTCTTGAGAGTTCTTGTTGTTCCTTTGATGGATTTTACAATCCCTTCTTTCGGCTTTTGCGCAAAAATTTTTTCGGGCCTTTCTTTTTCCCAAAATTTTCCTTCTTTATGCTCGGCCTCAAAAGTTTTTTTGTCTTTTTCAAAAAGAGCTTTTAGTTCCCAATACTTTTGGGATTTGAAAGCCAATCTTTCCTTTTCACGCTGCACAATCAATGCCAATGCAGGAGTCTGAACCCTTCCCACACTCAAATATTCTTTCCCGAGGCGTCCCGAAACAAGAGAAATGAATCGCGTGAGAACCGCGCCCCAAATCAAATCTATTTCTCTTCTTGTGTCTGCTGAATCGGCAAAATTATAATCCATTTCAACAAGATTGGAAAATGCGTGCTCCAAATCCTTTTTTGTGATAGCGGAAAAATATGCGCGCTTCACTTTTATTTTTGGATTTTCTCCTTTAATAAAATTCAATGCCTCGAGGCCGATGCTTTCCCCTTCGCGGTCGGCATCGGTTGCTATAATGACTTCCTCCGCGTCCTTCGCAATTTTTTTCAAACCCGAAATAATTATTTTTTCTTTTCCAACATAATCAATTTCGGCATCAATCAATTTTCGGAGATCGGTTCCAACCCAATAACTGTACTTTTTTGGAAACTCAACATCAACAATGTGACCGCGCAAAGGCAAAACAACATAATCGGTTCCATCGCGCGTGAACTTAAAAGCCTGCGCCGAACCAACACTTGTTAGTGCAACATGTTTTCCCGCAAGAATCTGCGCAATATTCTGACCTGCAATGGCCTTTTCAGAAACAATTATTTTCACTTAACACCAACCAATAGTTTTATTCCGGAAAAAAGAATAAAAACAAGGCAGTGGGAAAAAGGACCTTAATCAGAATATAGAACTGCGTGTGTTTTTTGGAGATATTGCCATGGCTCGAATTTTTTCTTATAATCTAAAAGGGATTGAAACTCGCTTCCTCCAAGATTGGCGTATTTGTAACCTCTTACATTTGCCTCTTTTAGCAATTCAAAAATTATTGCCTCTGAAATACCTTTTATTGAATTATTGGAAGTAACATTCGTATAAAGTCCGATAGCAGAATCTGACAATTTATATCCAATAGAGAAAGCAAGCGGTTTTCCGTTCACAAAAATGAGTTTTGCGAGAAAATCATTTCCGGCAGCACCCGAATCAATTAACTCTAAAAATTTCCTGTGTATTTGAGCAGAATGAAGTATTATTTTGTCTTCCTTCAAATAATCTTTGTATCTGCCTTTTATCATTGCGAGCCATTTTTCAATTACCATATCGGCATCTTTCGAATATTTTTTGGAATAATTTTCAACCGAATAATTTTCCTTATAAAAACTATTAAGACGATACCGCAATATTTTGTGAACACGACCTTTTAGAGGAATTAAATCTTCAAGTTTAATTATGGCTTCAGGAAAAGTGTCATCATCATACTTATAATTCCTATTCCAACCGCTTCCAGGCACATAATCTGTGCAGCCGAGTTTTGCAAAAATTTCAAATTGTTTACTTGTAAGATTTTTGAAAATGACTTCTTTACCGGAAAGTGCAATCAATTCTTTTGCCAATTTGAAAGCTTTTTTTTCAGAATTTTCTCCTAAGAACTGTACTATTGCAAACGGAGTTTCACCCGGGGATTTTGTTGTGAAAGCGATTAAAGACTCGCCATCAAAATATTTATAGCCTCCAAAAATAGTAGACTGAATTGCGTAAAACCAACTATTAGAAAAATCAAAAGAATTTTTGTTCTTGAAATAGAACTGATTGAAAAGTTCTCTGTCTTTATCCGTGATTTTTGTAACGTTTTTAATATTTAAAATATCAGTAAACAAAGAAGTGGAATCTTTTTTATTTTTCATATAAAAAAACCCAGAAATGAAAAAATCAGAGACGTTTCTGCAAAGAAAAAGAAGGAAGGCTCTTTGATTTCTTAACCTCTGAAATCACAACCAATGTTTTGATGTCCAAAACTCCGTCAAACTTTCCAAGAGCATCAACAAACTTTTCGGCAGAATCCAAATCAGGAATAACAAGCTTTGCAACAAGGTTGTATTCGCCCAAAACCTGATAAAGTTCCAATACATAATCAAGTTCCTTAAGTTTCTTGATCACATCCTTGTTCTTGGAAAGCTCGCTCCTAATCTGCACAAAAATAGGGTTCTCATAACCCAAAACCTTGAGATTCAAGTCAGCGGTAATAGAGTTAATTATTCCGCGTCTCTTGAGGCGCTCAAAACGCTTCTTAATGGCAACATCCGTAAGCTTAACCTCGGAGGCAATAGTGCTGAAAGACGCTCTTCCATCATCCAAAAGCAGGCTTATAATCTTATGATCAATATTATCGAGAGAATCCAAACTAAAACAGCTCCATACTCAATGATTCAAACACAAAAGCATTAAAAAGTTAATTTTCCGAAAAAACGTGAGGGATAAGAACCATTCTTGTGCAATATTTTCATGGAAGAGAAACCCGTAAAGGAAATCATCCAGCAAATAGCCTTTGAATGCCAGGAAAGCGGCGCAACAAAATGGGAAATACTCAAAGTAATAAAAGAACTCGAGGAATCAAAAGCCCAACCGCAGCAACTCAGGAAAAAGGCCGCGGAAGTGCTCCAAAAACTCAATCCATCAGCAGCCAAAACATTTTTGTCATTTGAAAAATTAAGAGTTTTTACTTCCAGAGAAAAAAGAGAGGCATTTGATAGGGGAAATATAATAAAATCGCTTTTGAAGGAAACAAAAGTGAGTCGAGCCGTTGCGGAAAAAATCGGGAGCGAAGTGGAAGATAAAATAAAGGATTTAAATCTCGAATACCTCAACACGCAAATTATAAGAGAAATGGTAAACGTAAAACTCCTTGATTATGGACATGAACAAATACACAATGAATATGCGCGCATCGGAATGCCGGTTTACGAAGTCGAAAAAAAACTTGCAGAAAAAAACTTTGAAAGCGGAGAAGAAATCCTTCGCGAATACAACTGGCTCAAAACAATAACGGGAAAGGCAAGGGAACTGCATTTTGATTCAACAATACACATTTTCAATGCGGAGGACTTTTCAACAAAAATATTCTGTAACGCACAATTTTTTTCCGAAAAAAAAGAGGACATTGCGCTTCTTGCAAAAAAAGCAGATGAAAAAACAACCATTCCAATAACCGTGAACGCACTTAACATGATGGAATGGCAAGGAACAGGAAAAGCAAAAGAACAGGCAGAACTAATTGACAAAATATTTTCAATTACAGGAAAGAAAAGAATTGCGGAACTGGCGCTTTTTAATGATTATGAATGGGCAAATCATTCCGGAAAAAAAGAACAGTCCGTAAAACTCGCGAACGCAATCCTCAACAACCAAAACCAATCCATAATCCCGGTAATAGGAGTGGACTCAAAATACAAAATTAAGCTCATAGAAAAAAAATATGGAAAAATTTTGATTGAAAATCATTCAAAGGAAAGAACAAGCACATTCCAATTCGGATGCATAACAGGAAATACCTCGCTGATCCAGCTCATAGGCATAAACCTCCAGAAAATGCTCGAGCAAAGCCTCAACGAGGAAATGTTCTTTGAAACACTCAACGAAACACTTTCCATTTGCACTGAACTCTCGGAAAAAAAACGAACAATACTGGAAAAAACCGAAGGATTTACAAAACAAGAATTGGAAAGCGGAACAGGAATAGCATTAGCGGGATTGCTGAATGCAAGCAAAGCGCTTAATGAAACAAACCCTGGAAAAGTTGCATCCGAAATAATTTCCGCGGCACAAAAACAGGATTATTCTGTAATCGATCTCAACACTGAAAACGTGCTTACAAAATTTGGAATAACGGAAAGCAAAGCGGAAAAGCAAGCATTATTTTTACAGTTGAATTCAAAACATAAAAAAAGCTTCGGATTCAAATACGAAACAAATTCAATGAAAGAAGCAGAAGAAATGCTGGAAGAACTCCCTCTAATAGAAATTAATCTTTCGCATGATAAATCTTTATGATTGCAAATCGCTCCATGTAAAGCCTTGTTTTAAGTGCTTCGAAAAAAGGAACCAGGAAAACCAATGCAATTAGAATTGAAACAAAATTTCCAACAAGGAAAACAGAATCAATGGCAAACTCAACAAACTGCAGAACAGCAACTGAAACAATGCCGAAAACCATGAGCTTGATGAACAAACCTGAATTCTTTCCTATAAAATCCCAATTTGTGAGAATAGAACTTGTAAGACTTTCCTCATCCACAACAATGGTTTGTGCCAAAAATAAAAACGAAGAAGAAATCAAAAGCAAAGCAAAATTAATAACAACAGGTGGAACCCCCTGGTCAATTAGGAGCGAAGAAATTATCGCACCCAAAATAGCGAAAATCGCGAGGAACCTGAAATACTTGAAGGCAAACAAATGTATTTTCTCATTCAAATAATGCGCGGTTCTGACTTGACTCAGGTCTTTTCTTACCGCCAGAACGATCAGACAAACCAAAAGAGAATAAAAATACAGGAACAAAAGGGAAAAAACAAGCAAAAGAACAAGCTCAATAATAGGCTCGGAAAGAAAACCATAATCTATGAGAACTGTTCCCGAAGAAACAAAAATAGTGGAAAGCAAAACAAACGGCAGGACAAAAACAAGCAAAAGCGAAAAGCTGAAAGCTGTTGAAAAATTCTTTGTATAACTCCTCCAAGCCTCGGCAAAAACCATGAGAAAAAAACCCCTTTATATAAAAGAAGAGGAACAGTGAAGGGCTTAAAAAATTATCATTTAGAGGAAAACCTAAAATTTGGGGCAACAACCAACAAAATGCCGTTTAAAGCCAATCGGCAAAAATACGCATATTTTGGCCGGAACGCGGAAAAATACACGCAATTACTGCTTATTCATCTGCTCAAAATTTTCAATGAGAACCCTTGCGCCCCAGCCACCTATTCCTGCTAGAACAAAGTAAATGAAGCTTGATTCAATGAACAATTTTACATAATCCAATTGAAAAACAGAAATATCCACATTGCTCAAAAAAGCTTGGTTGCCGTAATAATAGTACACTGCAACATAAAATGCGAGGAATGCACCCAAAACAAAAATTACGGGAAAAAAATAGTAAAAATACTCTCCGAATCCAACCTCTTCCCTAACCCATGGAATGAGCATGTAAATGAAAAAAAATCCGACTATCGGAAACAAGAAAAGCGTGTAATCCAACCTTGAAAAATCCCAAGTAAAATTCCAATCCTGCAACGGAGTAAAACCTGCAAGCGCAAAAAGAACAACATAAACCGCGAGAAAAACAAACAAAATCTTGAGCAACCTTGAATTCATAAAACCAAATAATTTTGCCCCTCAATCGGTTTAAAACCATTATCATTCGAAGTCATTTTTATGGCGGAAACCATGGAGCTTCCTTGGATAGAAAAATACCGGCCCGGAACGCTCGAAGAAGTTGTGGGACAAACCGACATAACCAAAAGACTCAAAAGCTACGTGAAAAACAAAAACATGCCATCACTCATGTTTTCGGGAAGCGCCGGAATAGGAAAAACATCCTGTGCAGTTGCCCTTGCAAAAGAATTCTTTGGAAATAGTTACTCGCAAAACTTTTTGGAATTAAATGCTTCAGATGAAAGAGGAATTGATGTTGTCCGCGATACAATCAAAAACTTTGCAAGAACACTTGCATTTGATTCAGGATTCAAAATCATTTTTTTGGATGAAAGTGACGCATTAACAACAGACGCACAACAGGCGCTCAGAAGAACAATGGAGAAATATACGCGCACTTGCAGATTTATTCTTTCTTGCAATTATTCCTCAAAAATAATCGAACCAATACAATCCAGATGCGTTGTTTTTAGATTCAGGCCGCTTAGTCCAAAGGAAATAGAATACAAAATAATGGATGTCGTGAAAAAAGAAAAACTTCACATAGAGGAAAAAGCCGTTCAGGCAATAGTGTATGTTTGCGAAGGAGATATGAGAAATGCGATCAATGTTCTCCAAGCTGCAGCTTCAACCGGAGAAAAAGTTTCCGACAAATTGGTTTATGAGGTTAGTGCAAGGGCAAGGCCGGAGGAAATAAAGCAAATGATACACACCGCGCTGAAAGGAGATTTTTTGGAAGCACGGAATTTGCTTGATAAATTAATGTACGAATATGGAATGTCGGGAGAAGATGTAATTTTGCAATTACAC
>C687J35174_10011558_pt1 | contig 10854 bp, 11 predicted proteins | sample RifCSPhighO2_01_FD_35174 | JGI IMG/M metagenome (IMG submission 35174) | reverse complement strand
GAGTTCGTCGTTCCCGGAGTCCGGGAGCGCGCCCTGCGGAGCGGGATGTCCGATGCCGAGGCCTATGCGCACATAGGCAGGCTCGCCGCGCAGTTCCCGGAGGAGACCGCGCTGCTCAACGGCAGCGTCATCTGGCTGGACGGCCATTATCCCTATCCCAACGACCGGAGAGAGGATGACCCGGACGGGAGCTGGCACACCGGCCAGTGCAACCGGGCGATGTTCCCCTACGACCGCTATGACCTCGCGGCGTTCGACCTCACGCCGCTCCTCGATGGAGCCCATCAGCGCGACCAGCGGGTCGTCACCTATGTGGATTTCGTGGGATGCCTGACCACCATGCCTCACGCCGCAGAATACGCGAAGCGTGATGTCTTCGGNAANCCNCAGAGCCACTGGCCCTGGATTGCGTACGCGACCTGCCCCAACAACCCGGAGTGGGAGGCGTTCTGCGTGGAGCAGGCCCGCGGCGTCATGGCCATGGGCTTCGATGGCATCTTCTTCGATGATGCGAACCGTCCGCTGCACGCGATGCCCTGCCACTGCGAGCACTGCGTCGCGCTCTTCAGAGAGAGGTACTCCGCGGAGCCGCCGCGCTGGCCAGGCGAGCCGCTCTGGACCGAGTGGTCGCTGCTCCCCTATGTGTCCATGGCGTCCCTCGTGGGGAAGACCCGCGCCGCGGTGAAAGAGTCCGGAGACGACAAGGCGGTGGTGAGCAACGCCAACATGCTCATCTGGCCGGAGCTCTGCGACGCCGAGGACGGCCATGTCAGCGATTTCCCCGGCACGCCGGAGAAGCCGGAGGCCTATCTCCGCTCAGCAGCGGAGCTCTACCANGCAGCGAAAGGCAAGCCTATCTGGCTGGGCCATTATTACACGCCGACAGTTGAGCACTACGCCAAGGCGCTCGCGCTCAACATGAGCATGCGCGCAAGCACCAAGCTTCAGTACCACTTTGAGTACGACGTGCTGACTGCCGAGAATCCTGCGCTGGCCCAGCTGGTCTCCCGCTTCTTCGCCTTCCAACGTGAGCATCGCGGGCTCTATGCGGACGAACAGCACCTCGTGAATTTCCAGCCGCGCTGGCTGCCGTCACCGCTCTTCGCCACCGCGTTCCAGGGAGACGCCCTGTATCTCCATCTCGCCGCGAAGGACGCGGGGAAGGTGGAGTACCAGGCTCCGACGCTGCCACTCTCGGCCGGGAAGGTCCAGAGCGTCACGCTCTGCACGCTGGACGGGGACAGGGAACTCTCGTGGATGCCGAGCTTCGACGCCATGCGCCTTGAGGACATCGCCTTCGAGCACTATGCGGTGCTCAGGATCAGCTGATCCTGACGTCGGAGTCCTTCACCACGAGATTGTCCGCATCGCTCTCGCCGTTGCGCTCGACGCGGTTCGCGCTCAGGGTGATGGCCTGGCTCTTCTCCACCACGACGCCCTGGCCGTTGTGCGTCACGGTGTTCCCGAGCAGGAAGTAGTGGCTGCTCGGCTCGCCCCCGAGCTTCTCGTGGGGCTCCCACCAGATGCGCATGCCCGCACGGCCGTTGCGCCGCACGGTGTTCCGGACGAGATGGTTCCCGCGGCCGTAGCGCATCGCGATGCCGTCGCGCACGTTGCCCTCGACCTTGTTCTCCAGCAGGAGGCTCTCGTAGGTGTCGAACACCCAGAAGCCGTAGTCCGAATGNGAGCAGATGTTCCCCAGGTACTGGTTGCCGATGCCGAAGCCGTCCTCTATCGCGTTGTGCGGNGAGTACGAGCAGTCGTTCCCCTCGAAGATGTTGTGGCAGCTCCGCACNAGGTTGTTGCCGCGCACGAAGATNCCGTCACCGGAGTGCACCGCGCTGTTCCCNATGAAGCGGTTGTGGTGCGAGCCCTGCTCGATGAGGATGCCCGCGGCATCGCACCCCCCAAGGCGGTCGTGAGCATTCGCGGAGTATCGCAGGCAGTGGTCCATCCTGCTCCGCTCGATGCGCGAGCGGTGGGTGCTGAGGAGGTGCAGGCCAAAGTTGGAATTGTGCGAGCAGTCGACGTCCCGCACCGAGATGTCGCTGCAGAGGATGAGGTCCAGGCCGTTGAACTGCTTCGTCAGGGTGCATCGCTCGACTTTCGAGCGGGTCACTCCCTTGAGGAGCATCCCGCCGCCGAGGCCGCTGTAGTCCGGGGCTTCCGTCTCATGGAGCCAGCCTGCTNCAGGATTATCATAATTTTCCGATACGATGAGATTCTCCAGCGTCAGGGAGGAGCAGTTCTCCGCCACGATGCCGTAGAAGAAGCCCCGGATGGTGCCGTTCTTTATCGTGACGCCGTCGCAGTCCCTGAGGTAGATGCCGTAGCCATGGAGATTCCTCCCATCGAGCACCGCACCGTTGAGGTCGATGGTCACCGCCTGTCTCCACCCGGACCGCCGCGATGTGGTCGAGGCCGAGCTGCTCGAAGACATGGTCCTTCTCGAAACGCGCGTCTTCGCCGAGCTGCACGGTGTGGTTCTTCCACTCCGAAGCGCGTATCTCCCTCATGCGTTCACCGCCCTGGCAAGTCCCGTGAGCGCCGCTCGGGGATTCTCCGCGAGCACCACGCCCGAGGAGAGCAGCACCCCGCGCATCCCGAGCTCGAGCGCCGCGTGGACATCATGCGGGCTGCGCACCCCCGCTCCGCAGAGCAGCGGGACTGTTCCGGAGCGAGCCACCGCGGCTGCGAGCAACTCTCGCTGGGTCGTCACGGAGACCTCGCCGCCGATGAGCTCCGGCGGTTCCAGCGCGAGGAGGTCCGGCCGCATTGCGGCGAACTGCCCCGCCTGTTCCGTGCCGGCCGCGCACACCACTGAGAGCAGGCCGACCTGGCGGCAGCGCTCCACCGCGCGGCGCACGGTCTGCAGGTCGCGTGCTTTCTCCGCATGATTCAGCAAGGTTCCGGTGGCTCCGGCCTCCTTCACCGCTTCCGGGAGGACATGGCCGGTGTACGAGCCGAAGGTGATGTCGGTGACATGCTGCGCGAACACCGGGATGGCGACCGCCTGGCAGACCCGGTAGAGGTCGATGTTGTTCGGCGCGACCGCAAGAGAGGCGCCGGTCTCCCGGGCGATGGCCTCCACGAGCCTCGCCAGTTCCACTGCTCGCCTGCCGTAGCACTGCTCGTAGTTCTTGAAGTTGACCACGATGACAGGCAGTTCCAGCATGCTCCCCCTGCTCACGGATGGCGACGCTGTTTAAAAGGATTGCTCCGCCCGCCGAATAAAAGGGAGGATTGGCCGCAATGCCGTGGGATATCCGCCTAGTCCCGCCGGCGTGCCGATGACCATCCCCAGCGCGGCCGACCATGTCTCCAGGTATTTCCGACGGCGCGCGGCATGTTTAAAAGTCCGGGTCCGCTCCTCCCGGCATGCGATATGCGGAGTTGCGCTCCCAGGAAATCATCCAGACCTCAGACGGGGTCCTGGAGGCCATCGCGGAGCGCTTTCCCGGCTCCGGCCTTTCGGGCATCGCATGCGAGATACACGAGCGGGCCGGGCAGATGGATGCGGGCATCGCGGCAATCATGCGACCCAGGAAGACCATACGCGTGCTCAGCGCCATGCTCACCGCGCTGCTCCTCCTCCTCGCGCTCGTCCTGCTCTCCCTCTTCTTCCGGATGATTCTCTACAATCTCCACGCGGAGTTCCGTATGGAGGAGTTCCTCCAGGCGATTGACGCGGTCATCTCCGCCATCGTGCTGCTCGGCGGCGGGCTGTTCTTCGTGGTGTCCGCGGAGCGCAGGCAGCGGAGGAAGGACAGCCTGCGGCAGCTGCACACCCTGCGGGCCCTTGCGCATGTCATCGACATGCACCAGCTGAAGAAGGACCCCCTCATCTCGCGCAGGCCAGCGGAGCGCGTCCCGGAATACCTGGACTACTGCAGCGACCTGCTCAACATCATCGGGAAGATGGCGGCGTACTACGAGGCGCACATCGACGACAGCGAGGTCCGCGAGGCCACTGCTGACGTCGAGGCGCTCACCACCTCGCTCTCCAGGAAAATCTGGCAGAAGATCCTGAGCTCGCAGCTGGGTGGCCGACAGGCAAAGTAGGGGGATACATCGGCCGGGTTGCTGAGGATACCCGGCATTCCGGTGAGACAACCCGGATATCATGCGTCACTGCGGCCGAAGCGCTGCAACTATCTCTGCGGTCCGGCCGACCGTAAGCTTTATGAGTCCCCCTTTCCTACGGGAGCGGATGCCGTACATCTACGCGCACTTCGCCATGGCCCTGCTCGGGCTGGCGTACCCCGCTGTCTTCGATTTTCCTGCCCTGCTCTACGCGGTCTATGCTCCGGACATGGAGTATTATGTCCAAGCGCGGCATCTCCTGAAGAGATACGGCCTGCATGGGGTGCTGCCCCACTTGCAGCGAGGTGCGTTGCACTCCCCCATGGGCGGGCTGCTCCTCATCGTCCTTGGTCTCGCCATCAGGCGCGTGGTGACCATCGCGACGGGCATCCCTGCAGACCCTTCGCTCGTGATGCACTCCCTGGTGTTCGGCATAGGGAGCCACCTCCTGCTGGATGTGCTGGGGCATCCGGAGAACATGCTGCTGTACCCCTTCAGAAAACCGGGGGTGAACCGGCTGTACATCCCCTCAAGAACATTCCAGCGGGCCTATTCGCTTGCCCTGAGCGGCCTGATGCTCCTGCTCTGGCTGCGGGCGCGCTAGTCCTCTTCCTCGAGCTCTTCCTCGTAGGCCTCTGCGCAGAGGTCTGAGCAGAATTTCAGGATGTGGTCGCCGACCTTGTGCTCGATGGTCTCGTCCGGAGTGAGCGCCTTGCCGCACTGCTTGCACTTCCCCCCCTGCCCCTCGCCCTCGGCTCCCGCCATGAAGCCCTCTTCCCAGGCCTCTATCTCATCATCGTCCAGCAGCTCCTCGCGGCCGGTCTCCTCGTAGATGTCCTCGTCCTTCTTGCCGAGCTCCATCTCGAGTTCCGGGTCCTCGGGCGCCTCTTCCTCGAAATCCTCGTCTTCGTCGCCCATGGAGTCCTTCCGAAAATGGGCCTTTATAAAAGTATTGCCCGGCCTCAGGGCTTCGTGCCCACCAGGAGCCCCCGGCCAGTCAGCCCTCGGCGGAGGAAACGCGCCCTCAGCCCCGCCCTGCGCATCAGTTGCAGCAGCTTGGGCGTGCCGACCATCCGGAGCTCATGCCTGCTGCGGAGGTAGCGCACCCTCGTGCGACGCTCCGCTATAAGGTGGTGCATGTCCAGCACAGAGAGGTCCTTCTTTCGCTCACTGACGTTCAGCCTGGCCATCTTGAGGTCCGCATTGTCATAGGTGACCATGTGCGGCCTCCCCGCCTTGAACACACGGGGAGAGAGCCACGGCTCGACCAGGCAGACCCCTCCCGGCCTGAGATGGCGCAGGAAGTTCCTGAATGCCTGCACCAGCTCCCGGTCGGAGCGGAGGTAGCCAATCCCGCTGAAGAGGCATACCAGGGCGTCGAACTTCTTCCGCAACGAGAAGGTGCGCATGTCCCCCTTGTGGAAACGCGCTCCTTTCACCTTCTTTCGCGCGACCGCGAGCATCGCCGCGCTCGCATCGACTCCAGTACAGCGGAACTGCTTCCTGAGATGGACGAGATGCTGGCCCGTGCCGCAGCCGACATCGAGCAGTTCCTTCCCGTGGGTGTGCCTGCGGATAAGCTGCGCTATACTTGCTGATTCCGTGCGGTAGTCCTTCCCGTGATAGATGCGGTCATAGTAGAGGGCAAGCTTGCGGTAAGGGTCCATGCCCCTGCCTGCGAAGCGGGCATGATAAACCTAGCGGCAATGTATTTAAAGCATCCACCCCGGTGTGAGGCCATGCAGGACCTCCTCGTGGTGAACAGTCTCACCAAGGAGTTCCGGCCCCTGCTCGGCAGGCCGTTCCGTGCCCTGGACGGGCTGTCGTTCACCATCCGCGAGGGGGAAGTCTTCGGCCTGCTCGGCCCGAACGGCGCGGGGAAGAGCACCCTCATCCGGATGCTCGCCGGCTATCTGCGTCCGACGTCCGGCAGCGCCACGGTCGACGGCGTCTCCATCACGGACCGGGAGCTGAAGCCGCTCGTCGGCTGGGCGCCCCAGGAGGACAGCTTCTACTCCCGCCTCACGGTCCGTGAGAATCTGCGCTATTTCGGCTCTCTCTACGGGCTGCCACGCGCCTCTCTCGATGGCCGCGCGGCCGAGCTTCTGACGCTCCTCGGGCTGACGGAGAAAGCGGATGCGAGGGCGCACGCCCTCTCCGGAGGGATGAAGAAGCGGCTGAACCTCGCCATCGCCCTGGTGCACAGCCCGCGCATCGTCTACCTCGACGAGCCTACGGTGGGGGTCGACCCCATCTCCCGCCATGGGCTGTGGGAGGTCATCGAGCGCCTGCGGGACCAGAAGGTCACGATTCTCTACACCTCGCACTACCTGGAGGAGGTGGACCGGCTGTGCGACCGCATCGCGGTCATCCAGCGGGGAAAGCTCGTCACCATCGATACTCCAAAGGGCCTCAAGAAGAAGCACGGCCGCACCCTGGAGGAGGCGTTCGTCGCCCTCCTCGGAGGCGGCTGATGCTGCCCGTCTTCCGCAAGGACCTGCGGCTCTTCTTCCGGGAGCGCAAGAACCTGGTACTCTCCGTTGCCACCCCGGTGTTCATCATGCTCGTCCTCGGCAACCTCGCCCTCGGTGCGCAGAAGGAGCAGTACCTCGACAACATCCGCCTGGGATACTGCAGCAAGGACCCCTCGTTCACCCTGCCCTTCGAGCTGGACCTCGTGACCTTCCCCGATGAGTGCGAGGCCCGCACGTATTTCATGGTCAAGCGGGGAGAGCTCCGCGGAGCGCTCTATGTCCCGGAGCGGTTCACCGAGGACATCGCCGCAGGAAGCGGAGCGAGTCTCATCCTGGTGCTGGACAACGCCAAGGGCCAGGTCGCCTTCACCCTCCGCACCGCCATCGAGAGCGCGGTGAGCGGGATGAACGAGAAGATAGGCGTCGCGTTCATCGAGGCCGCCTGGGAGCGTCTCTCGCTCCTCAACAGCCGTCTCAAGGAGGTTGTCGGAGTGCTGGCGCTGAGCCGTTCCGCTGTCGAGGATATCCACCTGCGCGCTCTCTCCCTGAACGACTCGCTCAGCGCCCTCGACTTCCCCCCCGGGAAAGAGGCGCTCCGGCAGGCCAACGACTCCCTTGCTGCGGCGCGCGCCGAGGCGGAGCGCATGGCCATGCTCCGTGAGACCGCGCGGAATCTCTCCGCGATGCGGGTGCTCATCGCGAATCTCTCCGAGCAGGGGCTAGCAGCAGGAGGCATTCCTGCCGGGGAGCTTGCCCTCCTCAAGGAAGAATACGCGATGCGCTGCGGCAACGCGTCCGCGGAGTGCGAGGCGCTCAACCGGAGCGTCGCCCTGCTGGAAGAGGCGCTGGCCCGCCAGGAAGAGGCGAGAGCGCGCCTTGCTGAGCAGCTCGCCCTGCTTGCCCAGGCCGGAGGGACGGACATCGTGCTGCAGGAGGGCATCGACGCGAGCGAGGGCGCGCTGCGCAATCTCAGCGAGGTTTCCCTCTCCGCCGCGGAGACGGTGCTTGCGGAGGCCGAGCGCCTCCAGGGCGAGGTGCGGCGATACCTCCTGGAGCTTGATGAGCTGGTGGTGAACACCACCGGGGAGATCATCAGCCTGCAGGACGAGTTGAACCTCACCACGCAGCTGCTCGACGAGTACACCGCGAGATCCCCGCGCAACATTGTCCGCGCGGTGAGCCTGGAGCAGCTGGAGACCTTCCCGGACAGGTTGCAGCTCGAATTCCTCGCCCCCAATCAGATGCTGCAAGTCCTTCTCTTCCTCTCGCTCCTGCTGGGCTCCATGGCGGTCGTGGAGGAGAGGCGCAGCATGACCATGTTCCGCACCCTGCTCTCCCCGATGCCCATTGCGCGATTCCTCGTGGAGAAGCTGCTGTTCCTCACCCTGCTCGGCACCGCGCAGCTGGCCATCATGCTCGCGGTGGTGTGGCTGCAAGGCGCAAAATATGCGCTCAGCGGAGAGACGCTCCTCGCGGCGACTCTCGCAGCGGTTCTTTTCTCCAGCCTGGGGCTGCTGCTCGGTTCCCTCGCGAGGTCGGAGAACACCGCGCTGCTCTCGGTGCTGGTGCTCGCGATACCGATGCTCTTCCTTTCAGGGCTGCTGTTCCCCTTCGAGGCGATGTCTCCGGTCATGGCGAGCGTGTCCCGATGGTCGCCGCTCACCATGTCCATCACGAACGCCGAGCGGCTGCTCATCTATCACACGGGGGTGGAGCCTGCCGTGGCGATAATCCAGCTGGCCGTCGCCGTCGGATCCAGCCTTCTTGCCGCCGTCGTGCTCAGCCGCAGCCCCTCTCCGGACTAGGGCCTGCTCAACTCCTTGACTTCGCGTTGCGCGCGCTCTCCCTCATGCAGCCGCGAGAGGAGCACCGCGTTCAGCTCGGCGCCGAGGAAGAACACGAAGCCGAGCGCGTAGAGCCAGACCAGGGTGAGGATTGCGGTGCCGAGCGCGCCGTAGAGCGAGAGCACCGGTGAGCGGGAGGTGAAGGTCCGGAGCAGTCCGGTCGCGATGATGAGGGCGATGGCGAAGAAGGCCGAGCTCGCCGCCCGCGCCCGTTTCCGGGGGTGCTCTGCNGGGATGAGTGCGTACAGCGCGTATGCCGCGAGGAAGAGCACCATGCCGGTGCCGAGCATCTCTCCGTAGGCCGCCAGGAAGAGGCGCGCGAACCGGGGCGCCTCGAGCTCGATGACCGCCCGGAATTCCCTGCCGAAGAGATTGAGCAGGAGCACGCCACCGAGCGCCCCTCCCGCGGCAAGCACCATCAGGAGAGAGACGACGCGGATGCGCAGCCCGGAGCGCTGCTTCATTCCCGGATGGATGCGGTTGAAGGCCTTGAGCATCACCTGGAAGACCCGGGAGCCAGCGAGCGCGTAGAGCACCAGGCTGAGGGAGAATATGGTCAGGGAGCCGGAGGATACCCACTTGCCGATGTCCCTCTGGAAGAGCAGCACCAGTTCCTCAGGAAAAAGATGCCCGAGCGCGGTGAAGATGGCGTCCAGGGTCTGCGGGACAGTGGCGAGATGGCTGAGGAGCGCGGCGATGAAGAGCAGCATGGGGAAGAGCGAGAGGAGGAAGTAATAGGCGAATTCGGCGGAGAGTCCCGTGAGGTCGTGCCTGCTGGTCTGGGCGAGCACGTCCCAGGAGAGGCGCGTCAGCCCCGAGATGCGGTCGAGCAGTCGCTGGTTCACGCTGCTCTCTCTCCTTCCGGCAATTTAAAGCTTTTGAGCAAATGCAGTGCTTCCACCGCTTCGGTCGCATTGTCGCACGCTTTCCGCGTTGGTAGTTATTCCGATGATTCTCAGCAGCGCGGCCGACTGTCTCCACGCTTTTTCTACTGCCCCCGCCGGCGAAACGCTTATAAGAGCGAATCTCCCCGAGGGACGCATGCTCCGTCCGGCGCTGCTCGCGGCCTCCCGCTCCGCGAGACTGCGCGCCTTCGTGACCGGTTTTCCCGTGGCGAGGCGCGTCTCCCGCCGCTTCGTCGCGGGGGAAACGCTTGATGAGGCTCTCTCCGCGGCGAAGAGGCTCAATGACGAAGGGCTTCTCGCTTCCCTGGACCATCTCGGTGAGAGCGTCTCCACCGCCGCGGAGGCCGAGGATGCGTGCGATGCCTATCTCCTCGCGCTNGACTCCATCCGCGAGCAGGGCCTGANGGCGAACATCTCCGTCAAGCTCACCCAGCTCGGGCTCGATTCCGACACCGCGCTGTGCGAATCGCTCACGCGGCGGCTTGCGCTCCGTGCGCTGAAATCGCGCACCTCAGTCACCATAGATATGGAGGACAGCGTCCACACCGAGCGGACCCTGGAGCTGTACCGCAGGCTACGCGCCGTGCACCGCAATCTCGGCACGGTTATCCAGAGCTATCTCTACCGCAGCGAGGAGGACCTGAGAGGGCTCATCGCTCTCGGCGCAGGTGTCCGGCTGTGCAAGGGCGCCTACAACGAGCCGGCCAGCGTCGCGTACCCGGACAAGGGGGACGTGGACAGGAGTTATATGCGGCTGACGGAGATGCTCTTCTCCGAGGACGCGCTGAAGAAGGGCGCGTATCCCTGCATCGCCACCCATGACGAGCGGATGATTCTCGGGGCGCTGCGCATCGTGCAGTCCAGGAAGATAGACCCGCGGAAATTCGAGTTCCAGATGCTCTACGGCATCCGTCAGGACCTGCAGAGGAAGCTCGCGGAGCAGGGCTACCAGGTCCGCGTGTACACTCCCTATGGTCCGCACTGGTACCCGTACTTCATGCGCAGGCTCGCGGAGCGGCCGGCGAACCTATGGTTCTTTCTTCGGAGCGCGGCGCGCTAGAAGGAGTTACGCCCACTGTAGTCGTCCGACCTGCGCTTCCGCCGTGCTGCTCCGTCAGTGCGCAGCTCCACCTCGATGCACGGCGCGGCGTGTATCCCCCGCTGTGCGTCATGCGCCGCATACAGTCTCACCGGGGCGTGGCTCAGCAGGTGATAGAGCGCTTCGCTGTACGCCGGGCTGTCTGGTCCACTGCCCAGAGAGGAGTGGTAGCGGTCCAGCGCCTGGTGCATCCTGGTGAAGGGGAGATGCTCGCTCTCTCCCGAGGGCTGTTCCAGGGCATGCTTGAGCGCGTCCCTCGCGGCGTCGCTGCCGTCGGTCACGAGAAGATAGCGCTCCAGCGAAGCCGAGAAGAACACCACATAATTAGTGTCGGGGACGCGTTCTGCGTCCAGGTCCCGTGCGATGTCCTTCGCGGTCCTCTCGGCCAGCTCTACCAGGTCCGTGGGTGTTCCTCCAGCGGTAGCGATGCGGGACAATGTCCCCTATGC
>C687J35174_10011544_pt1 | contig 10861 bp, 8 predicted proteins | sample RifCSPhighO2_01_FD_35174 | JGI IMG/M metagenome (IMG submission 35174) | reverse complement strand
TTATTAAGTCTATTTCCCCAAATTTTCCATATTCCAACCTCGGTCTCCATAACATTGTCAGGTAGTCTTTCATATTCTCTGGAAATGCCGCTGCACGATAAAACAATAACGTTTCCGGCAAGAATCATTAACTCTCTTCTTGAATAAACTCCTCCCTTCCGTTCGGACATATCCTATAATGATACTATATAAATATTGATCAAATCAATTAGCCTATTGAAAAATAAAATTTTAGATTTATAATACCACTATGGCTAAACCTGAAATTCCCCTAACCAGACCAATTAGAAGAGATAGGCCTGATGTTCCCAATCCTTTAATAATACCTATAACTGTTCCGGTTCCTGCCGAGCCCGTAAAGGTCCCTGAACCAGCTGTCCCCATTACACGCTAATTATTTCATGAATAGTCCCGAGAGATTGTACCAAGCTGTCAGCAATAGCTTTGATGCAAGTATTCATCAAGATGGTGCTGAATTGCTTCCGAGAGAAAGGCATCTTCTCTTTGCTATGCGCTGTAATGGTTATTTTTTGACCAAAGACACTCAGTGGGTATTTGATGAAACTGCGGTCAAACACTTGAACAACGAATTTAGAGGTGAAAGAGTATCTCTTTTTGGACCACATGGGAATGACAGCTTACTGCTTACCGGTGCTAATGAAGACCATAGGAGTTTTTTTTCAGCTCTTGCTCAATCCAACGTTATTGAAGTTATAGAAAAATTCCGTAGAGTTGATGAAGATTTAGCTACCAAGATCGCCTTTATTTTGGGAGGGTTAGTTCGTTATAAAGATTTTAAACAACCGGATAGTTTGTATGATAGTCGAGTAAAATATGTAGCTCGCATGTCTAAACTAGGTGAAGGGTTTAGCGGACTTAATATTGCTATTAGCATGGCAATGTATCTTCTATCAGGTGTAGAAATTACTGAAAACGAACGGTTTAAGAATGATGTCTCAAATATGGCTGAAGCTATTGACAATGATCCAGTTGAACCCTTAAGTACAGTTGATTTAGGTTTGTCGCAGACTTTAAGATTAAAAGGTTTTATTGATAGACTCACAAAACAACCCATATTAAGACTTCCGGATGTTCAACCTCTGTTAAAGTTTTTTGACGGCTTCCCTACCGTTGGGGCAGAGTTTCATTTCTCGCCAGATGACCCAACCTTAAATCACACCTTTTGGCAAAGGTTAGCTCTTTTAAATATGTCTCAGTATCAAGAAGGCTCTTTTGTTCAAATGTCCAGGAATGATCGGGGTGTAATTGAAGTCAGAATGAACCCCTCTGTTTATCCTGTTACTATCGCCAACTGGAGACGAATGATGTTCTTACTCCCGGAGTTAAAACGAGCTTTTTTTACAGTTACCTTTAATCGTCCCAATGGTGATTTCTATTGGAGGAACGAAGACGACAAAAACATACTTGCTAAACTAAAATCAATCGGTCTGCTTTGTTATGCTAGCCTCTTTGAGGAATCTCCACAAAGAGGCAGGAAGAATGAAATACCTTTCGGTACGGTTTATCTGGGACAAACAGTCAGGTCAATTGATGGCGAGTTTAGGTTTACTGGTCATTGGGGTGGAGCAAATCCTTGGAACGAAAGTGGTGAATTTGGTCAGCTGGGAATTTACGCCGGATACGGCGACTCTTTTCCTTATATGGCTTATTATCCATCTATGGCATTAGCTCATCCAGAAATTTTAAGCGATTTCAATAAAAATTTTTGGAGGAAAACTCAAACTCTAAGCCAGGTATTAGCATTTTCACCAGAACACAGAAAAGATGTCTTTTCGGCAATAGAAAATAATATTGGTAATATTAATCAATTGATCCGGGCACGTCGGGTAGGTCTTGAGATAATTGATTTATTATGTAAATGATGGCGTTGCTATTTGATAAGACACTAGTATCTTTTGCTTCTAGAATTTTTTTTATTTGTTGATATTTACGCACACGCTGCTCGCCGAAAACTTCCGCTGAGTAACTAAAATGCACCACTTTTAACACGTCTTGTTCATCGTCCTCTGTTCTTTTTTTCTCATTTACTACTACACGAATATAGGCTGCTCCATGTAAAATTTCATTCGAGTCTGTCGTTCTTCGGCCTCCCCGCACTGAAAAGCGTTGTGTTTTTTCTTCGAGGTTCCGATATCCTTCAGGAGCACTTTTTATTTGCGGGTTTTCTATGTTGTCACGCGTTACTTGTAGTGCGCCGTCGCCGTTGAAGTCTGCTTTTAAATCTCGTGAGACTAAGCTTTCTTGAATATGTATAATCCAAAGGAGTGCCCATGGTATTTGATATTTCTCCCATCCTGCCCAGTACATGTCAAAGTATATATCTAAATCTTCTTGTATTTCTTTTCCGGAAAGATTATGGAACGCATCTTCTGCAAAAAGCGGCACGAGTTGATCAATCTTCCCCTTCACCCTTTCCCGTTCTTTGAGGTTCCCTTCAGGATCAGTAACAAAACGAGACAATTCTTCTTCTGTTGTATGTAAGAACATATCAGGAGATTGATATGCGTCAATCTCCAGCTGGATGTTTGATAATCTTGTAAATCCAACCCCTATTGCCTGCAGGAGATTTCTTCGTGATAACGATAGACTTAATATTTCTTTTTTCCACATAAAATAATGCCTTATCTCGCAAGTTGTGTAGGAGTATCTAAAAGTAGAAGACTCAAAAAACTTACTCTGTATTTATTTTCCCGCTTTGTATCTATATTATATAAAATTCTGGAATCTATTACAATTGCCGAATACTACCAGAAAGTCAGTTAGTCAAAATCCTAATTTGGTAAGGCGAGATCTGATGGATCCGTTATTTCTGCCAAATATTTTTGCAAGACCGGTAACTGACGAACCTTTTGCAAAGAGTGTACGTAACTTTTCGTCCTGCGTTTTGCCCCAAGGCCGGTAGGCGTTAGGATGTTCTTCTCTGATTTTATCAAAGCTCGTTTCACTACTTCTTTTTCCTGGATTGATTTTTCCTCCACACTTGCGAACGAACCGATCATGTAAAACTTTTGTATTAGTCTCTGTCATTCTTCCGAACTCGAGTACCGCCTGCTCTGATTGCGTATGAAATTCTACGTCTTTCGCTATTATTTCCGGGTGCACCTGAAACGCGCGTTCGTTCCAACCCAACATATACAACCCTGAAAATCGCCTCACACGCGAGAGAGCAACATAACCCTGGCCAAATTCAAATACATGAGAAAGATCCATTACTGCTGAATCTAAATTCATCCCCTGACTTTTGTGCACAGTGATTGCCCAGGCAAGGCGTAGTGGTAACTGCGAAATCAGCGCGAGAACTTTGCCATTTTCTTCTAACGACCACTCCATTGGCTTAACTTCAATTAGTCGCACGTTTCTTATTTTTATAATCGGGTAGGAATTTGTTTTATTAAATCCTTCAACTACACCTAGCGTACCATTCACAAACCCTTCTTTTGGATTATTCTTCGTAAACATCACTACAGCACCGATTTTAAGATAAAGCATTACTGGAGAGAGACAGCCTTTTTTAAGCATAGTCACAAGAGCGTCGGGTCCTTGTGAAGACATAGTAAACACCTTTGATTCACCCGGAAGTTTAGTTAGTACTGTATCATTAATGCGATCAACATTAGTATTATGAGAAAAGAGTTTCGGAACGCTATCTGGTACGTCATCGTATCCAATTTTTCTGGTTTTAATATGATTCAAATGATTAGTGTTAAAGATGCCTTGCCGTATCGCCGTAAGCACGGCTAGAAGATCGTTATCGTCCTGACGGTGCTGTTCGGTGAGATAGCAAACAACTGGGTTTGCCTCTATCCACGCAGGTGAATCAAAAGCAAAACGAACTAACGGTGTTTCGATAAGTAAAGTTTGTGATCCTTTCTCTATTTCTCTTTTTACAACCGGGGGCAGTTGGAAAAAATCTCCGGCGAAGATTACTTGCATACCGCCAAACGACTCTGAATTCTGTTTTATTTTGCGGCAAATTGTGTCAACCATAAACAGTGTGTTGCTAGTAAGCATGGATACTTCTTCTATAACAAGAACTTTGACATCACGAACACGTTTGTTGATGTATTTATTGGAAATAATCTTATTCAAATCACGTTTATCAAGTTTGGTTTTAATCCCTATGCCGCTCCATGAATGAATTGTCATCCCTCCGATATGAGTTGCGGCAATGCCGGTAGAAGCCGTAATAGCAGGTTCAATGCCGCGACTCCTCAAGTAGGTCACGTACTGGTTAATAGTATGCGTTTTACCAGACCCAGGTTCACCGGTCAAAAAAACATTGACGCCGGTCTTTAATATGGAAAGTGTTTGATCTTGAGTCATGTGTACCCTTCTAAAAACTTATTTCTTGTAAAACGGAAGATCAAGATAGAAAATATTATTTTTTTACAACTGTATATGTTGTTGGGTGGTAGAGAAAGATAATGGGAGAATCTTCGACCAAAAAACGCTGGAAATCAATATAAATTTGCTTTCTTGATTCCTGATCAAGAGTCGTACGTCCTTCTTCTAAAAGCTTGTCAATCCTTTGACTTTCTTTTGAATTCCTGTAATTTGTTATATTGCTGGAACTTTGGGTAGAGTGCCAAAAGCTATACTGATCCGGATCTGGTGGTATTTCCTGAATAGCAAGCATTGTTTGAAAATCGCCTGGGGGGCTATTTGAGACTTGAACCTGAGTTTTTATACCAACAGCTTCCCAATCTGCCTTAATTTTATCAGCAATTGAAAGCAGTGTTGGGGTTGTTACAAGTTTTATTGTTAATTTTTCTTTTTGCTCTTTTGGTAAAGACTTTAATAGTTCTCGGGCACGGGCTGGATTATAAGAATACTGTTTAACTTGCGGATTGAAAGCCCAAGAGTTAGGGGAAATTGGTCCAATTGCGCGTTTTTTCCCGAACGCGTCTTTATCTATGGCATAAGCTAAAGCCTGACGTAAACTTTTGTCTGTCAGATCTAAATCCTGATTATTAATAAAGACTGCAACATATAAATCAGACCGGGAATGCTCGGTCATGTCTACCGTCTTCCAATCCTTAATCTCTCGGGTCTCAACAATATCCCTTAACTGCCCTACTTCACCCAACTTAAACGCTGTTCTGGCGGTTTCTTCGGTCGGATAAAATCTGTAGGTTTTAACCTGCAAAGTTTGGGTGTTAATTAATTTTAAAGATTCGACAAACCTGCCACCCGAGGCAAGAGTAATTTTAGAAACTTTCCATACCCCTGTTCCCAAAAAACCTTTCTTAAAAACAGGTTTTATCATAACCGAAGGGAAAGGAGAGAAAGGATCCTTCAAAACAAACTTAACGGTTTTCTCGTCGATTATTTCGCTTGTTACGTCGGAGAATGAATAATTAATATCTTTTGCGACAACGCCAGTTCCATCTTGCCATTTATAATCCCCTAGTCTAAAAATCCAAACTTTACCTTCTTCTAGCGTTTCCCAACTTTCTGCTAGAGCCGGAGCAATTTCATTCTTATCGGTTAACCGGGTTAAACCCGAACTTACCTCGACTAGTATCGAAAGAGGAAGCTCGTCTGGAGAGTATCTGCCGACATATCCAACTGAATCCCCGCGTGTNAAAGGAAGAAATAANCCTGTGATNTTTGGAACAACTGTAAAGAAAAGTACGCCAACAATAATTCCACCTAAAAAAATAAATTTGAACTTTGTCAAGAAAGCGTGCAAAAAGCGTATCCAGTAGCGAATTTTACGCATAATTAAAGTACTAAAGAAGCAAGTGAAACAGCAACAAACAGAAAGGTGACTAAAATCGTCCCTCGGAACAGAATCTTCTCAACTCCGCGCCGTGTTCCATATAACTCCCCTTCTCCTCCCCAGGCAGAACCAAGCCCGGCACCGCGTCCTTGTAAAACAATTAAAACTATCAAAATCAAGGCTAGGACTGTTTGGGTAATTGAAAACAAGTTCATACTTTAGAGTATATACCAGTAAGCCTTAGCCTCACAAGTTTACTCGCTCTAATAGGTTTTAATGCAAAAGCCAAAAAAGAAGAGATACCGTAAACGAAACCAATATAGCAATTAAAATATATGCTCCCAGCACAGATAAGGTCAACGAAGGAATAATAAAATACTCTGTTGCAAGACCGGGATAGGCAAATGCCTTGATGACAAATCCTTGAACAAGCAGTGTTGTTAGGTACAAAGCGGCGACACTGGAAACCCAGCGGAATACCCCAAGTGTAACTAAGTTGAAAGGGAGGAGAAGCAAATTAATAAAAGGTTTGATTAGGGTGTCGACCAAGGTAAGAGCTAAAGAGGCAGAGAGAAGAATTTTAGGGTCATTGGCAAACTCAATCCCGCCAACATTGGTAGCTATAAACCAAAGAACTGCTGTGTGAACTATAAATGAGCGTAATAAACCTTTCATAAAAATATTGTGTACAACTAATATGTAACAAGTTATTTCGATCAAAGTCAAGGTGATGCATATTGATATAGTTATTGCACTACATAAAAAATTCTGGTACTATCCGAATGCATATGGCACAACATTCGGAAAGAAGAGTATCGGGACAACCAAACACAACTTCTGTTCCGGAAACTATTCAGTTTCGAGAAACAACCCGTTTTTCAGGAGCATATTTGAGAGAAATCGCCTCGCGCGCTGATGAATATCTTAATGCCTATCCAGATAGTACCCGCGATGAATTAGTAGACACTATTAGTTTAAAAGAAAGTGAACGTCCGCGCGTTGACACAGCAATAGACGCATTAAATCAATTAAGCACTTTAGAAGTTAGAAGAGATGAGATAGGGGGCAAAATTAGAACCTTTATAATTCAACAAATGATTCCACCAGGAAGAATTGTGTACGAAGCTGTCTGGACTGGAATAAAACCGGAATGTCTAACTAAACCAAAAGAAGAACCTAAGCTACAAAAAGCTGCAGAACCCACTGCGCAGTATCCATTTAGATCAGCAAGAGCTCCACAAGACAGAGTTACATTTGAATCTTTTATTGATCGCAAAAGAAGAGAAAGAGACGAAAGAAGACTAGAAAATACACGAAGAGCGGAATTTGACAAAATAAGTGAAGAAAAAAAATCATTAAGAGATGTTATTGTTGATCGCGGATTAGAAATAGGAGAAGCGGTATTGGCGAATAGTGAGATGAAAATCGAACTTGGAGAAGATCAAACAGCTATTATTTCATACAGAACATATGAGATCAACCCTGATGGAACAAGAGTATATGCTGTAGTTGACAGAAATACTGGTATTTATGAAGAGGGTTACGCTTGGAAATCAAAAATGTCTATTCGCGCAGATGTTATGGTTTACCTTAGAGCAAAGGCGCAGGAGCAAGAATATGCAGTAAATACTAAACTGACGATACCGGATGCATACCGACCGGAAGATATAGTTGTACCAACCAGCGAGCAAGTTTATGTACGAGCACTTGAATTAGGATTACTTCAAATTGAACATAGTTCTGATGGGGTTAGATTTATGTTCGCCGTTTTTTCTAATAAATTGTACCCAATAGATTTAAGTAGAAACATCGTTGAATTTACTACGTTTTTTGACAAAGGAGAACGACCCATTCGTCCTCAATTTGCGGATTTTTTGAGAGTAAAAAAGGCAGAGCTTGAAGCGATAACTACTACCAATAACCCGGAAGATACAACATTTCAGGCATACAATCGAGCGCTAGAAGATGGGTCTTTAATAGTTAGAGTTGATGAAAAAGGGGAAGTTGTTTTCTCCTGGAAATATGGTGAGGCTGAAGGAACTAGTTTTTATGCAGATATCGACATTGAAAAAGGAAGAACAAAACCTTATGAATTAAGCTTTATCGGAGATGCGTTAACTCCACAATTTATAGCTTTGCTAAAAAGTGAAAAGGATCGTTTTAAAAATAATCCGACGATAGCTCGCGAATTAATGGAGAAAACTAACAGTTCAAGTCGACAAGTTGTATCTATGCATGTTTCTCGATAAATTGAGTGATATTTTAACTACTTGACTTAAAACTTTGCAGTCTTAGTTTAAAATGCAAACGACGTACAAACCTGTGCGCTTCATCACGTATCCTTTGCAAGAGTGATAAGGCTGGAGAGCCGGTCGGTAGCCTAAAGACGATAAAGCCCGCATCTAATATTTCCTTTACGTTTACACCTCCGAGGTGTAGCCTCGGAATTACGACCTCTTCCAGTCTTTTAGCTAGACCAATTACCGGAATATGAACATTAAACTCCTTTAGTACAATCCGCGCGGCTCCAACCTGTCCCTTTCCTCCATCAATAATTATCAAGTCAGGTCTCCCCCAGTCTGTAAAGTGTTTTATTCTGCGAATTAAAGTTTCTCTAAGCATGGCGTAATCGTCGCGTGAATTTTTTGACTTAATTTTGAAATGACGATAAAAAGTTTTTTCTGGTTCGCCGTTTACAAAAGTCACCATTGAGGATGTGGCGTTTTTACCGGATAAGTGGGAAACGTCATAGCACTCAATTCTTACCGGGTACTTCAAGTATTTAAAGTGCGGTTTTAATAATTCATACAAAGATTTTGCCTCATTTTGTCTTATATCTTCTAATAAATTAGGATTTTCCAAATACTCTCTTGGACTTTTATATGGAGCGGTTATGTATTCTAAATTCTTTATCTGGTCACGGATTTTGGAGGCTAATTCAAAATCTTCTTGTTTTGCGGCATTGACCATCTCCTTTTGCAGTCCTTTATGCAAACTTATTGATTTTCCAGATAATAAATCTTTTATTCTTTTGATGTTTTTTCTATATTCAATTTTCATTTGAATTTTATCAATTGGATTTTGCGTATTTTCGATATAAGACGGGCAAGGATTACAAAGACCCAGGTGTGCATACAAACACGGCCTTTTGCCAATTTTATTTTGTGAATGATACGGAAAGATGCGCCTTACACACCTCAGTACTGACTTTACAGCAGAAGACGAAGGAAATGGNCCGAAATATAATCCCCTCCCGTCTTCTTCCTTTCTGCTCGTAATAACTTTGGGATATTCCTCCCCGGTTATNTTAATATAGAGGGGGTGTTTATCGTCTTTAGCGGTACTATTGTAATGAGGGAGGTTTTGTTTGATTAAGTTGGCTTCAAGCAATAATGCCTCTAGCTCTGACGCTACAGGAATAGCTTCAATCGTCTGAGCTGAATTTACCAGCGCCCGCGTCTTTTCATAATCGCTTGCTAAGTGTTGTTTGACACGGTCGCGCACGCTAATACTTTTCCCGACGTAAATTACTTTCCCCTCATAATCACGGAAAATATAGACGCCTGGGGCAGTAATTAGGCTTGATATTTGTTGTTGAAGACTCTTCACCCAAGGCTAATTGTATAACGATCGAGCCTTTCCAGCAAGNTGTTTANCNTTTTTATANGCNCGTGGTGAAAAAACGGCTGTAATTATAAAAAGTACTAGAGTTAAAAGGAGGACAATCCTGCTAATAATAATATGTTCCCCTTCGAGTGAATATGCAGCGCTAAAATCACCGATATTGGCGGTAAGTTCACTGTCTGTTCCGAATGGAAATAACGGAGAACGCGCGGTTGCTTGAAGAGTAGTTGAAGAGTAAGGAGCTAAAAACTCAACATTTGTAGAGGTTGATAATTTACCTCCTTTAAGAATTAGCGGACGGTTATAGAGAGCGCTTTGACCCAAATTTTTTATTTGTATTGAGTAAGAATTAGAAACAAAAGGCAGATCAAAAGAAAATGGAAGGAAAAACGTTTCTGCTGGAGTAATTTTTATCTCAATTTGTTCGTTTCTCAGGATTGGCATAACACCNAATTTGGCTGTTATGTCTTTTTGCGGCATACCTTTCTCTTTATATGCTCCGGCGGGAAGTGGATAAACAGAGCTCGCGCCATGTATAGCAAAAGTAACGTGCGAAAGATCAAACTTGTCGAAAAAATCTATTCCTCCGGTTGTATTTTCCCAAGTTGGGTCAACTGGCTGCCAGACTGCTTTATTCTCGTCCCAATATTCGGGCCAAGCATGTAAAACGTCTGCTACTAGCGAGAGAGGCTGTAATTCAGGATTTTCAGTATGCGCGTATCCATTTATTTCCCGGGCTGGAATTCCAGCCGCTCTTGAAATAGCAATAAAAAGGTCTGTAAATTCCATACAAATTGCGCGGTCGGGATTTTCTAAGGCTTTGACTGCTCCAAAACGTTCAACGTCTTCTTTAACCCTGCTATAGTCATAATCAAGTTTGTTTACTACAAAATCGTAAATTTGTCGGGGAGTTTTAAGAGTTTTGGCAAGTGACTGAATTTGAGGATCATTGACCTGCCACTTATCTGTAGCAGAAAGGTAGTAGTTTACGGAATTTGGCAATACCTCAAGATAATGATTTTGAGCCTGGGAAAATATCTGAACTGAAACCCGAGCAACTATTTCTTTGCTCTCCTGAGGCTTTAATTTATATTTAGCCATCCAATTACCATCTTTGTCCAAACGTACCGAGAGCGGGGCTGGCTGTAAGTTATCGTAATAAACTTTTTGATACGCTGTGTCGGGAATGAGGGCAATTTCTGTCTCAATCTCTTTATTTGATGCATTTGGCAAGTGGTAATTAAGAGTAAAACTAAAAACTTGAAAATCCCCAAAAATAGCCACTACGCCAGCTTTAGTTAAATCGTCTTTTTTAAACGAAAAAACTTGTAAACTCTCCTCGTCGCTTTTATTTCTGGGTTTAGGTGAAATATATGCCGGAGCACCAAAGTTTTTGGGGACTTTGACCGTTAGATTGTATTCGTTTATTAGTTCCGGTGTGGCAAGCTTGGGAATGCCAACATCCCAAACCTTGCCGTTTCTACTCGCTATTTG
>C687J35174_10011534_pt1 | contig 10868 bp, 9 predicted proteins | sample RifCSPhighO2_01_FD_35174 | JGI IMG/M metagenome (IMG submission 35174) | reverse complement strand
CCGCGTTGATGCCCGCAGAAAGCGACGTTTGAAATGCTTGTTGCGCGGCGGCTCGTGGCATCGTTGATGAGGCGACTATCTGGTTCAGACGCGCCGCGGCGATGCCCGCTTCGAGCTGATAAGCCGATGCGCTGGGCGCGAAGGATATAGAGTTCTGCGCAGCTTGGTCAGCCGTATCGAGGTCGGCATTCCCGAGTGCGACATTCGACCGTGCGAGTTCGGCTGCGGCGATGTAGTGCCCGACAAGCGTGTAGGCGGCGATGACCGATGAAAGCAGAAGTAGGGTCAGGACGAATACGATCACGAAGCCGAGCCGCGGGCTCCGCGAGAAGATGACCCCCCACTGCCGGCCGCGTGCGGCAAAGCGCGTCGTCGAGACGAAGAGACCGGCAAACACGAATGCGAGAACAAGGATGACCGTATTCGGGAGGCCGAACACCGCGACAGTGAAGAGATAGAGCAACGCGACGAACGAGAGTATCGCGACGTAGCGGATAAACGGGTCTTCCGAGGCGCGCAGGATAAGCATGCGCAGGCCAAGCACGAGGAAGAGGCCGACGAATATCACCCACGCGAGTACCCCTAAGAGACCAGTGGTCACGAACGAGGTCGGGATGAAGCCGATGCCGGAGCTGAAGTCGATATTCCAGAAGACGGTCGAGTTGAGCGACGCGTCACGATATTTGAGCCACTCGACACCGAAGGTATTCGGGCCCGTACCGAAGACCGGCGAGGCGGTGTATACCTTATTCGCGACCGCGAATGTCGACTGCCACGAAGGACGGACATCGAGCACATTCACATGGAGCGCGCCCGCCAGCGCACCGCCGAGCGTTCCGCCGATGAGGAAGAAAAGGGAGAGTGCGAGCACAGCGAGCGGCAGAACGAGCGGACGAGTACCCTCTTCCGGCTCGAACGACGCATCACCCATGACGGCATGCTCGTCAAGGTCGGTATCAGAAGCCTTCGGGGAGCGCTGCATGACCGCTTCGACAAAGAGACCAAGTGACACGAGCGCAAGGAGTATCCACACGAGTTGTGAGTTCGCGACCGCGAGCAGAACGAGTGCCCCGGCACCGCTTGCAAGAAGGGCCCGATGTACACGCTGCGAGAGCTCGAGAAAACGGAAGGTGATGAGCAAGCCGATGACGCCGAGGCCCACAAGGAACGCAAGGTCCGAGAAGGAACCGAGTATCGAGAACGCCGGTGAGATCGTTTGCGGAGCGAATTGTCCGACGATGATGACCAACGCCTCGACGAGGACGACAACGCCGAAGATCCAAGCACCGACCGAGAGGAAGGAGCGGTACTGTTCGGGGCGCCGCACCATGAACGCCGAAAGTGTCCCGAGGCACGCTGCGATAAGCATAAAGCCGAGTGTATCGGGCTCAAGTGCCGTTCCCCAGAACGCATTTGTGAACAATACGCCCGAGAACGCGGCCGAGAGTGCATAGGCGATGACCGGCAACCAGAGCGCACCGACGAGCAAGAGCGGCGGGAAGATGACATTACCGCGTGAGAGGCGCGCGAGGATGTAGAGCGCGAGGGTGATGAGCGCTCCCGCAGCAAGCACGAAGGTCTTGGCCGTCGTAAGCGGAACTCCCCCAGAGGGAAGGTATATGAAAACGGCGGCGGCGAGCGTGACGAAGAGCGCCCAGATACTTATCGTCTCGAGCGAACGGCGCGGCCTGCTCCGAGTGACGTCGAGGGGGGCTGCTGCTGATTGGTACGGTGGCATGGTGGATTCTTGTGCGGTTATTCGGTGATAATGTTGTCCAGTATACCTCGGCGGAGCTCTTGTCCAGGAATTCCTTCACACCGCGAAAGTGTGGTATAATAGTTATGGACCGGGCTAGGCGATCGCTCTGTACGAAAGTATGGGGAGGAAAGTCCGAACACGGGCCGCCGCAAGGCGGCAGGATGGTAATGGGTAATGCCCATACATTGCGAGATGAGAGGTGACTACAGAAACGCCAACGCCGAAAGGCAATGGATTCCCTCGTGGAATAGGCCCGTCGCGAGGCGGGAATGCAACGAACAAATCCTTACCTCCGTGCAAGGCCGTATCGTGAGCGCCCCGCGCTCACGGGGTGCCGCTCGAGCTTGTCAGTAATGACAGGCCCAGATAAATGATCGCCTCGCCACGCCGTAGCCTTCGGCGAAGGCGGGTCACGACCCGCTTTCGCTAAAGCTTCAGCGAGGTAAGACAGAATTCGGCTTATCGGCCCGGTCCTTGCCCTTCGTAGCTTTATGCGAAGTAGGGCAACAAATGCGAAATCCCGCGCTCCTGCGCGGGATTTCGCTTATCATTTCTTGTTCTCATCTGGAATCATCCTCGAGAGCTTGTGCGCGTTCCCCTGCCTCAACATGCCGCGATAGGACATAAGCGCTGCTTCCTCCGGGCTTCCGCGAAGTGCATTAAGCATCCGCCGCTTCGTACTCGTCCGCAAGACGCGATGGTCGGAAAAGTGCACCCAGCCGAGGAAGTCCACGCCCGAGCCGAGCGTGCGGATAGAGACTTTGTCAGGATGCATTTCAAGCTTTAATTTGTCGTGCAAAAACACTTCCATATATGGAAGTGTTTTGAGGAGATAGTCTCTGTCTGCGGATAGAAGAACGAAGTCGTCCGCGTAGCGGATATAGTGCTTCATTTTGAGCGCGTGCTTCACGAACTGGTCGAATTCGTCCATATAGATATTCACAAGGAGCTGGCTCGTGAGGTTCCCGAGCGGGAGGCCCTTGCCCGGCGCGGTCGAGTGGAAGCTTGCAACGATATCCTGAAGTATGGACAGAGTGCTCTCATCCTTGATACGGGTACGCAAAATGCGCATGAGTATCGCGTGGTCAATAGACGCGAAAAATTTGCGGATGTCGCACTTCAATACCCAGCAGGTGCGCGTGTCGTTCTGCGAGACTTGCCGAGCAAACGTCCGGAAGTGGTTCATCGCCTTGTGTGTCCCCTTCCCGAGGCGGCAGGAATACGAATCGGCGATGAATGTGCGCTCAAAGAACGGATACAATTTGCGGTAGAGGGCGTGGTGGAGGAGCCGGTCGCGGACGCTCGCCTTGTGGATGTCGCGGGGCTTGGGGTCCGCAATCCTGAAGTGGTGGTAGCCGCCGTGGTGATAGGTACCTGCTGCGAGGTTATGATGGAGGGCGAGGATGTTCTGCATCAGGTATCTCCCGAACTCCTGCACATCAGTACGCCTACTTTTTCCTTTTAGAAATTCTTTCCATGCTTGGAGCAGGTTATCGACCGAGATGATACTCTCATACGTATGAGCGAATTGGATTCTTCGAAACGACCCCCCCCCGGCACTCCTGCCGGTCCTTGAGCGCGCTAAAACTTCCTATAAAGTCTGGCTTGTCGTTCATCGCAAGATGGCGCGCTCGGAACGCTTCGGTATCGGCGACCGGATCGATACGTTGTGGCTTGACCTTTTAGATTCGCTTCGCAAAGCCGCATACGCATCAGTTAGCCAGAAACTGCTTTCGCTTGAAGAAGCGATTCGTGCCGTTGATGCGGTTCGCTTTTTTGTCCAGATCGCGTGGGAATCGGGGCTCATAGCGCAAAGCCATTTTACCTCGCTGGGGAAAGACATTGAAGAGATAGGGCGGATGGTCGGTGGATGGAAGCGAGGTATTGTAGCGAAAAACCCGCCTCCGAGCGGAGACGGGAAAAGATAAGAGTTGCGGGAGACGACCTGATTACCGGCGTTCCACCTGTCCGGGTTCTCGACCGAGTTCGCCTCGACGTTCCAGCCGTCGTTGTCGGCATTCCAGTTCGCGTTCACGGCCCAGAGCACGCTTGTACACACCACCATCCTTATCAACACCCTTCGAGTACTCTCAAGGCTGTACGTATTCGGGACATCGAAGTCCGCTAGAAGTGTGCACCGATTCTAATCTTTTTTGAACGGAAGTGCCTACACTCGCGGAGAGCATGCTCGACACGATTCTGGAGCAACAACCGCCCGAGGCGCTGCGCGAAGAGCGTGCTCGTCGCGCCCGAGACATCCTTGCGAGAAGTATAACAAAAAAAGAACCCTCCTACGCCCTGCAAATTCCTTTGCAAAGTTTCAGAGGGCCCAAGTTTCAAAAAGATCAGATGTTTTGAGAATCAGCGGGAGACGACCTGACTACCGGCGCTCCACCTGCCCGGGCTCTCGACCGAGTACGCCTCGACGAACCAGCCGTCGTCGCCGGCACTCCAGTACGCGCCCACGGCCCAGAGCACGCCGTTTTCGTCGGCGATGTAGCCGATGGCCCATGTGAAGTCCTTCGTCTGCTGTTTGTAAGCCAGCAGTTGGAAGAAGTGCGCGTGCGTCGTTTCCTGTCTGCCAGCGAGTTCCGAAATAATCCCGGGTTCGTCGTCTTTGGGCAAGTCTCTCGCTGCAGTGAGCAGTTCGTGGACCTTGAGCTCGATCTCTGGAACGTCCTCTTCGACCTTGCCGAGATGATTTTTCTTGAAGTTGCTTCCGAGCCATGCGATGGACACTCCGTCCACTGTCTTACCCTCGACGAACTTCTCTTTGACGACGAACTTCTTCACCGCCCTCGCATTGAAGCTGAAGAGAAACTTCAGAAGCTTCTTCGCTTCGGCGACTGCGCTGATGGGGCGATTCCTCACTGCTTCAGCGAAGAGCACAATTGCGGCAACCGTGTTCGTGATCACCCACTGACGGTCGCCGACTGGCATGACTTCAAAGGCGCGCTGATGTTCGACCAGTGCACCGGCCATCTTTGAAACTTGCGGCTGTTGTTCGCTCATGGTTTTCTCCTTTGTGAGCGTTTTTACAGTGCTGTTCAAGCGAACCTAATTTGCTTTCGCCACAGCAGAAAAGAGCCTAAAAAAGCTGCTTTCTGCTGAGGCGAATTCGCACGGTATTCAATGACCTACTAACTAAGACGTAGTATACACGACTGTATGTATTTGTCAAGTCGCTCGGCGGATCCTCGAACAAACCCGCAGGTACGGCGTAAAAAATGACGAGGTCGAACCTTGTCATTTGTGCGTTATCACGCACTCGTTTTTTCGAGATGTCGGATGCGGCGTTCGTGGTTAAGAACGGTGAGAGCATCTTTATCAACTGCTCGCGCGACGCCCTCAAGCGTATTCTTCATATCTTCAAGAGTCATTTCTATTGAACCAGTACGCCTTTCGATCCTGTTAAACCTCTCATCCACCTGGTCAAATCTCTGATCTACTTGTTCGAATCTCCGCTCGACTTTTTCAAATCCAGTTTGGACAGCCTCGGTTAAATCCTGAATCGTTGCGGCTACATCATCGGATTTGCGAGACAACCCTTGGACAACATCCATCACATCCGCGATTGTAGGATCCTTTTTGCTTACTTTTGATTTCTTTTCACTTTTCATAGTGCGGGTATCGGACCACGCGGCTCAGACGATCTCGCAGGTGCCGCCGGCACAGGCAAGTTCCCTTTTCATATCCGATTCGTCCTGCCGCTCGTAAGCGATGAGCTTGGAATAATCCACTTCAGGGAAGCGGGCCATGCGCGTCTCATACTCTTCTTTTGTAATTGTCTCGTAGGGCGCGAGGCGGTAGACGTGATTGGAACGCGGGAGGAAGGAGAGACCACCGATGATGTCCCAGTTCTTCTGTATCCAATCGACGACGCCGATCCATTCATCCTCGGAGACCGAGACGGTCGCCGAAGGGTTATGCTCGGTGAAGTTCAGCTTCACCCGCTTCCAGTATTCAAGCTGCTCGAGCGCCGGGAGGTCGTCCTTGAACCGCGCCTCCTTGGAGTGGTCGGGCGCCTTGACCGGGAACTCGAAGACGAACGTGTTCGCCTCCTCGAGCGACTGCCCCACTTCCGGGTAGTACGGCACGCCCTGGTCCCGCATCAGCTTGAAGAGCGAGTCGGTCGCGCTGATGCGCACGCGGCGGATATAGTACGGCGCGTGGCGCGGATGGATGCCGGAGGCGCAGTTGAAGGTCTGGGAGACCGTGCCCGAGGGCTTCACGGCAGTCACTGCCATCGAGCGCTCGATGCCGAGGCGCTTCGCGTAGGTAATATTCGTTTTCACCGCCATATCGCGGACCTTGCGCATCACTTCCGGACGCCTCACCGCCGGCGAGTCCCACTGTCCCGTTATCGAGACGCCGAGAAGGCGCTCTGCCTTATTATGGTCGGTCCACTCCTGTGAGATGTATTCGAACTTCGTCAGGGTCGACTGATAGGTACCGATGATGGAGGCGAGGCGCGCCTTACGGAGTAAAGAAGCCTCCGTATCGTGGGCGCGCGCGATGACCTCGGAGAGATTGCAGAATTGTTTGGACTGCAGGACGATCTCCGCGCACGGGTTCGTGCCGATGGGCCCGTGTACCACGCCGTCCTCACCGATAAAGCCGACTTTCTTGAAATAGTCCGTGCGGCGCTTCGGGAAGGTGACGGCGAGCGACCCGCGGTTGAAGATGCCCCGCTCGCCGCTGCCGCTCTTCATAAGTGCGACCCACTCGTCCATAAGCTCGGCGTTGGTCGGCTGTGTCTCGTAGACGGCCGAGTTGTTCGCGATGGAGCGGTGCGGGTCGGTCATATAGAACTGGCCTTTCTTGGCGTCGCGCATCTCGATATCGTCGAGGTCGGAGAGCGATATCATCGCGGTACGGCGGACGCCGCCGGCGACTACACATTCGCCGACCTTACAGATGACATCGTGCGCGTCGATGGTGCGCAGGCGCCGCCCCTGGCGCTTGAGCACGCGCTCCCGAACGAAGGCGAGGAGGCTCTGGAGCGGTTCGGGACCGCTCGCCTTACCGCCCATAACCTTCAGCCGCGCCCCGGCCGGGCGTATCTGGGAGAAGTCGAAGACGACATCCTTTCCCGCATACCACGTTTTAAGGCCGAGGGTGAGCGCATCGCACCAGCCCTCTTTAGAATCAGCTATAACGTGAGTTGATGGCTTCTGTCCCATCTGCTTCATGATCTGCGGGAGCTGTTCGATGTTCTGGCTCTCGACCGCGAAGCCGACACCGCAGCCCTGCATCGAGAGGTACATGATCTCGGCGAAGTCCTCGAGCTTCACCGGCGCGGTGAAGGTGCAGTTATAGCCGCAGGTGTTGCAGCGACGCGCCGCGTCGCCCGAGAACTGCATGAGACGCATCGACGGCATCACCTCCTGTTTCAAAATACCCATGCGCACCTCGGCATATTCTTTTTCCGTGAGCTTGTCGCCGAGATTCTCGCGCATGAAGCTCATATAACGGTCGACGGTCTCGACCCACGTCTCGCGCCGGCCTTCCTCCGGTATCCACTTCGCATACGTGCGCAGGTAGACGAACTCGCCGAGCGCATTCCCCGCGAAATATTTCTTGCTTTCCGCCGCGAGCTTCTTCACGCGCTCCGGTATCTCAATATGCGCTGCCCGCAACTGAGCTCGCTTGTCGCGGTAGAGGATATAATTCTTCGCCGTCTTCACATAGTCGTTGAGGATGAGGTACTTCTCGACCGAATCCTGAATGCCTTCGACCGTCGGGAGGAAACTCCGGTACTTCTTCGCGAATCGTCCGAGCTCGCCCGCCACTTGGTGCGCCACAAGGCTCGCATCGTCCTGATTCCCCTCTCCCGCCGCCGCCATCGCCTTCCATATCGCCGCCATGATCTTATCGAAGTCGAATGGCACGAGCCGCCCGTCGCGTTTCTCTATCTGTGCGATCATTGTGCGATACCGCAGCGTCTCTTTCGATACCGGTGGCTCGATCATCTTTTGCATCGGGGCGACGGATGTCTGCACGGCCTTTATACGCACGGGAGCTTTAGCAACTTTGGACATGAACGGGGGCGGTTACTGCGGATAAAATTGGCGGGCTGTTCTTACTAGGTAAGTGTACTCCTGCATGTAAAAAATACCCTGTGGACAGCGTTATTCTGTAACGCTTGGGAAACTTTTCAATACGAGCGGGGCGCCGATTTCGATGTGGTGAGACCGCGCGAAGCCCGTGACGGTCTCTAGGACATACCGCGCGGGCGCTGTCGGATAAAAGACATGGGGATAGGTCCCGGGTGCGACTTCAGGAGCGATGGTGACGACTTGTCCTTGAGCATCGAGCCAGAAGATGTCGAGCGGTACAAGGGCGTCCTTCATCCAGAAGCCATACAAGCCATCCTCCGGGAAGACGAAGACCATGCCGTAGTCGTCCGGGATACTCTCCCGGCCCCCTAATCCCTTTTCCCTCGCCGCACTCGTTGTCGCATACTCTATCCTCAAGGACACTCCGCCAAACTCCGCCGTCTGTTCTTGTTGCACCATAAACTCCGCTGGCGGTGGCGATGTCCTATAGAAAAACAGGGTCATTAGAACGACCGCCACGACTACCAAAAGACTACCTTGCCACAAACTTGATTTCATAACCATCTGGATCTTTCACGGAAAATCTATGCAGGCCGTAATACTGTTTGTCTAGGGTCTTGTATATCTGAATCCCTGACTTTTGAAGTTTTTCATAGTACCGATTTAATTCCTCAACAGACGGGAGCATAAATCGAATCTGCATAATGGGATTCTTTGGCTTCGGCACTCTGTCATCCTGTTTTATCATGAGCAACGAACCATTAAAGAACAATGCGGCAAACATATATTGTGGATCTCTATGAAACCGCGCAACTGTAAACCCTAACTTATCGCGATAAAAAGAAAGACTTTGATCAAAATCGCTGACGGTGATTTCTACTGCAAACGGGGTGTACTCCTCGTCGGTCATTTCCCGCTGATTTTGTACTTGGTCATTCATACTCCCATTTTAACTTGCTTGGGCAATAAAATAAACAATATCAAAAGACCGTTTCACCGTCATAGACCAAAAAACTCTTGTTGCGGAGGCGGAGAGATTCGAACTCTCGGAGGGTTGCCCCTCACACGCTTTCCAAGCGTGCGCACTAGACCACTATGCGACGCCTCCGTATTGAACTGTTATAACAGAAAAAGTTTTACTGCGCTTGCTGATTGAGGAGTACCTTGATGCGGTCGGGGATGGGCGGATGAGTCGAGAACAGTCCCCCGATCCAGCTACTCGCAGACCGTGTGCCGTCAGCTTTCGTTCCGAACGGGTCGCCGATAAAGAGATGGGAGGTCGCCGTGTTCGCGTTCTTCATCGGCGCCGCATATGCGGAAATCTTCCGGAGTGCGGAGACGAGGCCTTCGGGGTAGCGCGTGAGCAGGACGCCGGAGGCGTCCGCCAGGAATTCGCGCCGGCGCGAGATGGCGAGCTGGATGAGCTTCGCCGCGAGCGGCGCGAGCACGATGCCGACGACGGCGAGGACCATAAGAATCGCACCTCCCTGTTTGTTGTCGCTGCTTCGCCCGCCGTGCAGAGAGATGCGCAGGAAGATGTCCGCGACGATGGCGACGAAGCCCGCGAGCACGACCGCGATGGTCATCAGGAGAATGTCGCGGTTCTTGATGTGCGAGAGCTCGTGCGCGACGACCCCCTCGAGCTCCGGCCGCGAGAGCGTCGCGAGCAGCCCGGTCGTCGCGCAGACCACTGCGTGGTTCTCATCGCGGCCGGTCGCGAAGGCGTTTAGCGCCGGGTCGTCTATCACATAGAGCTTCGGCTTCGGCAGACCGGCGGTGATAGCGAGATTCTCGGTGACGGTATAGAAGTCAAAGAACTCTTCACGGCTGGCCGGTCGTGCATGGTTGAGCGAGAGCACAAGCTTGTCCGAGGCCCAGTACGCGTAAAAATTCGTCGCGAACGCGATAACGACCGCGATGTAGAGAATACCCGGATTCCCGTAGTACCAGGAAATGGCGTAGCCGACCGCGATGACGACGACGAGGAATCCGAGCACCAGCGCCCAGGTTCTGCGGATATTGCGTGAGCGTTGTGCGTACAGGTCCATTAAAACTTCACACGTACCGGTTCGTTCGCTTCTTGGTCGGACGCGGCGAGCTCGAAGAGGTCCATCGGCTTGAAGCCAAAGGAGGAAGCGATGATGTTACCCGGGAACGACTGCTCCGCCGTGTTGAGCGTCATCACGCTCGTATTGTAGAAACGGCGCGAGGCTTGGATCTTGTCCTCCGTATCGCCAAGCTCCCGCTGGAGCTGAAGGAAGTTCTGGTTCGCCTTCAGGTCCGGATACGCCTCGGAGACGGCGAAGAGCGACTTCAGGGCGCCGGTGAGCATATTCTCCGCCTGCGCCTTACCCGCGGTGCTTGTCGCCCCCATCGCGGCGGCGCGCGCCTTGGTGACGTTCTCGAACGCGCTCGACTCGTGCGTCGCATAGCCCTTCACCGTCTCGACGAGATTCGGGATAAGGTCGTAGCGGCGCTTCAGCTGCACTTGTATGTCGGCCCACGCTTCTTTTGCCTGATTCACGAGCGCCACAAGCCGGTTATAGGCAAAAATGGCCCAGAGCACGACGAGCGCAACGACTATGAGCGAAATGGTGGTTGTAGACATATGCAAAGTATATAGCACCTGTGATAGGATTCAAGTAAATTAATTATCAATATTTTATCCTTATGAACAAAAATGTCATTGGAGTTGTTGTCGTTCTCGTCATCGGCGCGGGCGCATGGTATGTGCTCTCGGCAACGCCTGCAGAAGCCCCGGCGCTGCAGCCGTCTGACTCGCTTCAAACGCCTGCAGCCGGCTCACTGCCGGAAACAGCTGTGGCAACCGAAGTGATGGTCGTCTATACCGACCAGGGCTTTTCGCCGGGGAGTGTGACGATCAAGCAGGGTCAGACGGTCACCTGGATAAATCAGAGCGCGGGGAGCATGTGGGTCGCCTCGGCGGCACATCCGACGCATACCGCTTACAGCGGCACGAGCCTAAGCGAGCATTGCCCGGACACGACGAACGCCGCGTTCGACGCCTGCGCCGCCACTCCACCCGGTGA
>C687J35174_10011532_pt1 | contig 10869 bp, 14 predicted proteins | sample RifCSPhighO2_01_FD_35174 | JGI IMG/M metagenome (IMG submission 35174) | reverse complement strand
TTTTCTTACTTTGCCCGCCAATCGGCGTGTTTTCTTTTTGAGAAGATGGAATTGGAGAACTAGGAACAACTGAAGAGTTTGGATTTTCTATCATATAGAGATTATAACCCGGTTTCTTAAATCCTACCACGAGGTGATTAAGCTGATTCAGGAGGGATATTCGAACCAGCCAAACCCGTCTCGCGATAGAATTTAAAAAACCGTCCCTCAAAGTTACCAACCTTTCTTATCAAAACACCCAACCCAAGTCAATACTTATCCACACGCAAGGTCCAACCTTGCGTGTGGATAACTTTTTTGATACATTCCCAACCAATGAATAGAACCACTAAATTCGCCCCAAAAGAATTTTATCATCTCTACAACCGCGGCACGGAAAAGCGAGATGTTTTTATGTCTCCTACGGATTACACGAGATTTATCACCCTGATGCTTATTTGCAACCAGTTAGATAGCGCCGTAAAAATTGAGAAAAAAACATTGGCCGAGTTGATCAAACTAAAATCAGAAAACAAAGGCAAACGGCTTATAGATATTGTTTCTTACTGTCTGATGCCAAACCATTTCCACATTTTAGCTTCTGAAAAAGAAGAGAATGGGATTAGTAAATTTATGCAGAAAGTTATGACCGGATACACGATGTATTTTAATAAAAAATACGAAAGAACCGGGGCTCTTTTTCAAGGAAAGTTTAAAGCAACTCATGTAAACGAAGATCGTTATCTTTCTTATCTAGTCTCCTATATCCACCTTAATCCGATTAAACTAATCGAGCCGGAGTGGAAGGAGATAGGAATAAACGACCTCAAACAAGCAGAGAAATATCTGGATAATTACAAATATTCGAGTTACCAAGATTTTCTTGGTGTAAAAAGAAGTGAGAACGTAATTTTAAACAGAAATAGGTTACCAGAATACTTCAGTTCCGGTTTTGACTTTAAAAAAAGCGTTATCGAATGGCTTAGTTATCCACACGCAAGGTTGGACCTTGCGGAGTTGGGATGAAGTATTTGGCTGAGTTATTAGAACCTCGTTTAAGAAGCCCGCGATCAGTAATCAGTTTGTTTAAGTGTCTATGGAGAGTCCGGCGAGAACACGGGGACTGGAGACAGGGAATAATCTCTTTCAAAGATAAACCGTCGGGCTTGTCTTTGAAAATTTTCAGTATCTCCATTTCCAGATTTTTATATTTTGAATTTAATCCTTTTTTTGTTGATTTTTGCTGATGATTCGCCTCTTTTTCTTTCAAATTTTCAGTCAAAACAGAGTTAGTAATTTCTGATCTTAAACGCAAAATATTTTTCTGAACCAAAAGGGCAGGGGAGATGGAAACAATTTTTAAATAAAGCAGAATTTCCGTTAACTCAAAAATTTCATCAATTGATTTTTTTAATTTATCTGAGCAATATTGTGCGACATTGTTTCTATGTTGCACAATATTGCTAGATTTTGCGACATCTTTAAATGTCGTAAAATCCGTTTGTGCGACGTTGCTTGCCACTCCTCTCTCCAAGAAAAAATCAAAAAGTTTTTGGGCCTTTTGAATAAGTTTTTGCCTGAAAAATTTATCTTTAACAGAAAAAGATAAACGGACTAAAGAGAAAAAGGCAGCAAAAAAAATTTCTTTCATTTCGGAGAATCCCCTCCCAAAAAACTATTTCATCAACTTTTTAAATTCTTCTACCAGGGAAACTTGCTCGGGATCAGCTTTAGATTGTTTAGCCATGTAGAATGCCGCCCAGTCAGCAATTAGAACAGAAGAAAAGATCCTGTAAAGTCTGCCTGTCCCGAACAATTCACTTATTCTTACCGGTAAACCTTGGTCTTGATACAACTTAATAAAAACCTCCATCCTTTTTTTAATTTTTGGATGATCTTCCGAATCCGCCAAAACCAAAAATACAAAGTTATCCACACGCAAGGTTGGACCTTGCGGACCTTGTAGGAAACTGGCCATCTCGTTGTGATTTAATTCCGGAAATAAATTGTAAAAAGCAGGGACTTTGGCTGTTTCGTTAAATCTGATTTTCCAGGTATAAGCCAAAGCAAAATTATTCCGAGAAGCATAAACTACCGGAATTTTATTTCCAATTTTTTCCGCTACTGCTTTTCCTTTTTCTTCTAAATCTGCAGGTTGAAGACCTTCAGCCAAACTATCTAGTTCTTCCAAAATATCCTGCCGGCCTAATATTTTAGCCAATGCTTTCACTTGGTAACCGCCGCTTATCCTCGGCTGAAGGCCAGGGGGAAGCTCTATGTAAGGAATAGCTTTTTCTTTGGCCATCTCCAGCAATTTCCCTCCGCTGGCAATAACCGCTGTTCGGAAACCTTTTTCCAAAGCGAAGTTAAGACCATCAATTACTTCTTCAGTATTCCCAGAATAAGAACTAGCGATAACTAGGTCTCCAAGGTCTAACCTTTCTGGAAGACCATAATCGGAATGCACCATCAGGCTTAATTTCGGATCATAAGAATTAAGCAAATCCGCTCCCAAATGAGAACCGCCCATCCCCAAGACCACTACTTTATCAAAGTTATCCACACACAAGGTTGGACCTTGCGGGGTTGGTTCCCAAGAAAATTGCTTATTAAAATTTCGGATGTCTTCTTCGATCATACTTTGGCCCACTCTTTTAATTTTTCGTAAGAAGTTTCCCCGCAAAGGAAAACTTTGGTTTCTGTATTAAATAAGAAGGGCACTCCTCCGCAAAGACCCTTATCGTATTCCTCCAACTTATTTTTATTATCCTCATTATGCCACACTTCGTATTTCTCAAGCTTGACACCTGTTTCTTTTTCTAACTTTTCAACCAGAGGCAGCATCTGGTGGCAATGCGAGCATTCCTTTCCATAAAAAAACAATAGCATGCCAATATTATAATCTACGGGGTTCAATAGTCAACAAATAATTCAATGTCCGCCTCTGCTCTAATTTTTTCAAGCAGACTGGAAAGCGAAATCCCCTGATTATGCTCCAGAAATTTACTGATAGTCAGCTTTTGAATAGTGCTTAGATCGCCTTCTTTCAAACCGAAATCGGAGGGAACTGCCGCTTCAGGCGAACTAAAAGACAAATCTCCGCCTAGGGCCATTATTAAAAACACGGAANCAGCCAGAGCCAAAACGATACCGGTGACCTTCCGGGTATGGCTTGCACCGCTTCGAGAAATTTCTGTACTTACCATCTCCATATTTGTTTTGGAAGGTTTTGGTTCTGTAACAATATATTGAACCAAAAACCTTTTTTATATGNAATTAAACATTAATAAAGAGTAATATAGATTAATAACGAAAGTATAAATGTTTATACGTTATTAATGTAGTTTTTTAACCCACTAATCCAACCGATAATTTGGCGGGCCAACATGGAACTAGCCCTTACTCTGATTCTTAAAATACTTTTTTGGCACCCCTTCTTATAAATATAAATATGCGGAAAACGCGCTATTCCTGACCAGTAGGTTTTAGCCTCTTCTTTACCATCTTTTCCGGTAAAAATATCAAAGGCCATTTCCTCTTTTTTTAAACCTCCGATGTCTTCAAGCCACCTCAAAAATAGCTTTACAACTTCCGGGTCAGTACTGGAAAAACTGACTCCTTTTTTTGGATCTCTGTTTCCGTTTTTCCAATACAGCATGATGCCCAAGAGCCACAGTTCTCTTCTGGAAATTTTGCCAATCTCTTTGCTGGAACTTTTCTGAATTTCTTCAATCACTTTCAAAACTTGCGCAGACTTTTTCTCTGAACCTCTCCTGGCAGCTTCTGATCTTTTTTTCTTCAAACGAGAACGATGAATCGGAGCCAATTTTAGTCCCTTAAACCAGACCGAAAGGGTCGATTTAGAGACAGGAATTTGGCCCTTTATCTCCGAATAAGACAATCCCTGCTTACGCAACGAGATCGCCGCGTTTTTTAGATTAGTATAAACCACGGTACTTCTTTAGTACTAATATACTAACATAGTACAAATATAATTCAAAACCCCTTTATCCACAAGAGGTTTTGAATTACTTGGTCTTCCACCACGAAGAAACGTAGGTAGCGACTTCGCTCATCTTCAAAGGGGTCGTAACATTACCGGTACGAATATAAAAATCTTCATTATTCCCTATTTTTAGATACACTGGTTTACGACTTGGGTCGATATTTACCAAACAAATAATTTTACCTCCTACATTACTAAACTTTAACTGAACTTTACGTCTAAATTCCGGCCCGATCATATTATTAAAAAGGTTGTTGAAATGATTTTCAAAACCATCAGCGTTACCTTTTGGTAAAGAGCTGAAATCATTTTCTAATCCGATCGGTTGACCATTATCTTCAACACCGATTAAAACATGTCCGCCCTCTGAATTTAAAAAGGCAGCCACTGTTTTCATGACTGTTTTTTCTAACTCTTTATTGACTTGCCGCCGCTGCATATCCCAACGAAGCGATGTTTTAAATTCTAATTTATCATGTTCGCCAGATCCTATCATTTCAACAACACTTCCCTCTTCTCCAGACACCATGATAAAAACCAAGAAAATCAAACCTAACTGGAATAATCCCAAGAAAGAAAACTCTACCACTTCAAAGGGGAGATAACTTGATAAAACAAAATCTTCATATAATTGGCCCCAGTCAGCAGCCAAAGCTAGTCCCATAAAAACTAGATAGGCCAGTATTTCGGCCAATACTAAATTCCGTAAAACTAACCGCAATTTCTTGCTTTTCAGTATCCCCCATCTCATACCCCAAGTGTAGAGTTACTGCCAAACTTTTTCAAGACACCAATTGGCAGGTACCCGTTTTTTAACCTACCCGCCTAAGTCATGGGGTCTTGGACTAGAACCAAAATAACCCGCAATACACCTAGGTCCTAGATACTTCCAACCTTGGCTGCCGGGCTTGGATTCGGACCAAGATAACGAGATTCAGAGTCTCGGGGCCTACCATTAGCCGACCCGGCAAAATTAAATTATATTTCATATTTTATAACAAAAAAGCCATTTTATCAATGGCTTTAGTTTCCCAAGGTTCGATCTTTTTTAAGATTCAAGGTCGAACCTTTAGACCTTCAAATGCCGACGGATGGCAATCATGCTGCTTAAAACCCCCATCAGCAGGCCGACACCGATAACAACGAAAAACATTTGGCCAATGTTATCTAAATAATGATTAAAAAGATTAATATCCGGAGCAAAACCAAGAAGTTTATTGGATATAAAGTAAGTGGATGGATAAAAAACANCTAAAGTCAGAAGGGAAGCAAATAAGCCGTAAAACCCACCCTCCACCAAAAACGGCCCGCGGATATGCCAATTGGTTGCCCCGACTAGTTTCATGATTTCGATCTCCTCTTTTTTGTTATAAATAGTGAGACGAATAGTGTTGAAAGTTACTAGCACGGCCACCATCACCAAAAGTATGGTTACACCCAGCCCCCCGCGTGAAAAAGTATTGGAAATCCCACGAATCCGGTTGATAGCCAGCTCATTTTCATAAAAACTGATCTTATCAATTACTATTTTCAAGGCATTGCTCTCTAAAAATTGAGCAATGGAGGCGTACTGGCTCGGATCAATTGCTTTGACATTCAAAGAAGCTTGGAGAGGATTGGAATCGAGTTCGGCTATGGAATCCTGAATAAGCTGATCGCTAAGATGACGATTTTTGAAATCTTCTAAGGCTTGGCTTTGAGAAATATAATTAACCGTACGCACATTGCCAAGTTTTTCCAGATCAGACTTGATTTTTAAAATCTGGTCTTCCTTGGCATCATTTTGGAAATAGACACTAACATCGACTTTATCATCCAAAAAAACAACAACCTGNCTGGTAAAAAAGTTTAAAACAATCAGCCCGGAAAAAACAANCAGAGCCAAAGCCATCACTCCGGTCGCCCCGAAACTCATAAAACTATTGCGCCGAAAATTGGTCCAGCCGCCGCTAATAATTCTTTTCAAGGACTGATTGGAAGGAAATTTTTCTATCATATAAACTAAATTAGCAGGGAAGTTTTTAAGTGATGTATTTACCGCCCTCTAGTTGGTCGCGTACGATTTTGCCTTTTTCCATAGAAACAACTCGTTTGCCGACAGTATTGACTATTTCGCGGTCATGAGTAGCCAGAATAACAGTCGTGCCAAGCTTATTGATATGCCAAAGTAATTTTACCACATCAAAGCTGTTAAGGGGATCAAGATTTCCGGTTGGCTCATCGGCTAGAATAATCTTGGGGCGATGCACCAAGGCCCGAGCAATCGCCAAACGCTGTTTCTCTCCTCCGGAAAGCTCTTTGGGAAAGTTTTTCTTTTTATCAGTCAGCCCGACAATGGCCAAAACCTGTTCCACATCTTTAATAATTTCCTCGTCATCCGCTCCAGCCACCTCCAAAGCAAAAGCCACGTTTTCTAAAGCAGTCTTGCTTTCCAATAAACGGAAGTCCTGAAAGATTGTGCCGATTTTTCTACGAAGAAAAGGGATATCTTTATCCGGAAGATCGGCTAGATCAACATCATCCAAAACAACCTGCCCGGAAGTGGGCCGGTCTTCTTTGATGAGCATTTTAATCAAAGTAGACTTCCCTGCCCCTGACGGCCCCACCAGCGAAATAAACTCGCCGTCCTGAACTTCCAAATCAACTCTGTCGAGAGCTGTAAAATTATGATTATATTTTTTAGTTACCTTCTTGAAGTTAATCACATTATCTCAAGAGGCCTCCGGTGAACAAAGTTTTTGTTCCAAGCTTTCACAAAAACTGTTCCCCTCCGCCTCTGGAAAATTATCGATAAATCTCTTTCTTAATAAATTCTTCCAGATCCCCTTCCAAAACAGCTTCCGGGTCATGCGATTCAAAGTCAGTTCGATGATCTTTGACTAATTTATAAGGATGCAGAACATAAGATCTGATTTGGTTGCCCCATTCCACACTACCAGTAGCTAATTGGGGTTTTAACTTGCCAAGTTCTTCCACCTGTTCTTCAGCCATTCTTTGCGCCAAACGGGAAGATAAAATCTGCAAAGCCTTTTCTTTGTTCTGGCTTTGCGATCTTTCCGACTGCGCCGCCACAGATAACCCGGTCGGCATATGGGTTACTCGCACCGCCGTTTCCAACTTATTAACATTTTGCCCCCCTGGTCCGGAAGAGCGAAAGGTTTCGATCCTTAAATCCTTTGGATCAATCTGAAACTCGGCTTGCTCCACCAAAGGAATAAACTGGACCAAAGCAAAAGAAGTATGCCTTAGATTTTTGGCTGAAAACGGAGAGAGACGCACCAACCGATGGACTCCAGATTCATTTTTCAGGTATCCATACGCAAACATCCCTTTCACTTCCACCGTGGCTGATTTCAATCCTNGCTGTTCACCTAAGGACTCGTGCAAAACCTTGAAACTGAAACTGCTTTTTTCAGCATAACGCTGATACATGCGAAAAAGCATCATGGCCCAATCTTGGGCATCTACTCCGCCGGCACCAGAAAAAATTTCCATCAAAGCATCCTGCCGGTCATAAGGCCCGGAAAACATAGCCGCCAACTTTAATTTTTTAAATTCCTTTGTTAAAACGGCAAACCCTTCTTCCGTTCCCTGAAAACGGTCTATTTTTTGTTCTAATTCTTTAACTTTTTCTATTTCGCTTTTAAGAAAACTTAATTCGGCTGTAACTTTCTGCGCCTCTTCCCGATTCTGCCAAAAATCAGCCGATTGCATCTTTGTTTCAATTTCCTGAATTTTCTGCTCTTTTCCCGCTAAGTCAAAGACGGTCCGCTAACTGGCGGACTTCAGTTTTTAATTCTTCTATTGTCAGGCTATCGCCCTCTTTCATCTTTAATTATTTTACCAGCAGTTGAACTAAATTTCAATAAGAGTTTAAATGAAATCAGATATATAGAACTTTTAAAAAGGGGTCTTTATGAAAGCGTTAGTTTGGTATGGGCCGCTCTTAAATGGAACCGCTTCGCCCTTACTCTCTTTTGGATTAATCTTGTTTTACCATCACCGGTACCAAGTTTTTCCGGAATTTTCTTCCTGGTGGGTTATATGGGGCTGGTTCTCGTTGGGAATATTTTATACTCACACTTTTGAGTACCTTTACCATCGTTTCGCCCTGCATCACGGCTTACCAGGATTAAAATGGATGAAAGAAAGCCACCGGAAGCACCATCAGATTTTCCACCACTTTAATTATAAGACCAGAAATCCGAAAGATCTCCTGGAAATCACTTCCCGATGGTATATTTTTCCTGTTTTAGTCTTCGGGCACTATTTTGTTTTTGTTTCCCTGCTCCCCGGGCGTTATATTATTTTTGCTCCAATATTTTTCCTCGGGGTATTGCTTCGTTTCTTAGCTTATGAAACCACTCATTATTTTTCCCATTTGGCCGATAACTTTTTAGATCAACTTATTGAAAAAATCCCCCTGGTCAGTCGGTTCAGAACCTACCAGGACAGACATCATTTCAGACACCATGTCAGAGAAGAAATCAATTTCGGTTTTGTGCCGGACTATCTACTGGACTGGATCGGAGGAACTCTTTTCCCGCCATTTAAATTTCGCCGCCGGCGTTAAGGCGGTTTTTTATTGCGGAGCGGGATACCAGAATCGAACTGGCGTCTGTTGCTTGGGAAGCAATCGTACTACCACTGTACTAATCCCGCAGGATTTATTATTGAAACAAATATTTTAACCATTTTTCAAAATTTGTCAACCCCTCCAGGCCAGAAAATCCCTGATTTCTTTCATTCTTCATAATATTTTCTTTTTCATCTTCATAGATAAAGACGACATTTTCGTCCGGCTGACGAACGTTTAATTTCAACTTGGCTTCGCGTTCAAGAAAAGAACGGCTTTTGAAATAATCCAGCAAACGCGACAGCTCGAAATTGGCTTTCTCTGTTTCAGTTATTTTACCTTTCAGATTTTCCAGACGAGCGCCGACCTTAGATTTTTGCGGCCATAACCTGAACAGAGAAATCACTAAAAAAAACACTCCCGCCAAAGCAATTAAAGTGAAAACTTTGGATTGAAAAAATCCGTTTCCCATGTCATAATTATACCACAAGAAGCCAAATACTATGTTTTTATACTCCAACAAAAAAATTAAAATTTTGGGGAAAATATTCGTTATTCTCGTAGCCGTCAGTATGGTCTTTTTCCTGATTCTCCCTATTTTTTATTAGTTTTTTCTTGTCGAAGGTTCATCCGACGCCGGAATTCCGCCCAAGAACCTATCCGCTGATAGGATTCATTTTTGATAACCCCAAATCGGTCAAAAAGAAACTTGTTTTTGACGCTTTTTAACTCATCAAGGATTTTGGTTTGATCATCAATATAATGCGTTATCCTTAATTCTGACGCTTTAACTTCCTTATCCCTTGGCTCATCCACAAAAAAAGAATTTCGCGTGTTAAAATATTTAGGCCACAATTCCCTCTTTTTTAACAAACGAATAGCTGGATTTTTATTTTCTCGGCGGGAAATTAGGAAAAATGGCCACCCCCCCTTTTTAACCTCGGCGAGAATTGTTTTTGTTCCTTTCATTAACGGAGAACTTAAACTGATGACTGGATGATCGTATAATAATTTTTGAATTTTTTCCTTAATATCTTTGGGAAGATGCTGATTAAAAATCTCGGAAGGAGTCTGCTCCGGCTTAAGTTCCAATCCAAACTTCTTGGCTAACTTCATTTTAGGAAGAGTATGATCGATAAGCACTCCGTCCATATCAAACCCAAAAATAAATTTTTTATTTTTTGCCATTTTAAGTCTTTTATTTCTAACTTATAACTATAATATAAAAGAACTGGCAGTTATCCACAGGGTACTCTGAAAAAAATTATTTATACTNGTTTAAACTTTGCTTTTTAAAAATTAGAAAAGGACTAAAAATGGCTAAATGGCAGATTAANCCCGCCGAGTATTTAAAAAGAGTGGACTTGGATATCATTAAACTGCTTGGCTTGCCGGAACTGGAAGAAGTTTCCAGGATTGTCCCCATGAGAGATATTCGGAGAATTATTTCCTTGGTTCCGATCCAATTCGAGGTGCTGACCCACCTGGTAAAAAAAATTAAAACCCTGGATGGCCGCTATCCCTTCCTAAACTCCGAGGTTAAGTTAATTAAAACCGACCCCAACCATCTGAAAGTAGGACAGAAATATATCTTCCGCGAAAAATATCAAAACCTAATGGAAGAAATGCCAAGTATTTTCGATCCTTTTGCCATTACTTCGGGAGGACTGGCCAATGTGGGTGCTTATTTCGTTTTTGGCCTCAACGGCGGTAACGGTCTTTCCATGGCTTGTTATCTGCCTCCGATAATTGAACTCCATGGCGACAAATTTTTAGTCATGGACGGAATTCACCGGAATTTTATTTTCAAACAGGCAGACTCCTGTCCCCTTTCTATTCATATCAGCAATATTGATCTTCCCTTTCCCTGTTCCCCTCATAACTGGTCGGAAACCAAAATTATTTGCCTTTCCGCCAAACCAGAAAAAATAGAGGATCGTTATTTTGATCTTCAGCCAGAACTTTTCCGGGATTTAAAATATTTAGGCATAGACGGGTAAGGAGGAAAAATGGAAAAAATATCAGAAGAAGTTTTAGAACAAAAAGCACAAGCTATTCGCAAGTATTTAAAAACCGACCTCCGCTACGATCTGAATTTTTTACCCAGACCCTTCATGGTTGAACTAACCGGCACGCCTTCATCCGGAAAAAGCACCGTCACCAAAGAGCTATACGATTTTTTCCGCCAGATGGGCTTAAGAATATATCCTCCCCTGGAAGGGGCGGAAGAAATTCAGCACATCCCTCGCAATACTCCTGTTTACAACATCAGAACAGGCATCTATGCCTGGATCAAAATGATTGATGA
>C687J35174_10011525_pt1 | contig 10875 bp, 12 predicted proteins | sample RifCSPhighO2_01_FD_35174 | JGI IMG/M metagenome (IMG submission 35174) | reverse complement strand
GCAAATGAGCAGGTAAAGGAACTCCAGGAATTGTTAAGAAATCCAGATGTGGATTTTGCAGTGCTGCAAACGGAATTTAGGAAAAAGAAAGTGTGGAGAAGGTAAAAATAAAAGGGTGGGATTTTATTTTAGGTCTTCTGGGGTGCAATTTGCAACGTCCTTAAAGTTCTTAAAAGAAGCGTTTAGATTTTCTAAACCATCAAGCATTTTAATGAACTCGTCATATCTGACTTCATCAATTTGCGTTCTATCTGCTGTTAAATAATCTTGTGGATGAATCATTATAACACAAAGGCCAGTTTCATCTAAACTTGCATTACACTCTTCTAACACTTGGTCTGCCGGAATGAATTTCTTATTATCAAAATTATAAGTTTGGGTTGTCTTTCCTAGGTATAAGACCTTTTCTCCTATTTCAAAATACTGCTTTATGGCTATGCTATCTCCTGCAGCAAGAACTCTGAATCCTGTATCTGCTAAAGCGTCAACAGTACCATCCGAAAATTCATTTTCAGGAGGAACAAAAGACACAGGAACAATGCCGATATATTTAATCAAATCGTCTTTACCTTTTTGAAGTCTGTAAGCTGCCTCTTCCCTACTTAAACTTTGAAATTCAGATTCCTCATGCAAATAACCATGCAAGGCTATCTCTACATTTGGATTGTTCCTAACATCATTAATCCAAGGCAAAAATAATTTAGTATCTTTTTCAATATCTTTTGGAATAACAGATAAAGTCAAGGCCATATTGCGGGATAAAACCTCGTCTGTCATTTTTGTGGTTATATTGTAGTACTGCCAAGCTTTAACATCATCCAATCTTAAAATTATTGTTCTATTACCTTTTACTTTGCAGGCGGGGATTTCTTTATTGTAATCAACGATTTCCCCCAGGTAAACTTTCTCCTGTTGACCGTTTAAAACATTTGAGAAACTAACATCAATATTATCTAAATTAAATCTTCCAAATCTTTCCTGATTTATATAAAAAGTATAAACTAATAAAGCTAATATACCTAATATTAATAATGATACAAAAAATTTTTTCTTGAATTTCTTATTAGTAATCATCTTGTCCCCCAACTAGAGTCTCTTAGATTAATTATTGCCCAGGGCAACTGCCATACTAAAATTAAGCTATAAAATGTGGCAAAAACTACCCCATAAATCCATCTTTTATTAGAGGTATGTATGTAATAGTAAAGTCCATAAATAACTGCCATTAGGGCTAAGCCGAATAAGTAAAAGAAAGGTATTCTTGATGTAACAGTTGGATACCAGATCAAAGCCCTAAATACAATAACTGGAGCTACCAAAGGTAATATTAATCCCAAATAAAATGAAATACTCATAATTGGATTCTTCTTCCACATAAATTGTCCTGCCTTTAGGCTCTCTCTTACCCAAGACTTCTTCCACCTTAACTGCTGTTTCATGAAACCCTTAAATGTATCTGGAACAAAAGTATGTGCTTTAGCCTCATGTGCATAGAGAGCTTTGTAGTTTTTTTTAAGAAGAAAGTTTGTAAGACTTCTGTCATCGCCATAAGTGCATCTAACTCCTAAAAATGATTGCTTGAGCCAGCCATTAAGAACCTTCATAAGATACTCTCTTCTATAAGCAGAGCAGCATCCCGAACAGCAAGTAACGCTTCCGAAAAGTGCTTCGGCCGATTTATATGCTTTAAAGGCAACATAATACCTCACAGCCTGCATTTTTGTAAGGGCATTTTTATTAGCATTTGCAACATAAGCGTGTCCTGCTACTGCCGCAACTTTTTTATCAATAAAATATTTTACAAGCTCTTTTGCTGTGTCTTTCTCAACAAAACTATCTGAATCAATAAAAATTATTATTTCTCTATTTGATCTTCTTATACATTCAGCCATCCCTTCTCTTTTACCTTTGTTTTTCTTCCAATCTACAACCAGAACTTTAATTCCCATTTTGGCTGCAATATCCTTTGCCTTAAGCATTTCATCTAAGGTGTTGTCTGTGGAACCATCGTTAATAGCAATAATATCAAACTTTTCCTTGGGGTAGTCTGTCTGAGCAATTCTGACTATTGTTTCTCTTATATTTTCTCCTTCATTTTTTGAAGGCACTGCAAAGGAAATAGTTGGCTGATAATTTATATCAAACTGTGCATCATCCGGCTCATAAAAATAAGCCAGTCCAAATCTGCTTAAGATATAAAAAGAAACCAAAAGACTGTAAGCTCCAAATAAAATATTGTTATCTATTTCTTGTATTGTTACCAGCTTTATAATCAATACTATATAAACAAGCAGAAAAAAGATTATCCAGCTGTTTATTTTATGTTCTTTCAAATAAGTAAAAAAAGAACTGTCTTTAAATTTCATCTTAATTCTTCAACCTCTTGGCAAATTTTAGCATACTTGGAGAAAGCAGTTTTCTCTCAATGAAAACATTAGTCTTATCGCTTCTATATTTTGCTAATTTGGGTGAATTATCAACTCCCCTCCCTATTCCATCATATATTATTCCGCTTTCTTCAATTTTCTTTTTATCAAGGCAATTTCTTCCATCAATTATTAACTTAACATTTTTCCAGTTAGTTATATCAAGAAATTGCGTGTGATTTGTTGCAACAATAATTGCTGTACATTCATTAAGAATTTCTCTCAAATCTGAGTTTGACTGTTCTTTGCAGTAAGGATCGAAAGTGTAAACATCAAGCTTTAGTTTTCTCAGTTGGTTTATTACCTCAAGTGATGGACTCTCACGCATATCTCCAACATTGGCTTTGTAAGAAATTCCTAAAACGCCAACTTTGGCGTTTTTGAGAGGTATGTTCATTTTATTTAGATTTGAAATTAATTTTTGAACAGTATATTTTGGCATGCTGTTGTTAACCTTTCTTGCAGCCTTTAACAGCTTGTGATCAAACCCATTTCTTTTAGCATAATCAATCAAGTAGTAAGGATCAACGGGAATGCAATGTCCCCCAATTCCAACTCCAGGATAGTGAGCCATAAAGGCAAATGGCTTGTTTGAAGCGCCGTTTATTACTTCTATTACATCAATCCCAAGCTTGTCAAAAGATTTAGCAAGTTCATTAACGTAAGCTATATTAATATCCCTGAAAGTATTCTCAACTATTTTTGTTGACTCAGCAACTTTTAAAGAAGACATTTCATTGATTTCTGCATTTATAAACGATCTGTAAAAATCTGCAGCTTTCTTTGTTCCTTCTTTTGTTAGACCGCCTATGTTTCTTGGTATGTTATATACATTCCACTTGGAATCTCCAGGATTTATTCTTTCAGGGCAATGAACTAATTCAAAATCTATTCCGCCCTTTAATCCAGATTTTTCAAGTATAGGAAGAACGATTTCTTCACTAACTCCAGGGTTGACTGTTGATTCAAGAATTATAATCTGACCTTTTACTAAATTTTTAGCTATTGATTCAGTAGCCTTAATAACTGGAGTAAGATCTGGATTCTTTTTATGATCTACCGGCGTTGGGACGCAAATAACTATGTATTTCATATCTTTTAAAACTGAAAAGTCATTTGTTGCGTTTATCTTAACGCTCTTTATATCTTCCATTGCCTGTTTGTCATCAACTGGAGAGACCTTACTAATTATTTTGCTTATTTTTACATTATCTATGTCAAGCCCATAAACATCGTACTTTTCGCTTTTAGCAATAGCACATGCTAAAGGAAAACCCACATAGCCCATGCCGATTACGGCAACCAGAGTACTCGTTTTTTTGAATAATTTTACCATTAGGGGGTAACCCGAAAAGCACTTTTAAACCTTTGTATTATGTAGCTACTTTATAGTGACTCATATTAATTATTCGTTTAAAATAACCTTCAGAGTATAATATTATCTTATATACTAAATCTGTGATTCAAAGACATGATAAAAAGAGGAATTTTTGTCCTTATTGTACTCGTTTTATTTGCTAATATTGGTTTAGTTTTGGCTTCCACAGCTGCTACTGTGACCTCCCCTTATCATTATACTTTCAATTCCAACGGAACACTTTATGAGTCTGGAACAATGGACGAAAGTACAAGTCCGTATTGGTGGCTTAATTCTGGGGCTAAGCTTATTATTTCAAACGGAACAGGAAAAACCGTTCAAGGTGAGTTGTCATCTAATGATAAATGGCGTTTAATATACTTGGCCTCTAACCCTTTAGATACTGATAACGGCTACCATCCTCAAAATATATTCAGATTAGTTACAAGAAGCAAATGGCAAAACATTCAGGAAACTGCTTATTTTAAGATAAATAAAGATCAATTAAGTGCAAGCCCAAACAGAGCCGAACATAACGGACTTTTGCTTATGAGTAGATATCAAAATGGAAATAATTTGTATTATTCGGGAATAAGGGTTGACGGACAGGCAATAATAAAGAAGAAAATAAACGGCAAATATTATACTTTAGCTAACAAGAAAATTTTCCCCGGAACTTACAATAGGCTTAGTAACCCTAATCTTCTTCCTAAGAATACCTGGATTGGATTAAAAACCCAGGTTAACAATTCAAATAATAAAGTTAATATCAAAATGTACATGGATAAGGGAAGAACCGGAAACTGGACTTTGATTCTGGAAGCAAACGACAGCAGCTCGTATGGAAAGCCTATAACAAATGGGGGTTACGCTGGAATAAGAACCGATTTTATGGATGTTGAATTTGAGGATTTTAAGATTATAAATATCCAATAATACTCATGAGTGATTCTTATATAACTCCCTAGTAGTTACAAAATAGTAAGATTTAAAAATGGGGTTTTTCTACTAAAATTATGGAAAACAATTTTTATCAAACATTATGGGGAGCAATTCCTGGAAAAGCTAAAAAAGGATTAGGTGTGGCTGCTTTAGTAGGTGCTATTGGATTAACTACTTGCTTGGGCGTTAGTGAACATAGAAATCTTCCAAATTTAGAAAGCGTATCTTTACTACCTTCTGAAGAAACAAGTCCAACACTTTTAATAGCGGTTCCAGAAGATTATACTTTAAGGACAAGCTCTCAAGAGAATTATACTTCAAGCACAAGCACATTATCAGATACAGTATCGGAAGACGAGCCTAATATTAAGACTATTCGTACTGCTCGTGTTTATAGATAAAATGACAAAGAAAAACAGAATTGTAATTGCACAAACACATAGAGATGTTTTAGATAAAATTATGCGAGCAGGAGATTATCCTGGTTTTGAAATGGTTTGTACTACAGATCCTTCAAGAGCTTTAAGTTTTGCTTCACTTCTGGACACACGTGTTCTAATTACCGGACAACTATTTTATGGAGATTTAAATCATACTGAAAGGGAAGTCGCAGAAGAACTTGCCCTTACTTTTTTTGATAATAGAGTTAATGATCTATGGAATGAAAGGCAAAGCAGAGTGTATGGAAATTTAGAAGATGGTAATGAATTGGCCAGAATGGCAAGAGCGGCAAACCCTGAATTAATAGTTCTTAGATATTCAAGTCTTCCTGAAGGAATTGATCCGTTCTGTGGAGAGCTAAACAAATATGCAGGTGTTAGTCCAATAAAAAATTTACTGGAGGGTGGAAGTTTTATTGAAGTATTAGATCAAAAAAGAAAGGCAAATTTACCACAAATGCCAAATGTTAGATGGTATGAACAAAATTTTCCTCAAAGCTGGAATTAAAAATTTTTAAAATGGTAAATAAATATCTGTCGTTTGCCAAAAATGTTGGGATTGCTTCTGTTGCTGGTTTGGCTGTGGGTGCTGGTGCAGCAGAATTAGCGCATTTAGTTTCTGATAATAAGACTTTAACATCAATCGTTTCAACGTTGGGAGAATATGTTGCAGCTTATTCGGTATTTCTTCCCCTACACGCAAGAGACAATCCAGATTTATATAAAGACGAACAAGGAAATTTCAAAACAAGAGAGTTTGTTAAAGATCAACTGAAACTTGCTGGAGGTTTTGTTCTTATAGATATAGCCTATCTTACTGGAAGACCAATCATAACAAGAGAATTTTTGGAGTCTGGATTTAGTCCTTCTCAAGCATCATTATATGCTGATGCTATCTCTTATCCTGCTTTAATAGCTTTAGCTGTTCCGGTAGCAAAATTAACAGGAAATATAAGATCTAAGGAATAAAAACCAAACCCTTAAAAAGGTCGTAATTCTTCGTAAGATTGTAGACTAGGTTGGCGGGTTAGCCCTCCGCTGCTTGCAAACGGGCTTTATGGCAGACTACGAGCAGGGTGTGATAAGTGCGTTGAAGAGTCTTTATTCGGACGTTGACGCTTTGTCCGTTTTGATCTCGTAGGTGCGAAATGAGTCAGGCCTTGATCGGAGCAGCTCTAAACATCTATTGGGGTGCTTAACGGGTAGCAGAGCTGAGAAAGAATGAAGGTAGCTTTTCAGCAATCTTTGAGCTAACTGCTTGGTCTACATAAAGGAAACCAAAGGTTTACCCTTATCAACCCTTCCTTTAAGATAGTCTTATAGGAAACCAAAGGTTTACCCTTACTTCAAGAATCAGGTGATTCTTGAGGCCATCAAAGATTTGCATCTTTGAGGTCAACCCCTCCTTTAAATTATTCTCCTCTAAATATTGAACGGTGATATCTTTATACACCTCGAGAATATCACAAAAAATATATTTCTAAATTATTTATAATTCATCCAGGAAGATCTTTTTACTGCTGTATTTTCTGGAGAAATTGAGTAGAAAACAAAGTCAAAATCAAAAATTGTTTGGGTTGAGCTTTGTAATATTAAAGGAGTTATTCCAACATTATCTTCCCAGAAATCCTGTGCTTTTGAAGTATCATAAATTGCTCCGAAAATCATATTAGTGCTAGGAATTCTAGAATGCAAATCGAATCTCATACTTGGTTTTTTTGCAGGCTCTATTCTTGCATATCCCTGCGCAACTGTATCAACATGATTATAATCTCCTACAACATATACTGAAAGATTATCTGTAAAAATTCCGGGAAAATGTCCAGGTTGCAAAGGAGGAATCCATCTAAAAAAAGCTGTATCAAGCAAAGCATCTGCATGTCTCATATCTCCTGTGTCTCCTACTCCATTTCCAAGAAGGGGAACATCATCAAGATAATTGCTTGCAATTTTATACAAATTTAAATCTCCAAATGAAAGGATAGAATTTCTTTTTATTATATCAAACAATCTTGGGGATTTTTGTTTAACATATTCTGAAGAATTAGAAACTATGGCCAACGGACCTTGTAAAACAATATTATAATTCCCCTGTCCTGAAACTGATTTTTTTCCAGCATCGTATTTGAAATCTGAAACACTTGTCCAATCACCATACGTAGAAGATTCTCCACTTGAAACTTTTCCCTTAGCATCAATATGAATTCCATTAAGATTTGCAGTTATTCCATTTATAGTAGAATTTTTTAAAATAGCCCCGGGAAGAAACGGCATTATATAAAGGGTTGAACCCCAGCCATTAACATCATCTCCTGGATGAGGTCTTACAGAAAAAATCCCTACATCTTTTGGAACGGTCATAAAATGCATTCCATCTAATTTGCATCGATACTCATTTCCTATTGGCTCAACTGTGTAATTGTCAGCAGAAGAAAGCCTAGACTCTAAAGAAACGGCCAAGAGAGCAGATAAAAATGCCAACTTTGACTTTTTTAATATCCTTTCAAGCATACTATTGATTGACTTTAAAGTTTATAATAATATGTGTCTGACAGCACAATAATTCCCCAGAAACTTTAATAAACATTCATTCTTTGTTTAAATTATGGAAAAGTCCTTACTTGCTTTCTGTGCGAAGGCACAGAGTTAGGACTTTAGTATGCTCAAAATTTACTGAGCTTATGATAAATACAATAAAAAATTTTGACATGGGAAAAAAGACGGTGATAGTTGTAGTAATTATATTGATAGTTTTTTATATAGTGTACAAAGTATTCTTTGCAAACGCCACCGGCGCGGTTATTGATATAGGAGATAAGTTCGGAATTAGTGGCAGGGTTGTTGATCAGGGAACTTATCAAAATTCGTTCGGGGAGATTTCGGGAGAGGTTATAGAAAAATTCAACGCAATGCATGTAGAAAGTTCTAAAAATAGCGAAAAGCTATATTTAGTATTTGGTGATGCAAATGAGGTTTACCTCGCAGATTATCAAGAAATTAATAAAGGTGGTGTAAGTTTGCTAACTGGAAGATCGATTCAGAAAGTTAATGTTAATGAAGAAGAATATACCTCCAAAAAGTTGGTAGTAAAAGATAATAAGGTTAGTGTGCTAATAAACGGCAAAGAATATGAATTTGCCCTAAGTGATGGTGAGGGCCTTTACATTATTATAGCTGAAAATGAAAAAGGTGAAACAAGAGTCTTATAGTAAGCGTTTAAGTCCGGGCAAATTTAACAAGTCGGGACAGGTGTATATAATAGCGGCTATAATTGTAATTGGGCTTATTTTGGGATATGTTACAGTTACAAACGTATTAAGAAAAAGCGACACAAATGTAAGAGTTTATGACATGAGGGATGAGCTTAATATAGAGTCTGGAGAAGTATTGGATTATGGAACTTATTCGGGAGACAGTATTTCAAAAACAAATCCTGATGGAAGCGTCACAACTTTTACAGACTTAAATGCCCTATTATCAGACTTCACAGATGTTTATAATGAGCATGCGGGAGAAGGGAGTGATTTAATTTTTGTGTTTGGAAATGGGGAGGTAATTAAGGCAATAAGTTATAAGCAATATATTTCTGGAACAATATCTGTTAGTGCGGGTACTGGTTTGGGAAGTTCTATAACATTCCTAGACGAAGAAAGAAGTGAGGGAACTGTAAATGTTGACTCGAATGAAATTGAAGTTAAAATCACTGGATCAGACGGCAATGAAAAAGATTACACGTTTCCTTTGAAAGAAGGTGAGAACTTTTACTTTGTTATCCTTGAAAAATCGGGGGGCGAAGAGTTTGTTGCTCAGGGTTAAAGTAAAATGTTAAGAGGTATATTAAGCAAAAAAGATAAAAAAGGAGACAGTATTTTAATAGGGTATATATTGCTAATAGTTCTTGCAGTAACAATTGTTGCTACAATATATCCGACACTAAAAAAGTTAATCCCTAAAGATGAAATTAAATGTCCGGAAGGAGTAAGCGTTACAGTTGAAAGCTATTCTTGCGAGTCAACTCCTGAATCAGGTAATGATTTCACAATCACAATAAAAAATTCGGGGAGGTTTAGTATTGCGGGGGTTTATATCAGGGGTGCAGGAGCGGAAGAGGAAATAGCAACTTACAATTTATTTGAATCAAAAAAAAATCTGGCTGGAGAGTCATTAGAATATTGGCCAGAAAATGCTGTAGATAATTCGATTGCAAGTGGTGACCCCCTCAGTGCCTTTCCAAATCCATTAGACTATACTGGACTGCCGTCAAAGACTGCTCTTGAAATGGTTGAAATCCTCCCATTCAGAATTGAAAATCAAGATGGAAAGAACAGATTTATTTTGTGCACTGATGCAAGAATAAAGCAAGATATAGTTGATGCAGATTGTGTTTACAATAATGAACCCCCCCCAGCCCCTTAAATCTTGTTTGTTTAGCAGAATCTATATTGCTGTTAAGATTTATTGTAATCTAGATTTTTGTAAAAGTATATAATAAATCATATAAAACTTTAAATACAGTAACATAGCTGTTCTTTTATGGAAGTTGAATTATTAAAGAAAAGTGAATCTAATAATCTTGTGATAAATACAGACTCCAGAATTTCTACCCCTAAAAGATATCATCTTGATGAAAATAGTCCTTATGAAGAATGTGAAGTTTTTTCAGCTATGAAACGGAATGGGCTTTACATTGCAAATCCAAGTGGTATAGTAACTCAAGATCGTTTGATAGATCCAAGAGATATTGTTGGAATCGCAGAGTATATCCCGGGGAGAAAAGATTTGTCTAAAAGTTTAGGTGGTTGGTTATATAGAAATTTTGTGGGTTACGATGGGAAGTTTTTTCACATAGGAACATTATGGATAGATTATTCTTCGGCGGGAGCTTCTAGGAAGAATAAATGGATTTTGGAATCATTTGGTAAAGGGAATTTTGAAAAGTTAGATCCAGTAATATCACCAGTAGCAAATTATTTCAAAGTTGCCCTTGAGAACAGGATAGTGTCACAAAATTCTAAGCCGACATTTAGATTAGCGATGGATGATTGTTGGCCATAAATAGTTAACCATACTTTGATCTGTTGTTGGAACAATTAATTACTCTTAGAGTATAATAAATCTTACATATTAACAATCTAAGAAAAATAACTGAACTAAGTGAAGCTAAATTAATATCTTTTCATTCAAAGCAACCTTTACACTTAAAAATTCTTACTGTGAAAGCATAGAAGAATTTTTAAACAAGTTTTTATTATAGTTTACATGAGTTTATTAAAGAGGGATAGTGGTAAGAGGTATAAAAAAGATAATAAGGCGGTCACTCCCCTAATCGCTACTGTTGTTCTTATAGTTGTCGTTGTAGTAATAATAGGAATTTTATTCGTCTGGTTTAGGGGAACATTAAGAGAAGAGATAACTAAGTTTAATACTGATATAAGATTAAAATGCAACGAAGCTCTTGAAGGATTGCAGGCAAGCTATTCAATTTCTACAAGCACGCTTCAATTGGTAAACAACGGAAATACTGCAATATTTGATTTCCAAGTTAAGAATATTAAGGGCGGTTCAAGAGAGACTGAAGATCTTTCCGACAAGGTAACTGATTGGGGAAACGGATTAACTGTCGGAAAATCAGCAAGTTATACAGTCACGTTTGACGCAGAGAAAATTGAATTACATCCTATTCTATTAGGCGATTCAAGTCAAGGTCAGA
>C687J35174_10011487_pt1 | contig 10900 bp, 10 predicted proteins | sample RifCSPhighO2_01_FD_35174 | JGI IMG/M metagenome (IMG submission 35174) | reverse complement strand
TTTTTTAGCATTCATGCTGTTGCCGTTCCTCGATAGCGAACTCGAGCTTGGCGCGCGTTTTGCGCAGTTGTGCTTTACTGAGCTTCGTGGAGAGGCGCATTATGGTGAGCAGAAGCAGACTAATCATCAGGGCGGGAAATTGTTTTAGCAGAATATTCTTTGGTAATTGAGCCAGATGTTGTTGGCGGTTTCTTCTTCGGTGAATCCTTTGATTTTGGCTATGTTGCGTACAGTGTAGATTACGTTGGCTGGTTCATTGGGCTGTCCAGGCACGGGGGATAGCCAGGGCCCGTCTGTCTCAGAGAGTAATTGGTTGATGTTTGCCATTTCAGCTACCATTTTGAAGTGTTGCAGTTTTTCGATTACCGCAGGAATGGAAAAGTTATATCCGAGATCTATTGCCTTTTTTACGATGTGCTTTCGTCCTGTGAAGCAGTGCAAGACTACGTTTTTTACAGAGCTGCTTTGAAGCATATCTATGCAGTCGGCTTCAGCATCGCGCGTATGCACTATTAGCGGTTTTTTGATATCTTCTGCGGTTTTGATTACTTTGGCGAAGTTTTCTTTTTCTTTTTTCTTGAGCGCTTCGTCTTTGACCCAGTGGTAGTCTAGGCCCGCTTCTCCGATGCCTGCGATGTGTTCTTTGTTGGCGCGTATGAATTCGAGTTCTTTGTCGACGTCGAAATGTTCTATTTGGCGTGAAAGTCCTGTTTCATCCGGAGCTATGTCTAGCGCGTCGATTGGGTAGATTCCTAGCGAGCATCTAACGAGAGGTGCGTATTTCTTGGCGAGTTCTAATACTTCGCGGTTTGTAGGAACATTGACGCCTGAGCATATGATTGCTTTGACTCCTGCTTTTCGCGCTCTCTCTAAAACGGCGTCTAGCTGGTTCTTTAGAAGCTCATGCGTTAAATGGCAATGATCATCTACGAGTATCATAAGTCTGATTTGTTTGTCCTTTGTTTTATGTCTTTCGTTTAAAATGAGAGCCAAATCTCTGTTGCGAGGAATAAGAAATACATTGACATGAAGGCAATTCCGTGTTTCCAGGTGAGTTCTTTGCGTTTCATCCAGAACATGACGAGTGTTATGCTTGCTGCTAAAAATATGAGTGCATTGGCTGTTTGCGTTAGAGGCACTGTTATTGGTGAGATGACTGCCATTATTCCAAAGAAGAGCAATAGTTCGATTATGAGGCTTCCAAGCAGGTCTCCAAGTCCGATGCTTGCGTGTTTTTTTGTTATGCTGCGAAGTTCTACCGCGATGTCAGGTATTGTGGTTCCGATTCCGATTACTGTGAGCGCGACAAAGTATGCAGGAATAGAGTAATAGTTCGCTATTTGCACTGAGCTGAAGACGAGGTATTTTCCTGCTAGCAAAAGCGCGGCTAGGCATCCTAAGAAGACGAAGGCGTCTTTCCATATGCTTTTTAGTGGTACGTTTTTCTTTAATTTTCCAAACGTGCCTTCGAGGCGCCATAAATTCAGCAGATAGATTACGAATGCTATGATGAGTATCGCTCCATCAGGCCTGCTTAGTTGTCCATCTAGCGCGAGTATGAATGGCAGCATTAGCGCTGCCCAGATGGTCGCGCGTTCTTTTGTGAAAAGGCTTGGTTCGAGTTCTATTCTGCGTCCAAGGACTGCTACAAGTCCGAGTGCGAATCCTACGTGGACCATGTTAGCTCCAAGTATTGCTCCGTATCCTACGCTTTCTGATCCGGAGATGAATCCTGATACTGAGCTTATTATTTCTGGCGCGGACGCTGCCATAGCGACGACTACTGTTCCTATTATGGCATCTGATAGTCCGAGTTTTTTCGCGTAGTTGGATATTCCATCGACAAGATAGTCCGCGCTAAGGTACAGGAGAACTAGGCTTGCGAGTATGACCAGTGGGTTGAATATGAGCGGGTGCGCTAGGAATTCAGGAATCATATTGACGTTATCTGTTCCTGATTCTTAAATACTTTTGGTACAGTGTATGTATGCTCCAAGGGCCAGTGCGTATGCGGCGTGGTTTGGGAAATGTAGTTCTTTTTGGATGAATGGCTGGTAGAGCTCCAGTTTTTTTTGAAGAGAGGGCATAAGTTCCATGGTGCTTCCTATGTAGACGACGTGTTTTGGTTTTTGGTGTGGGAATGAGTCTAGCATCATGATGTCTCGGGTGATTAGGGTCGCGACTGTGTTGATGACGCTTGCGCATACATCTGTGCTTGGCGTGTCTTCAGTGATGTTTGCGAAGTGTGAAATGACAAGTTCTCCTTCTGGCGTTCCTTTGGTTTGCGGCAGTGCGTGTTTGAATAATAGGTCCGCTGGTTTTCCGCGTTCTGCTCTTCGTGCTAGGTGTGTTGGTGATAAGTCGAGTATTCGCGCGCAGCCTCGTATGAATCCTCCGCCCATTGGGTTTCCAAAAGGGTAGTGTGTGGCTCCATCCGGTCGAACGAACGTGTATGATGTTCCTGTTCCTATTGAAACAAGTAGGAATTCGTCTATTGTTCTTCCATCGAGTTCGAGGAGTTTTCTTGCGCCGTTTGCCTGCAGTTCGATTTCGGATTTGATTGGGTCGCCGTCTGGCGTTTTGACTTCAAGCCCATCAAAAAGCGCGTTGAATGATTCTTTGTATCCTTGTCCTGCGCGTGTAATTTTTTGGGTTCCTGCTTCTTTTAGTTCTTTGAGGATTTGTTCAAGCGGTTTTTCTGAAGTGGATAAGAATTGAAAGCCGTCTTTTTCATATACTGCTTTTGTCAGGGTTGAACCAAAGTCGATTCCTGCATGCATGTGTGATGCATTTCACAGCGGGTATAAATCTGTTGCGTGGAAATATATTCTCGTCTATGCATAATGTTTATATAGTGCTTGTCTTCCCCTGAGGGTATGCCAGTTGTTGGATTAGCGTTTGAAAAAATCGTGATTGAAAAGCACGGCCCGGTTAAGGGTAAAGTTCAGGTCAACAATAATGTCGCTATTAAGGACGTTGTGAAGACTGAATTAGCGGTAGGTCCTACAAAGCAGACAGCGATTAAGTTCCAGTTTGAATTCACGGCCAAATACGAGCCGAAGCTTGGCGATATGGTTATGAATGGGTTTTTGACGTTCTTTGATAAGCCTGAGAAGGTAACCGAGATTCTTGACAGTTGGAAGAAGGATAAGAAGATTCCAAAGGACATCATGTCGAGCGTTCTTAACACTGTTCTTTCAAGGTGCAATGTTGAGGCGCTTATCTTCGCAAGGGAAGTTAACTTGCCTCCTCCGATTCCGTTGCCTAAAGTTCAGATAAAGTAGTTTTTTTCACTCCGCAGGGGCGTCATAAAAGAAAGTTTTTTAAAGTCATAACTGATAAACTAGTATATTGTCAAGAAAATGCGTGACGATATAATAATCGAGTGCACGCATTTTCTGGACGCAGAAAAGCCAGAAACTAAATGGCATATGACTTGATTCCTGGCTTTTCTTCGTAAAGCGGGTGGTACGTCAGATGATGACAGACCTGAAATTAAAAGTTGCGGAAGCTGTACAGGACGATGTTCATAAGGGTATAGTTCGTGTAGATAGCAGTTTCATGCGTGAGATTGACGTGCGTCCTGGTGATATTGTCGAGATTGAGGGCACTAGAAAGACTGTTGCTATTGTCGATCGAGCGTACCCTGGTGATATAGGCCTTAACATTATTCGTATGGATGGTTTGGCGCGTAAGAACGCGAGGACTTCTATTGGCGAGATGATTTCTGTGCGCAAGGCTAAAATCGAGCCCGCGCGCAAAGTTGTGATTGCTCCTGCAAGAGAAGGTATTGTCGTAAGGGCGTCTGCTCAGATTTTCAAGCAGGGTCTTTTGGGAAGGGCTGTCACAAAGGGCGATGTCATTTCGCTTGGCGGTACAAGGCGCAGGCGTTCTGCGATGTCAGGCTCTCCGTTTTTTGATGAAGTTTTCAATATGATGGAAGAGTCTATGATGGCGTATGGTTTTGGAGATCTCAAATTCGTCGTGGCAGATACGAATCCTAAGATTGCGTGCATTATCACTGAGCAAACTGAGGTTGTGCTGAGTCCTGAGGCGGTTGAGGTTAAGGATGAGGTTGTGCCTGAGGTTACTTACGAGGACATAGGCGGCCTTGAGGATGAGATTACTAAGGTTCGAGAGATGATTGAGCTTCCGCTTAAGCATCCTGAGATTTTCGAGCGTTTGGGTATCGAGCCTCCGAAGGGTGTTTTGCTTCAGGGCCCTCCGGGAACAGGCAAGACTTTGCTTGCGAAGGCTGTCGCTAACGAGACTAATGCTCATTTCATTTCTATTAATGGTCCTGAGATTATGTCTAAGTATTACGGTCAGTCTGAGGAAAACTTAAGGAAGAAGTTTGAGGAGGCCGAGAAGAACGCTCCAAGCATTATTTTCATTGATGAGATAGATGCTATCGCTACAAAGCGTGAGGAGACTAAGGGCGAGGTTGAGCGTCGTGTCGTGGCTCAGCTTTTGACTTTGATGGATGGTCTTAAGTCGCGGGGCAAGGTTGTGGTTATCGCCGCGACGAACGTTCCGAATATTTTGGATCCGGCTTTAAGAAGACCGGGTAGATTTGACAGAGAATTTGAAATTGGTGTTCCTAACAAAAATGGCAGATTGAATATTCTGAAAATTCACACTCGTTATATGCCCTTGGACAATTGGGATAGTTTTGCTGCTTCAACTGTCCTGATTAAACGATTGGACTCGTATAAATCGAAAAGCAAGGAGCTTATTTCAAAACAAGATACAGAACTTGCAGAGCTTAAAAAAGAAATACAGCAATTAACTGAAAAGTTGGATTTTGATTATAAAGAACTAAAAGAATTGGAAAAACAAAAAAAGAGCAATACTGGTGGTTCAACAGTTCTTGACAGAATTTTAAGTAAAATGGGAGTCAGACAAGATGAAATTGCAAACTCACAGTCAAAAATCAAAAATAACGAGGTTACATCCATCCGATTGCAGGATCAAATCATGCTATTGGAAACCAATCTTGCTAAAATCAAAGCCAAAGACCCATTTATTCAGAAGAAATCTAATTTGAATAAGATTGTTAAAGAACTTGAAAGTTTGCGTCACATAAAAGAATTAAGAGGTGAAGAAGATCCACGCACGCATTTCGCTGAAAAAGACTCTGCAGAAAAGGATTCCGAAGTTCTTGAAATTATCAAATATTTTGCCGATAAAAATGTTGGAATTATCAATGCAGATTATTTTGACGAAGTGAGAAAGGAATCATCAGTGGTGCTATTACAAGAGATTTCTTCTGTCACTCACGGTTTCGTTGGAGCAGATCTTGCGGCTTTAGCTAAAGAATCTGCAATGATCGTTCTTAGGAAAGTTCTTTCTGAACTAGGATATGACAAAGAAAAGTCTATTTCTGAAGTAGGATATGATAGGGAGAAGCCTATTCCTGAAGAAGCATTACAAAAACTTAAAATAACTAAAGAGGACTTCAAAGAAGCATTAAAGGTTGTGCGTCCAAGTGTGTTGAGGGAAGTTCTAGTTGAGGTTCCTAATGTTAAATGGGGTGATATTGGCGGTCTTGAGCACGTGAAGCAGGAGCTTAAGGAGGCGGTTGAGTGGCCGCTTAAGACTCCTGAGGTGTTCAAACAGATGGGAGTTCGCCCTCCAAGGGGTATTTTGTTGTATGGCGCGCCGGGTACTGGTAAGACTTTGCTCGCGAAGGCTGTTGCGAATGAGAGTGAGGCGAATTTTATCAGCATTAAGGGTCCTGAGCTGCTTAGCAAGTGGGTTGGCGAGAGTGAGAAGGCTGTGCGTGAGGTTTTCAACAAGGCGCGTCAGACTTCTCCTACGATTATTTTCTTTGATGAGATTGATGCGTTAGCTCCAAGGCGTGGCGTTAGCAGTGATAGTAACGTGACTGAGCGTGTAGTTAACCAGCTTTTGACAGAAATTGACGGTTTGGAGGCCATGTCTGATGTTATAGTTATCGGCGCGACTAATCGTCCTGATATGCTTGATACGGCTTTGTTAAGGCCGGGCCGTTTTGACCGTATTATTTTGACTCCTGTTCCTGATAAGGTTTCGCGTCTTGAGACTCTTAAGGTTCACACGAAGAATATGCCGTTAAAGGATATTTCTCTTGATGACTTGGCTGATAGGATGGAAGGTTATGTTGGAGCGGATATCGAGGCTGTTTGCCGTGAGGCCGCAATTATTGCGTTACGTGAGAACATTAAGTCAAAGAACGTTCATAATGAGCATTTCGAGAAGGCCTTGCAGGTTGTTTCTCCTTCGGTGACAAAAGATGTCGAAAAGACCTACGAGGACCTAAGGGAGCGCTTCAGGGGCGCTAGAGCCAAAGAGATGAAGAAGGAGTTGCCGATTTATTTCGGTTGATTTCATTTTGGGTTCCATGCCCCGAAGCTCTGCTTCGGAAGTTCAGACCCCGAGATGAAAGACAGAAATTGCCGGTCCCGCAGGAGAAAACTCGCGGAATACCCCTGAGCTCTGTTCCGGCTGGATGGCGAGTCCAAGAAAACGCCCTGCGTTTTCTGGGCCCATAAAATACACGGCATTTTATTGGTTTCAGGTAATTTCTTTATTTTCAAAAGTAATTAATAGTCCTCTTTATTTGGTAACTGTGTGGCGACTTCGCTTGAGACAAAGCTCACAGAACTTATTGATAGTTTGAATACGTTGAAATCTTTGCTTGAGACATACAATGACCAATTTCTTGCAGAGCCATCGTTAACTGCTTTTTACAAGTATAGCGTCTATGAAATTAGTCAGTGTGTTTTTCAACTATCGGATTTAGTTGACACTGCGAAAAACGTTCCTCTGGGTATTGCGATGGCGGCTGCTCAAGGCGATTTTAGCTATATAGGTTACACTGAGTCTGTGCTTATCAGCTCGCTTATCAGCTCAAGATTAAAAGAGCTGTATGCTCGTTTGCCTTCGTCTAAGAAGAAGAAATTTGATTTTCTTGTTAAGCTTTCACAAGACTCGCGTAAGGTTGGAGCGGATATATTGTATGAGTATAATTCTCTTAAGAATGAGAGCAAAGAAAAGGCAGTTCTTCAGTTTTCTGAGCAGATTATCGTAGCTCGTGGCAAGAAGATTAATCTTACGATTACGTATGGTGGGAAGAATGGGCCTGGAAATCCCCTTTGGTATATTACTGCCGGGCGATCTTACGATGAGATTAAGCAAGAGATTAAAACGCTTAATTCAAAGTTAAGGGATGCAGTTCAATTTGTTTTTGAATCTGAGTTCTTTGAAAGAGTGTTTGGTCCTTCGTTCACTAAGACCGTTCAAGTCTACGTTTATAAAGATTCTAAAGGAACCGCAGCTGCTTGCCTTAGGGAAGTAGCTTATTGGTTTAAAAGCACAATCAGGCATGCTGAGTATACGATTCAGCACTTCGTGCCAACAATTGAAGATATGAGATTTTCTTTAGATACAAGTCATCTTATGAATGCAACGGTACAAGGTTTGGAAGCAACTATTGTGCACGAAATTACGCACGCTTTTGATGAAAAACTAGCTTATCGAAAAGGCGATAGGCGAATATATGAAAAAATCAGAGAGGAGGGTCTTGCACGGTTCCAGGAGGTCTCCTACGATCCTACGTTGCTTTCAAAATTTAAGAATAAGTACAGAGTGCTATGGGAAACAGCCGTGCGAATGCCCTTCAATAACCTGGCTGCTCTTCAGCAAGACGATGAGAAAGATGTTGAATTTAGCTATGGATTGGGATTGCTTATGATGTTGCAGCTTTTTATAAAATTAGTTGGCGTTAGTAATGTAAAAGTTACAGGATTAAGTGATTTATGGGAGCCTAGTATGATTAATTATCGAACGCAGGCGTTGAACTTGCTTAACACTGTGAGGTTTATGAATGGCAAAACATTTTTTGATTATTACAAGAAAAAAGTCGATAAACCTGTTTTTACAGAGTCATTGTTCAGTGAAATCCAAATCTTTGAAACCGGCATGGCCGCTAATAGAAGACCAAATGAAAAGATGAATTTGCCAAAATAGAACGTTTTTTATACAGTCATCATTCGCACTAGGGCATGGTCTCCCATTTGCTTCCCTATCTTGAAAAGTTTGAAGAGGAACTTTCAAGGGAGAGTTATCTTCATAGTTCTGGTCAAAAGGATGAGTCTGAAAGCGCTAAGATTTATGCGGAGTATCCTCATTTGTTCTCAAGGGAGCATATTACGGAAGCGTTTAAGAAAATCAATACTAGGGAAGGTAAGCTTCTATATGATGCGTTTGTTGGTAATTTTATGGGTAACGAGCTCAAGGAAGTTTCTGATGAGATGAGTTCGTATGAGTCTTCAGCGGAGATAGATTTTGAAGGAAGGAAACTGGCGTTTCGTCAGGCGTCAAATGTTTTGGTGAATGAGCCTTTGCGTGAGAAGCGAAAAGAGTTGTACGAGTCATTAAAGCCGGTGAAGCACAAGCTCACCGCGTATGAGAAAGACTTGTGGGAAAAATGCTACGCTCTGATAAACCAACTTTCAGGCAAGTCGTATCTTGATTATGTTTCTTTTGTGAAGGAAGTTGATTATGATGCTTTTGCAGAAGAGCTTAAGGAATTTTTGGTGAAGACTGATGCTTTGCACAAGTCTCAGTTGGAAAAGAATATGGCGTCAGTTGGTGTTAAGCTTGAGGATGCGATGCCGTATGATTATGCGTTTTTCGCAAGGGCAAAGCCCTTTGATGAGTTTTTCAAGAAGGAGAATCTTGTTCCGTTCGCTAAGGCTTTTTGGAAAGGTCTTGGATTTGATATTGACGCTCAAAAGAACGTGGTGCTTGACGTCACCGAACGCGAGAAGAAGGTTCCAAGGGCGTTTTGTATGCCAATTAAGGTTCCAGAGGAGGTTATACTTGTTATCAAGCCTCATGGCGGCCAGGATGATTATCAATCGTTCCTGCACGAATCAGGTCACACTGAGCATTTTGCCAACACAAACCCGAAGCTCTCATACGAGTTGAAGCATATGGGCGCTCATAGTGTGTCGGAAACGTACGCGTTTTTGATTGAGTATTTGATGGCTGACCCGTTGTTTTTGCAGAATTGTCTCAAGCTTCCAAAAAAAGCGGCAAAGGATTTTGCCGAGTTCATTATGGAGACTAAGCTTCAGGCGTTCAGAAGGTACGCTGCGAAGATTATTTACGAGCTTAAACTGCACAGGACTGATTTGACAAGGCTTGATGAGCGTTTTGAGAAAACTAGCGGGAAATACAATGATGCAAGCGAGATGTATGTTGACATTTTGACCAAGGCAACCAAGATTAAGTATCAGCCTGAAGGGTATTTGCTTGATGTTGATGGCGGCATGTATTCAGCCGATTATGTTCGCGCGTGGATTTTTGAAGCTATGCTAAGGAAAAAACTTCTAGAAAAGTTCGGCAAAGATTGGTTCCAAAAGAAAGAGGCTGGCGATTTTCTAAAGGGTATGTGGAGCTGGGGAAGTTCTGGAAAGTCTTGTGAGGAGCTTGCGCAGATGATTGGTTATGGCAAGCTTGATATTTCTGTTTTGACCAAGGATTTCGTCGATTTCTTTTTGGGCTCCATGCCCCACAGTTAGCGGCGGTTGTACGTTCCCAAAAAGAAAGACAGAAATTGCAGTCAGCAATTTCTTTAATTCTTCCAATAGGTTTATAAAGGGTATTTGGGCGTTTTTGAGTATGGAATTAAGGCAGATAGTGGGTGGAATCGGCATTCTTTCGTTGCTAGTTCTTATTCCGTTAGCTTTGGTTAGCGGCACTGCCGGTTTCATTCCTGAGCTGCTTATTTTCGCAGCTATTACAGGTATTCTGTACTTATGCTTTGACACGCTCAGGCTTAATGTTCCTGTTTACACGCTTGTCATTTTGAGTATGTTGTTGCACGGTTTTGGCGTTCTTGGTTTTTACGGACAATCTCCTCTTCCGGTAGCGTGGGATCACGTAACTCATTTCGCGCTTTTTTCGTGGGGCTTGATGTTTTTCCGCTTTTTCGAGCAGTGGATGGATGTTAGGTTTTTCAGCAAGCGTACTATTCTTCTTTTGTGCGCTGTTTTCCTTGCAGCGTCAGGTGTTGGCGCGGTTATTGAGCTTTCAGAATTTCTTGGCTATTTGCAGCAGGGTTTTGGCGAGGGCGCTTTTGCTTTCGGCCCTGGTGATGGAGTAGGAACCGATGGCGATGTTATCGCGAATCTTGGCGGCGGCTGGATTAATACTGGCTGGGACTTGATTTTTAACACGGCAGGAATCCTGCTCGCAATGTTTATCTGCGTAGTCATCCGCCTTGCAACGCATAAGCCAATTCCCGCGTATTATTTCGAGGACGTTGGAGATTGGTCTAGAAAGATTAACTGATTTTATACTCTTCAAGCGTTCGTACTTGTCCTATTCCTCTTGTTGATAGGGGTTGCAGCGTGTATTGAACGACTTGTTTAGGAGTGCCATCCGCTTCTACTTTAACTTGTATGAACGTTCCGTAATCGAATGCTCGGAATGGTTCAAGTGTTTCAGGATTCAATATGAGTTCAAATCTTCCTAGGTTGCCCGGGTTGAGAACAGTTGTTGTCTTTCCACCATTGTGTCTGATGGTTTGTATTCCGCGTACACCATTAGGATTGTTTCCGTTTGGTCCTGCTTCGTGGATGTGTCCGGAAATTATGAGTTTTGGCTGATGTTCAAATATGTATGCTTTGGTGGCGGGTGTTCCTACGTGTTTTCCATCGAATAAGTCGTCGCAATAGTCTTTTGGTGGGTTGTGGATTAAACCTATTGTCGGTCTCTCAGTTAAAAGGCGATAGAGTAGTTCTCGATGGTCAAATGAAACTACTTCGTTCATTTGTGCAAGAAGTTCTATGTGCGCAGGTGATGCGTCAGCTCCTCCATATCCTAGTGTTTTGGCTTCGCCCAGGATTGT
>C687J35174_10011480_pt1 | contig 10903 bp, 17 predicted proteins | sample RifCSPhighO2_01_FD_35174 | JGI IMG/M metagenome (IMG submission 35174) | reverse complement strand
CCATCATTTCACACAGTAACGGCGGTTTGGTGGCGAAGAGTTTAATAGACAAATTGCGAGAACAAGGCAAAGAGAGTTTGGTGGACCAGCTCATCCTGGTAGCTGTGCCCCAGATTGGCACACCTAAAGCGGTGAGCACGCTTATGCATGGCGATGACATCGGCCTTATCCAGAGTCTCTTCATGGATCAAGTCCACCAGCGTACCTTGGCCGAGAATATGACCAGTGCCTATAACATGATGCCATCGAACGAGTATTTCAGTCGCGTTATCGACCCCATCATCGAGTTTGACGATTCGACGGACTCGGGGCAGGCGATCCCGGCGCAATTGACCAATTGGGTAGAGCGATATGGTTTTGCCATCAATACGCCAGCTGAATTGCACGACTTCGTAAGTGGTGGTGATGGCCGAAGTGAACCAGCCGATAGCGACGTACTCGCGCCCAACGTTCTTAAAGCTACCCAACTTGCGCAATCCGAGAGCAACCACGCATTCTTCGACACTTGGCAAGCGCCAGCGAATGTCAAAGTCACGCAAATAGTCGGCTGGGGCCTCGACACCGTCAGAGGCATGCGCTACGTAGCTCGTGAGCGCAGTGTGTGCCAACCACCCTCCGGTTCAAGTACCGCCCCTGTCTGCACCCGCGTCCCCTTCATCGACCACGAACCGATCTTCACCGAAGACGGCGACGAAACAGTGGTCACCCCAAGCGTAAGTATGATGGCTACGAGCACGTACTTTGTTAATCTATTTAGACACAATAAACTAACGCAACTGAATACAAATAGAGAACATAGTGATGTTTTAGAAGTGAGTTCTCTTCTTGATTTAGTGAAGAACTTGATTACAAAAGATGAAGATAGTTATGCATACATAGGTTCTGAAAAACCAGTTACGGCTGAAACCGATAAAAGATTGAGGTTAAGAGTTCTTTCCCCGGTCTCGTTGTCCGTTTCTGATTCGCAGGGAAAGGTGACAGCATTAACATCAGTAACTATTCCAAATAGCTATTACCTAGAATTCGGGGAAGGGAAGTATGTTGGTTTGGATACAGAAGATACTTATACGCTCAAACTTGAGGGATTGGACATGGGGACATTTACCCTTGAGATCAACGAGCTTGCGGGTGAGCAAATCACCGGTGCGCTCACATATCAGGATGTGCCGGTTACCCCAGACACTATAGTCACCATGACCCTTAATGATCTTGAAAGTGCAAGTAACCTCAAGATAGATGTAGACGGCGACGGCACAGTTGATCAAGAACTTAATCCTGGCGAAGATGTTACGCCAGTTGATCAGCTAAACATTTTGAAGAAGATAATCACAGATCTAGATTTGCGAGCCCCAGACGAGAAGAGTTTGCTCGCAAAGATTAAAGACGCAATCTCGCTTATCCAAAAAGGGAATCTAAACGGGGCAGAGCATAAGCTCGGTGACCTACAAAATCAACTTCAAGCAATGTCCGGCAAATCTCTTGATCAAGCAACTGTGATTAACCTATTACAAATTATCGAAACTATTAAGAATTCTATATGAATCAAAAAAGGTTAATTAAGAAACTAGTACTTTTGTTCGTTACTATTGTTGTAGTTGGCGGGGTTCTTGCCTTTCCTGAAGAAATTGGACTGTGCGAATACAACCACATTTCCTGCGTTAATCTATACAGCGAGAGTCTTGCACAGCCACTTGTTATTTTCGGGCTTTCTATTCTCATGAGTCTGGTTGTACTTTTGGTTTCCTCGGATATGGCCTCGATAACGTGGAGGAAATTTGCGATTTGGGGGATACCTTTGGGGGCGATCTTGATTACACTTACACCAGTGAGTAATTATGGTGCGGGTGGTATCGGTATCCCAAATATTGACCGCGAAATCGTCACATGGATTGTGAGTATCGCCTTTCTTTTAATCTCTCTCATAATCATCGCCACTAAATCACTTAGCCGCCCGGCCGCTAAGTGATTGTGTTATATTGACAGTCAGAAAATGATCGAACATTACAAGGAGTTAAGTGAAAAAGGCGAGTATAGTATTAAGTTTTTGATACTGTTGGCAAAGTTGCTTATGATGCAGGAGAAAACAAATCTTGAGACCGCATATATGTTCAAAAAATTACTTAAGACGCTCCATGACGGTGGAGACATCTTCTCAGCTGTTTCAACAGCAACTCATACCGGCAGGTAACTTTTGTAGTGTTATCGAATCAACCGAAGATAACTATGTTTAAACTTTGTAAATTAGAATACCTAGTCTTACTTTTTAGTTTACTGTCAGCTGTCATATTAATAATGCCAGATTTACCAATTTTAAATAGATTTCCAGATTGGTATTTTAGAAAAATTGACGTCGGGCTAGAAGAGTTGAATCAATTCGACGATTCTTCCAAAGTTGGCCCACACAGATCTGTAATTAACAATGGAGAAGAAAGTTTCTTGCCTCTATTGGGTATATTAAGAACTTACTTCCATGATAAATTTGCCGACCACGAAGACCAAACAGTAAATGCAATAATAAGCGATACGGGTATTGCGGTGGGGATAGATTCAGAAGCCACACCCAGTCCAGTAGGCATATGGTTCGAGGGGGAACCTAGAACGACAGAGATAACCTCGATGTTGGAGTTGCGAATTCTCGCGCATGATTTTAAGCAAAGGACACTGAACAAGAGTGCCTTTCTTTTTCTGGTCCTTAGTATTTCTCTCGAGATTGTTAATATTCGTCGAAGTAACAAAATAAACGTATGATAAATAAAGTAGTTCGGATAATTATAGTCTGTACAACGTTTTTGCCTATGCAAATTTTTGCAACTCAAGTGAATGAATTGTGTCCGGATCGAACTTTGCCGTGGACGGAACCTTGTTATGCAATAACTGCTTATGCAGAGTTTCCTCCGCCCATTCGCGATCTTGTGATGCCTCCGAGGATTGATATTATGATGGTAAACATTTCTCGGGGCGAAAGATTGTTTTCTGCCTCTAAGATTATCCATGACTACTCGTATGACATTCCCACAGATCAATGCCCGAACGGAACTACTTTCCTGGTCGGGGTAATAAGTCAGGACGGGACACCTTCGGATGGATTGCCGGAATCTGGAATCGCCGTAGTTAAGGCAGAGTGCAAATAGAATCGAAATCAGTATGATTGCTGTGAAATGAATATTTTGGAAACTATAAAATCAGGAAAGAAAATGAGAACCCCCAGTGAGGTCGGACCTCACTGGGCTCTGGTCAAATGATTATTGCGATAGATAAGATGGTCAAGTAAAAGACTGAAGCTCAGAAACTTATGTGATAAAATCAGGGGATGAGAATACAAAGTGAAGCTATTCGGGAGGGGGAGATGGTGCCGGTCAAGTATACTTGTGATGGAGCTGATGTTAGTCCGACTATCTCTTGGAGCGGCGCGCCAGCGGGAACGAAGTCTTTCGTAATAATATTCGATGATCCGGATATTTCCCCGGCTGGTAGAGAGAGGTTAGGGATTGAAGTTTTCGATCATTGGGTTCTGTATAACATTCCGCCTGATGAGACTTCAATTCCAGAGGGTGCGTCTGCGGGAACTACCGGACTTAATAGTCTGGGTGAAGCAAAATACATGGGACCTTGTCCCCCAGACAAGGAGCACAGATACTTCCTCAAACTCTATGCCCTAGACACCATGCTGAGTCTCCCAGCCGGCGCCACCAAGGCCCAAGTAGAGGAAAGCATGAAGCGCCACATACTGACCACCGCGCAAGTGATGGCTCGCTACGTGAGGCCCGAATCGCACTCCTAAGTCAAAATCACTATACTTCTTATCCACATTTCAACATTTCTAAAAATGTAGAAATGTTGTACCATTGGGATATGAGTACTGGCAGACGAACAAAAAGAGCGGTGGGTACAAAAGCACCCAAGACAGCCAAACAGATGGAGAGGCATCTGAAGGGGATTGCTAATCACAGACGTATCGACGTACTCCTTCTGGTAGCCAGAGAGCCGGGTATCGATGTCGAGACCATTGCCGAGAAGTTATCGTGTAACTACAACACCCTCTCCATTCATGTTGCCAAGTTAGCGCAGGCTGGATTGCTTGATAAGAAATATAAAGGTCGTCGGGTGGGCCACTTCCTTACTCCCTACGGCCGGACCTTTGTGGTCTTCCTAAACTTATTCCGACATTTGTAGGAATGTTAAAATGTTTTTGAAATGATCAAAAGAGCAGTTTTCGCGGGGGGATGCTTCTGGGGATTGCAAGAACTTATTCGCAAGCAACTGGGGGTGGTGAACACTCGAGTGGGTTACACTGGTGGGGATGTGATCAATCCAACATATGAGAATCATCACGGCCACGCAGAGGCTCTGGAGATAGAATATGATACTGACAAGACTTCGTACAAGCAGTTACTCGACTTCTTCTTTCAGATACATAATCCTACTACCCTCAATCAGCAAGGCAATGACGTGGGCACGTCTTACCGCTCAGCCATCTTTTACGACTCCGAGGAAGAGAAGCAAGAAGCGCTTGACTTTATGGACATTGTTAACAATTCAGGCAGGTGGAAGGCACCTGTGGTCACCACAGTCGAGCCGCTTGGCACCTTCTATCCGGCCGAAGATTATCATCAAGATTATCTGCAAAAGAATCCCGGAGGCTACACCTGCCACGCCATCTTCTTCGACAGCTATCTGAAATAGCGTGCTATAATTTGTTTATGCAAACTGACGGGCTAATTACAACGAGATTAAACTTTCCGATGGGACGAGTTTGGTTAGTGGACGATATGATGGGGCGCCTATGCAGGAAGAAGATAATTGCGCCGTCTGCAAACTAAGCGGCCCGAAGGCCGCTTAGGATTTGATGCTGTCTCGGTGCGCGGCGCAGTAGCCCACTTCTGTACCGCCTACCACTTGCCACTTTGATCTCGCCTCGTGGCTCGGCCGCCAGCACCCGCATCCGAAGCACCAGAATTGTTCCGGGTGAGGAGCGTTGTAGTTTCTGCAAGCTTCGATGATCGGGTTTGAGCGCGGGGGAATGTTAGTCGGGCCCTGACCGATAAAGCCGCCCCGGAACTTGAACTTCTCCTGTCTAGGTCCGATCGTGAAGCCACGGCCCTCGCAAGAAGAACATTTTGTTTCGGTGTGCATGTTGCACCTCCGCCGACACTTTAACATATTCGACAATAAGTTTGCTATGCGCGAATTATTTTGTGTTAATATTGTGAGCATGAAGCGGGTGGTAGCGATACAATGGTGAACATATTTTAGATTATGAAACTTAATGAACTAACTGAAGAGGAAAAGAGGGTTATTATTGGCAAGCGCACGGAGGCGCCCTTTTCCGGTGAATATGTGAATAATAAGCAGACGGGCATTTACGTTTGCAGACAATGCGAGGCTCCCTTGTATAATTCCAAAAGCAAGTTTGAATCTGATTGCGGCTGGCCGAGCTTCGATGATGAAATAGCAGGGGCGGTGCATAAGAGTAGAGACGCTGATGGGTTGCGCACAGAGATCACATGTACCAAATGTGGAGGGCATCTGGGACACGTCTTCACAGGCGAGGATCTGACGCAGAAGAACGTTCGTCACTGTGTCAATTCAGTATCGATGAAATTTATCAGGGACAAATCAGAGTGATTTCTGATAAAATACTTACATGAAAAATAAAGTTGAGGAGCAGCCGGATTTGTTTGAAGCGGAAGAGACGGGTAAGCCCATATCGCAAGAAGAATTGCATAAAAGGATAAATGAGAAATTGGTGTCTGAACAGTATAAAACGCGAGAGGATATTGACCGCCTGCCGAATTGTATCTTTTGCAAGGATGTGGGTATGTGTATGCGCTGTGATCGCGGCCGAGAGTTGATTGAGCGTGATCGCGAGCGGCGCAAGTTTTCTTGACCCGAGCGTCAGGCTCGGTTAGTTTGATGAGGGAGTTATTCCCGAGGACCGTCCTCGGGGATTTTGGTACAAGAAGTGAGGCATTCAGAATGTGATATAGTTGGATCAAGGGCCAGTTACTAATTAACTATCTCCAAATATGGCAAATTTCGACAAAAGGGACAGACGTGAGGGCGGGAGGCCTAATTTCAGAGGTGGTGGGCGAGACTCGGGACCACCGCAACTTTTCGATGCTACTTGCAGTCACTGCGGCAAGGCCTGCAAGGTGCCATTCCGGCCCACGGGTGATAAACCGGTATATTGTAGAGATTGTTTTGTACAAGGTGGTCATGACCAAGAGCGTGGAGAGCGACAGGATAGAGGTGGCAGAGAAGGTGGCAAGGATAGATTCGACAAACCTAGATTCGAAAAAAGTGAGCGCAGTGAGTATGTTCGTCCGACACTCCCTCCCGCCTCATCCGCAAACGACGAAATCAAAAGGCAGCTAGAGAATGTGAACGCCAAACTCGAGAGGCTCATTAGTGCTGTCCAGGCGCTTGCCATCGTCTTGCAATCCGCAAAACCGACCCCTGTTCTAAAAATAGCCGCCAAGAAAAAAAACAAAAAAGTTTCTAAGAAATAAGCCGCTGGTTGTCACTATGTTGATTTGGATGGAAGGGTGGTATAATGGGGGTACTATCAATAAGTAGGTAAAACAAGATATATGGCAAAGGAAAATTCGGCTTTTATGAGGCCCCTTAAGGTAAGTGATGATTTGGCGGCAGTAGTGGGCGCTGGGCCATTGCCCCGCTCGGAAGTGGTCAAGAAGCTCTGGGTTTATATCAAAGGTCACAATCTACAGGACCCTACCAACAAGCGCAATATCAATGCCGACGAGAACCTCAAGAAAGTTTTTGGCGGCAAAGCGGTCGTGAACATGTTCGAGATGACCAAACTCGTCTCGGCTCATCTATCATGAATAAAACGAATAAATTCTTCGCTATTCTGACGGGATTTGTGATTATTGCGAGCGCTTCTTTTGTAAGTGCTAACCATTCTTGGGCTGGCTATCATTGGGCTAGGAGTGCTAATCCACTTACACTTGCGCTCGGCGATAATGTCTCGGGTGCCTGGGACAACACACTTGCTCTTGCTTCAAGTGACTGGAGTATCTCAACCATACTCAATACTTCGATTGTTGCGGGCGGGACAAATTCTACTAGAGGCAAAAACACACCCAAAAATTGTGTACCAACTTTGGGCAAGGTGGAAGTCTGTAATGCCAAGTACGGCTCTAACGGCTGGCTGGGCATCGCCTCGATCTGGATAAATGGCGAGCATATCATCCAAGGTACAGTCAAGATGAATGATACTTATTTCAACACCGCCAAGTACAATACTGCCGCCTGGCGCAATATGGTGCTATGTCAGGAAGTGGGTCACACCTTCGGTCTCGATCATCAGGACGAGAATTTCAACAACTCACCCCTCGGTACCTGCATGGATTACACGAATGATCCGACGCCCAACCAGCATCCCAATACCCACGATTATGAAGAACTTGCTCTCATCTACTCACACCTAGATTCGAGCGCCTTGTTAGCAGAAAGTACAAAGGGCTCGAGCAATATCCAAATAGACAATGAAGACATGCGCACTTGGGGCAAACTGGTAAGAGAATCATCCGACAAACGCCTCGCCGTCTATGAACGCGACCTTGGTCACGCTAATAAGATTCACACCTTCGTCTTCTGGGCCGAGTAAATGAAGATATTTGTGCAGGCTCGGCCTGGTGCAGGGCAAGAGTTAGTTGAGGATTTGGGCAGGGACAATTTCCGTGTCTGGGTACGCGAGTCACCCGAGCGGGGGCTGGCCAACAAGGCTCTTATCCGCGCACTCGCGGAATATTTTTCTGTCACACAATCGCAAGTCAAAATCATCCGCGGCTTCACCTCACGCAATAAAATAGTCCAAATCATAAAATGACCCAGGCAGAAGCTCTCAATATACTCAAGACTGGGGCGAATGTCTTTCTGACTGGCGAGCCGGGTTCGGGTAAGACGCACACGGTCAACCAATATGTGCGTTACTTACGCAGTGCGGGTGTGGAGCCGGCTATTACCGCCTCGACCGGTATTGCGGCTACTCACATTGGTGGTATGACTATTCACTCTTGGGCCGGCATTGGAATTAAAAAATACCTGTCAAAATACGATCTTGATCGAATTACTACCAACGAACGCGTAGTCAAGCGCATTGGCAAGGCCGGTGTGCTCATAATTGACGAGGTCTCTATGCTTGGGCCCAGCACGCTTGATATGGTGGACGCCGTTTGTCGCAGTGTTAGGCGTAGTCACGAACCCTTCGGAGGTCTCTCTGTAATGCTCGTGGGCGATTTCTTCCAACTACCACCTGTGGTGAGCGCAGTCGAACCATCTGTGGTCCGCAGGGAAGAACTTTTGGATGATGGTAATAGTGACGAGACAAGGTTATTCGAAAGTGCCAAACAACGCTTCGCCTACGAATCGAGTGCTTGGCAGCGGGCCAATTTCCTAACTTGCTATTTGAGTGAACAGTACCGGCAGGATGATCAAGTTTTCTTAAGCATTTTAAGCGCCATCAGACGCAACGAATTTGACGAAGAGCACCTCAAGCATATCGAGAGGCGTAAGGTCGGAGAGCAAACTAAAGTACCGGATGTGCCCCAGCTTTATGCGCACAATATTGATGTTGACCGGGTCAACACTGAGCGCCTTGGACGCATCAAGAGTAATGAGAGGATGTTTGAGATGAGAGCCGATGGGCCCGAGCATATGTGTGAGACCCTCGCACGTGGTTGTCTCTCACCCGAGAAACTGGTTTTGAAAGTTGGAGCTGCCGTGATGTGCACTAAAAATAATATGCAAGAAAGATTCGTGAACGGCACACTTGGTACTGTAATCGGATTCGACAAAATCAGTGGTTATCCGGTAGTTAAGACGCGTACTGGCAGGAGAATAGAAATTGAACCGATGGAGTGGACGGTCGAGGAGAATGGCAAAGTAAAGGCGCGTATCCGTCAAGTACCCCTGCGCCTCTCCTGGGCAATAACAGTGCACAAGAGCCAGGGTATGAGCATGGACGCGGCTATCATGGATCTCTCCGGCACATTCGAGCACGGCCAGGGTTACGTGGCTCTCTCGCGGGTCCGGCGGCTCGATGGCTTGCATTTGCTCGGCTGGAACGAACGGGCCTTCCAGGTCCATCCGGCAGTCCTTGAGCGCGACGGTGCCTTTAGGTCAGGCTCTGAAGAAGCCCGTCAAGCATTTGCAAAATTAGACAAGAAAGAACTTTCCAAAATGCAAACTAATTTTATAAAAGCAAACGCTGGTAAAGGTGGCATAAGTTCAAGGCTGCGTAGGCATGGTTTTGTTAAATAATCTGCTATACTATCTGCATTAGTAGTAAATGAATTAATTTATGGCCAAAGGTCAGGACAAACGAAAGGAGAAGAAGAAGCCCAAGAAAGATAAAAAGAAATAGTAACTCACGATTGGGATTGACAAGAATATGTGGATAGTATATAATTGATCCATATTTAGTAGTCGGGAACAGAGTCGAGTTGCTCGCTAAAATTATAATCAATATAATGACAGGAACTATCAAGACTATCCTTGGAGACAAGAAATTCGGATTCATTACCGTTGAAGGACGCGAAAAGGATCTTTTCTTTCACAAGGAGAAGGTAGCCGAAAGTGTGGTGTTCGAGGACCTTAAGGAAGGCGACAACGTCTCCTTTGACCTCGATGAGACTGGCCCTAAGGGTCCAGCCGCCATCAACGTGAAGCCCGCCTAATCGCGCGTTTTGAGAGAGTCGCCCTAAGCCAAAAGGCTGGGGCGATTTTCTTTTAATTGAATAATATCCACATATGTTACAATTACAAGCATGAGAACGTATAGGCAAGTACTGATCGCGGCCCGAGAAAAGGACATTGCCGTTGGTCACTTTAACTTTGCCAATTTTGAAATGTTTTGGGGGATAGTCAATGTAGCAAAGAAGCTTGATGTGCCGGTGATCTTGGGTCTGTCAGAGGGCGAACGGGATTGGGTTGGAATAAAACAAGCAGTGGCGCTTGTTGCGAGTCTGCGTGATGAAGGGCATGAGGTGTTCCTGAATGCCGATCACACATATTCATTTGAGCGAGTCAAAGAGGCCATTGATGCAGGTTTTGATTCTATAATTTTTGACGGGGCCAAGCTCGCACTTAGAGAAAACATTTCGATTACAAAAAAGTGCGTTGAATACGCCCGCAAAGTAAGCAGTGATAGTGGTCGGGATATTTTAGTTGAAGGGGAACTTGGTTATATTGGCGAGGGAAGCACTGTGCGGGACGTTTTACCAGATGGAATCGAAATGACCAGCCCAAGGCTGGCAAGCCAGTTTGTTGAACAGACTGGAGTAGATTTATTCGCGCCCGCGGTTGGCAATGTTCATGGTATGCTCCGTGGCACCGGCGATCCTCCACTTGATATCAAGCGCATTAGTGTAATTGCTAAAGCCGTAAGCGTGCCGCTTGTCCTGCACGGCGGTTCCGGCACACCCAACCTGCGCGAGGGTATTAAAGCGGGCATTAACGAAGTGCACATATCAACCGAAATCCGTAAAGCCTGGCATGACGCTCTTCTTGTCCACCTGGAAGAATATCCGGACGAAATTGCTCCATATAAAGTTGCCCACGGCGCACTCGAAGCCATCGAACGTGTCGCCACAGAGCGCCTCAAACTTTTTACCAATCCATGACAGATTGATACAGACAATATGACACTGGCGGAACAGATTAGACATATTGTTAAGGGGGATGTGACGGATGCGTACGAAGCGCTTGCGGCTTATTCGACTGATGCAAGTATCTTTCAAGTGCATCCGGAACTTGTTGTTGCACCACATTCGAGCGAAGATATAAAAAACTTAGTTAAGTTTGTGTCTAGTCACGGTGGTTCGACGGGCTCACCACGGCTCTCGCTTACCGCGAGAGCCGCCGGAACCGACATGAGTGG
>C687J35174_10011475_pt1 | contig 10907 bp, 18 predicted proteins | sample RifCSPhighO2_01_FD_35174 | JGI IMG/M metagenome (IMG submission 35174) | reverse complement strand
AAGTGTCATGGGGCGTGAGAGCAAGAAAAATCAGTTGTTGAGAACGGCCGGGGGAAACTTATGATATAATAAGCCAATGGCAATAATTAAGAAAAAATATAATGTGGAAGGAATACATTGCGGGGCCTGCGCGACTGGAATACAGATGCTGGTCTCTGGCGAAGACGGCGTAAAATCCACCTTTGTTGATTACAACACCAAAAAAGCTGAAATAGAATATGATGATACCGTGATCAACGACGAGAAGGTCGCCAAAGCCGTCTCAGAACTTGGCTATACGATCAAACCGGAATAATTTTTAAATTTGTTGAGCTTGCTATTGCGCGCCAACTTAGTATAATCGGACTATTATGGTCCGATTTGATTATGGAGTGGTTTTAATAGAGAATCTCAAAAAAGCCGATTTAACGCTCAGCGGATTTTTGGACGCGAAAGCAATTGCGCGGGCACATAAGCTATCGCCGTCTTTGATGGAGAAGGTTGCCCAGGAATTAAAGCGGGGCGGATGGTTTGAATCAAAGCGCGGTTCGGGTGGCGGGTACAAACTTATTAAAAATGAAGTTTCCGTGGCGGATGTTATTAATTTTTTCGAGAAGCCACGCAAAATTTGTCCAATTAATAGATTGAGATCAAAACTATAAACTATCAACGATGAACTATAAACGTATTTACCTTGATCATGCCGCAACAACTCCGATAGACTCTCGCGTTAAGGACGCGATGGAGCCTTTTTGGGACGAGAAATTCGGGAATGCGGGAGGGCTTTATGAGGAAGGGCGGCTCGCAAAAGAAGCGATGCAAAATTCTCGCGAAACAATAACCAAATTTATCGGTGCGAAGCCCGACGAAATTATTTTTACTTCAGGCGGCACCGAATCTGATAATCTGGCGGTGTTTGGGGTAGCGGAAGCTGCTTTGAAAAATTTGCCGAAGGCAGAGATTTTTCAAGACTTTTCGCAGCGCGACGGCGCGAGACTTAGCAATTCGCCAGCAGGCGAATATGCGGGTCTTAAAAAATCCTCTGCCGAGGCAAAAATAAAGCCACACATAATTACCACAAAATTCGAGCATCATGCAGTGCTGACGCCTTGCGAGCAATTGGCGCGTGAGGGTCTTGATGTCACGTTTTTAGACGTTGGTGAGGATGGCATTGTAAATCCAGAGGACGTGCGAAAAGTACTTCGGCCGGAAACCGTGTTGGTTTCAATTATGTATGCGAATAATGAAATCGGCACCATTCAGCCGATTGCGGAGATCGGGAAAATTATTAAGGATTTCCGAATGGCGAAGGCACAAAACAAACAATATCCATACTTCCATACCGATGCCTGCCAGGCGGCGGGGTATTTGGATTTGAACGTAAATAATTTGGGAGTGGATCTTATGACAGTGAATGGCTCAAAAATTTACGGTCCGAAGGGTATCGGATTTTTATATAAAAAAACGGGAGTAAAAATAAAGCCCCAGATAATCGGCGGCGGACAGGAAATGAGGATGCGTTCAGGAACTGAAAACATTTTGTTGATTGTCGGTATGGCAAAAGCGTTTGAAATTGCTCAAGCTGAACGCGAATCCGAAACTGACCGGCTTACGCCTTTAAGGAATTATTTTATATCAGAAATAGTTAAAAAAATTCCTAAAGTTGTTTTGAACGGACATGCCATAAAGCGCCTACCGAACAATGTCAATGTGTCTATTTTAGACATCGAAGGGGAGGCACTGGTTCTTTATATGGATGCGAAAGGAATTTCATTTTCAACTGGTTCGGCGTGCACCTCCGAATCACTCGATCCGTCGCATGTTATTTTGGCTCTTGGTAAACCTTACGAATTTGCCCATAGTTCAATGCGCTTCACAATGGGCCGATCCACGACAAAAGAAGAGTTGGATAAAGTACTGGAAGTTTTACCGGCCACGGTCGAATGGCTCCGCAAAGTTTCCCCGGTTTCAATTGATATGAATGCCAAAAGCATGTCGCACCCCGAAGTGTTCGCGGGGGAAAATTTAATGGTTAAAGCGAAGAGTAAAAGTTATAAGTAATATGGATGTTATTAACCAATATACCGGANAAAAATGGTATTACACGGATATTGTAAAAGACCATTTTTTTCATCCGAGGAATCTGTTGATGGAGAAGCCGAAAAATGAAAACGAATTTGACGCGCGGGGGATGGTTGGATCGCCGGCATGCGGCGATATGATGGAGATGTGGATGAAAATTGGCAGCGCGGTCGGAAGCGATTCAAATAACAAAGAAGAAAGAATAAAAGAATTAAAATGGAAAACGTTCGGATGCGCGTCGGCCATTGCCGCCACATCAATGTATTCGGTGATGCTGACTGAAAACGGCGGGATGACGCTTGCAGAGGCTTTAAAAGTCCGCCCACAAGACGTTATGAAGCGTTTGGGCGGGCTTCCCAACCGCAAAATCCACTGTTCGGTGCTTGCCGACAAAGCGTTCCAAAAAACCGCGAACGACTACTTCCGCAAAACCGGGCAAAATAGTAGAATAGTGATAGAAGGCGCGCGGGTTATCGACCCAAGACTGAATATTACCGATAAAGATATCGAAGAGGCGGTCTTGGAAGGCGCGCAAAACTTGGAAGAAGTACAAAAAAAGCTCAAGGTCGGCATCGGCGCCTCCCAAGAGCTTATTACGGAGATAGAACAGCTTATTCGCTTTTACGCGGATAAATATTATGGATAAAAAAATAGCGAAAATTTATGTGGACAGGGATCTTTGCATCGGGGCCGCGAGCTGTGTTGCCATAGCGCCGGGAGTTTTCGCGTTGGATGATGAAAATAAGGCATTTGTGGTAAGTCCGACAGGCGCAGACAACGAGACGATACTTTTGGCCGCGCAATCTTGCCCGACCAAAGCGATTATTTTATACGACGAGCAGGGAAACCAAATTTACCCTTAATACCAATTACGAATCTATTACGAATTTACGAATTAGAAAATTAGTATATTAGCAAATTATTAGTAATTAGTAATCTATGAGAGAAATAAAACCACTCAAATACGCCGAGCTCGATGGTTTTTCGGAGAAACAACTAAAAGAGCATCACGATGTGCTCTATGTGGGGTATGTTAAGAAAACAGGAGAGATAGAGGAGAAATTAAAAAGCGTTGACTTATCAGCTGCAAATGCTTCTTATTCTGATTTGCGCGAATTAAAAATGGAGGAAACTTTCGCGCTAAACGGCGTGAAATTGCATGAAGGATATTTTGACAATATGTCGAAAGGCGGCAATCAACCTTCGGGCGCGATTATGGAAATGCTCGCGCGCGATTTCGGTTCATACGAAAAGTGGGAGGCAGAATTTAAGGCGATGGGATTATGCGCAAGGGGCTGGGTTGTTTTAGGGTATGACTTGGACGAGAAAAAGTTAAAAAATATTCTTTGCGATTCGCATAATCAAGGCGCGCCGTGGAACATGATAGCTGTGCTCATTATGGATGTATATGAGCACGCTTACTTTATTGATTACGCCACCGCTCGCAAAGCATATATTGAGGCCTTCTTTAAAAATATCAACTGGCAATTCATCGACCACCGCATCTCCGAATACGGTTTTCTTTTTTTGAAAAAATGAGTCAAGAGATAGAAAAAATTAAAGAAGTTTTAGAAAAAGAAATAAAACCGATGCTGGCGATGCATTTGGGGTCTTTAGATTTTGTAGGATTTGAGAACGGCGTAGTTTCAATCCGCTTTCAGGGGACTTGCGTGGGGTGCCCGCTTTCGAACCTTACGCTAAAAGCCGGTATAGAAAGCATTTTGAAGGAAAAAGTCGAGGGAGTGATATCGGTTGAGGCGGTTTAGCTGAAACTTTTTTAAAGGAATTTCGTATATATTTTTATGAAGGATATAGAGGACATGTCAAAATATCAGCTGGTTTTATTGCTTATTTTAGTAAGCGTTGTTACGGCTTTGGTAACAGGCATTGTTGTAGCAACACTGGTCAGCCAGGCTCCACAGCCTGTCACGCAGACGATTCAGCGGGTCATCGAGAAAACCATAGGCGAAAACAAACCATTACCGCAAGATGACGCAAAAATGCTGGAGGAAAGCGCCCTAGCGCGCGATATTCTGATCGAGGATATTGTTGCGCGGGTATCTCCAGCTGTTGTCAGCGTCGTNGCCTCAAAAGATGTCCCGGTAATAGAACAATGCTACGGAAGTCTGCTTCCGGAAGATGATTTTTTCCGACAATTTTTCCAGGATTTTCAAATTCCGCAACTTTGTCAAAAAGGCGTAGAGCGGCGCCAGGTCTCTGCGGGAAGCGGATTTTTCGTTTCATCGGACGGCATGATTTTGACCAACAAGCATGTTGTTGAAGATACAGTCGCCGAGTACACGGTAATAATGAACAATAGTAAAAAGGTCCCCGCAAAAGTATTGGCGAGAGATCCGCTAAAAGATATAGCGGTACTCAAAATTGACGGCGAAGGTCATTCATTCATATCGCTTGGCGATTCAGACGGCGTTAAGATCGGCCAGACTGCGATTGCGATAGGAAATGCTCTTGGTGAATTTCAAAACACCGTTTCAGCCGGCGTAATTTCAGGTTTAAAACGCACGCTTATAGCTTCCGGCGGGACTTCCGGGCCGGAAGAGCTTGCCGGAGTAATGCAGACGGATGCCGCAATCAATCCGGGAAATTCCGGAGGCCCGCTGCTTAATTTGAAAGGCGAAGCCATAGGATTAAATACCGCCATAGCGTATGGTGCACAAAACATAGGATTTGCGATTCCGATAAACCAGATCAAGCGATCCATTTCCAGTGTAAAAACATCCGGCAAAATATCTTATCCATACCTCGGCGTAAGATACATGATAATTACAGCGGAATTTAAAGAAAAAAATAAATTGGCCGCAGATTACGGGGCTTTTGTGGTGAAAGGCTCTGGCGGAGAACCCGCGGTTATGCCTGATTCGCCGGCGATGAAAGCCCGTCTGCCGGATGGACAGACGGGCTTTAAAGAAGGGGATATAATTTTGGAATTTGGCGGAGTAAAGATTACAGCTGACAATTCTCTTGGAAAACTCATCGAAAACCGCTGGATCGGAGACAAAGTAACTTTAAAAATACTGCGCGACGGCAAAGAGCTGAATGTTGAAGTAATGCTGGAAGAAAGGAAATGAAGCAATAAAAATCAGAGCCCAAAATAAATATATATTGCCGCGGCCGCTCCAGTTAAAACGGCCGTGNCGAGAGCTTTGATAAAGTTTCTTGTTTCAACAAAAACAATAATGAATATGATAGCCACCGGCCAAAGTATTCGCGCGATGTCAATCATAGATTACCGTCCCAGTCAGAGCTAAAATAATTACAACCAAAATCACAATCGCATATCCGGCAGCCGCGGTTTTCGGATGTTCCGGCAGAAAAATATTTTCACCTTGTGCAATCAGCCAAGCCATGTGTCTGTCCATATTGTCCCTTGTTTAAACTTAATTTCATCTGAAAATTATGCTAGCATGGTTAGATAATAAAGTCCACGATATAGCTAAAAATAAACTGTTACCACCGCGCAATGAATACCCGGCTATTTTGGAGAAAATTTAGGTGTTGTATAATGAATTTATTAAAAAGCAATAGAGGAATTAAAAATTTAATGCCCCACTTACACGAAGAAAAAATTAAATTCTTAGAAAAAAAGGCGAACGATATTCGTGAGTCGATTATCTAGGTACTGGTATTGTTTCGGAAATTGTGTTAGGATAAGCATATGATTAATGAGTTTATAGAGAAAAAGCTTAAAGAGGCCAAATATAAAATTCTTAAGAATGGCTCCTATTTTGCCGAAATACCGAGTATAAAAGGCGTTTGGGCGGATTCGCATAATTTAGAAGATTGCAGAAAAGAACTCAAAGAAGTTTTAGAAGATTGGTTACTGCTAAATGTAAGGGATAGAAACCGAATTCCAGGTTTTAGCCTAACATAAATATATTTCTAAACACTTACTTTCCGAAATTTTGCGACAAGCCGGGATTTCAGCTAAGGAGTGGAACAGACCTGATTGATACAAAATTGCCATTATTTGATATAATATATTTATTATTAAAAAAGCGATAGAGGAGTGAAAAAATTTATGACCATAAAAAGTTATTTTCAGTTGGGTACAGTGTTTCTTGTTATAACTTTTTTGGCTTTAATGGTTGGAGTTGATTTAAGACGCGCTTACGAGTTTTATATATTTATTGGCACACCCTTAGCGTTAAGTATGATATTCTTTATAATTGGGAGTTTAAGATATTTTAAAAAATAATGCCCCATTTACACGACGACAAAATAAAGTTTCTTGAGCAAAAGGCCAACGATATCCGGCAGTCGATTATTGAGATGCTTGTTGAGGCGGGGAGCGGACATACCGCTGGGCCGTTGGGGATGACGGATATTTTTACCGCATTTTATTTTCATATTTTAAATCACGATCCAAAAAATCCGGCGATGGAAGATCGCGACCACCTGATTTTATCTAACGGCCACATCTGTCCTGTGCAATATGCCGCTATGGCGCATGCTGGATATTTTCCAATTGAAGAATTAAAAACTCTGCGAAAATTTGGTACCAGATTGCAGGGACACCCGCACCGCGGTTCTTTGCCCGGAGTTGAGACAACTTCCGGTCCTTTGGGTTCCGGGCTTTCGCAGGCTGCCGGGTACGCTTATGGCGCGCGGATGGATAATAAAAAATTTCGGGTTTATTGTCTGATGTCGGACGGCGAGCAGGATGCTGGCAATACGTGGGAAGCAGCGATGTTTGCTGGCAAAAATAAATTAAATAATCTTACGGCTCTTATAGATCGCAACAATATCCAAATAGATGGAATGACTGAAGATATTATGCCTTTAGAAAATTTGCGCGCGAAATACGAAGCGTTTAACTGGCATGTTTTGGAAATTAACGGGCATAACTTTGAAGAAATCGTGAACGCGACTGAAGAAGCAAAAGCCATATACGAAAAACCGACTTTAATAGTCGCGCATACTATTCCCGGAAAAGGGATAAAAGAGATAGAATTTGATTACAAATGGCATGGCATTCCGCCGAATAAAGACCAAGCCGCGAAGTTTTTGTCGGAACTTCGCACGCTGTCAGGCAAGATTACCAGCGGACATCAATAGTTTTTATGTTTAATTTATCAGTAAGAATGGACATAAGGGCGAAGGATTTCGAATCAAAAGCCTATTTTATTATCTTCGGGCTTGTCGCCGCCCTTCTTGCGTTGCAGATCTATAATGTCGCATTTGGCGCGCTTGTAAGCGACCCGGTGGCCGCGGCGCAAAATCTCGGAGTATTTAGGCCTCATATTGAAAACAGCGATCTCGGCCGATAATAATTTTTTATGCCAATAAATCCAAACGCCAAATTAGTTTCGAATCTTTTAGACCTCAAAACGATTGAGCAGGCGCCGACGCGGAAGGGCTATGGCGAGGGTCTTTTGGAAGCGGGGGAGAAAAATGAGAAGGTTGTCGCGCTTTGCGCGGATTTGACAGAGTCCACCCAAATGCATCTTTTCGCCAAAAAATTTCCGGAAAGATTTATCGAGATAGGCGTGGCCGAGCAAAATATGGCAACGGTTGCTTCGGGCCTCGCGAACTACGGCAAAATTCCGTTTATATCCAGCTATGCCATGTTTTCCCCGGGAAGAAATTGGGAACAGATCCGAACAACAATTTGCTACAACAACGTCCCAGTAAAAATCGCGGGATCGCACGTGGGCGTTTCCGTCGGACCCGATGGAGCTACGCACCAAGCGATTGAGGATATCGCTATCACGCGCCCAATCCCAAATATAACGGTGATTAATCCGTGCGATATGCATGAGGCGAAGAAGGCGACTCTTGCCGCTGTCAGCATTGATGGTCCGATTTACTTAAGATTTCATCGCGAAAAAACTCCGGTTTTCACAACACCGGATACGCCATTTCAGATTGGTAGGGCGGAGGTGGTTTGGGATCCAGAAAAAGGTAGCCCCTCGTCTGATGACTCGGGACGATTATCGCTCCTGGATGTCGCGATAATCGCTTGCGGTCCGTTAGTTCACAACGCGATTTTAGCGGCAGCTGAATTGGAAAAAGCGGGGATTAAGGTTAGAGTAATAAATAACCACACAATAAAACCAATGGACGAAAAGACGATAATACAGGCCGCGAAAGACGCAGACGCGATTGTGACAGTTGAAGAGCACCAAGTCCAAGGCGGAATGGGCTCGGCTGTGGCAGAGGTTTTGGCAAGAAATTATCCGGTGCCAATCGAATTTATCGGAGTTCAAAACCGCTTCGGTGAATCAGGAGCTCCAAACGAACTCATTGAGCATTTTGGGATGGGTGTTTCGCATATTATAGGGGCCGTAAAAAAAGTTTTAGCAAGAAAACATGTCTGATCTAAAAATCACAGATATAATGACAAAAGAAGTTGTTTCTGTTGATCCGGAGGCGCCTCTTTTTGAAGCGGCAAAAATTTTAGCAGATCATAATTTTAACGGCGTGTCCGTTGTTGATAAAGAAAATAAATTGATCGGAATTCTTACCCAATACGATTTAATTTCACAAGGTTCTTTTATTCATCTCCCGACACTCCAAAAGATCTTAAAAGACATGAATGTCTTGGGTCAAGACAAATCGCATTTTAAAAAAGAATTCAAAGACATTATCGCACTCAAGGTTAAAGACGCGATGAACACGGAGCCGCTTACTTTGCGAGATGACGCAAGTTATGACGAAGTCGTAAAGATTTTCCGGGAACACCACAGGGTTAATCCTATTCCGGTTGTAAACAAGGAAGGCAAGATTGTCGGTGTTGTGAGCAGGTATGATGTTTTGAAACCTTTAGGCGAGTTTTTTGGTACTTGACTTTACATATTCTCGTGCTAATATAGAAGTATATGATAAAACGCGAGCTTTTTAACGAGCTTAAGGCTCATCTTGTACAAAAGGAGATGACATTTATTGTTGGTCCGCGCCAAGCCGGCAAAACCACGCTAATGTTTCTTTTAAAGGATGATCTGGAAAAGAATGGACAGAAAACNGTCGTTTTGAATTTAGATATTGAGGCAGATCGCCAACATTTTACGACGCAAGAAAATCTTATAAATAAAATCCGTTTAGAAATAGGCGCGAAAGGCTACGTATTTCTTGATGAAATTCAAAGAAAAGAAAACGCCGGGCTATTTTTGAAAGGGATTTACGATATGAATTTGCCATATAAATTTATAGTTTCCGGATCCGGCAGCGTTGAGCTTAAAGAACAAATTCATGAATCGTTGGCTGGAAGGAAAAGAATATTCGAACTCCACACAGTGTCTTTCAGAGAATTTATAAATTTTCGCACAGAATATCGCTATGAAAACAAGTTACATGATTTTTTAAAAATAGAAAAAAATAGACGCAAAACGCTTCTCGATGAATATATGAATTTTGGCGGATATCCGAGGGTAGTGCTGGCAGAAACAGAAAGCGAAAAGTTAAAAATTATAGAAGAAATTTATCAAAGTTATGTTGAGCGCGATATTTTTAATCTTTTGGGTATACAAAAAGAGGAGGCTTTCACGAAATTGGTCAAAGTTCTCGCCTCGCAAATAGGAAATTTAATTAATGTTTCAGAATTGTCAAATACGGTCGGAGTCGCGCGAAAAACAATCGAGCAATATGTTTGGTATTTGGAAAAGACTTTTGTTATCGGTAAAGTTACGCCGTTTTATAAAAATATAAGAAAAGAAATTACTAAATCTCCAAAAGTATATTTTACTGATCTCGGTTTGAGAAATTACTCAATTGGCGAGTTTGGCAGGGGTGTTTCTTCGCGAGATGCNGGCTTTTTGTTTGAAAATTTTGTTTTTTTAATGCTGGCGGATACAATAAAAAATCAAAACGCTAAAATTCAATTTTGGCGCACCAAGGATGGATCTGAAGCGGATTTTATAATCATTTCAGAAAATAAGGCAATTCCCATCGAAATTAAATTTTCTTCTTTGCTGGACGCGTCTATCGGCCGGCCGCTTAAAAACTTTATCGAAAAATATCGTCCGGAGCGGGCCTACGTGGTGAATTTAGATTTGGACAGCGAGACGGTGCATTTCGGCACCAATGTTTTTTTTCTGCCGTTCTATAAAGTTTTGAATTTAAAATTATGATGTTTTGAAGCATTTAGGCGGGTCTTGATAATTGTGGATAACTATTTCGTGCTAAATTCTGATATTATAAACACATGGATATATTTTACAGTCTAATAGCCTTGAGCCTGGTTGGGGGTTCCTTGGCCTTATTTATCGAAAATAAATAATAAAAAGGTCATGGCTGACGTGATTTTTAACGAGCCAAAGATACCATCCGAGGCGCGCTTGGGGTATTCGGATTCAACGCGGATCGCCAAATGGATCATGCGAAATTCCGGAGGTGCCATCAGGGACGAAAAGCAGGCAAATTTCGCGCTGATTATTTTTTCCGTGGCGGTTATTTTAGTTTCTTTATACTTTATATTCTTCGGGTCGATATCCAAACCGCCTGACGAGGCTTTGAGAAATCCAACAATAGGTTTACCCGCAAGATAATATGCTAACGCGCCTAAGACAAAAAAACGGTTTTACGATCATAGAGCTTTTAGTTGTGCTTGCGATAATCGGCATTTTGGCGAGCATTGCGATGGTAAGCATCAGGGTCGCGAGACAAAAGGGCCTGGTGGCGCGCGCGAATGCCGATATGTATACGCTGCGCACGGCGATTTTACAGCTGGAAGGGATTAGCGCGCAGTTCCCGAACCATTTAAGTGCGGCTTCGTGCACCGAGAATGTCGCCGCCGCCCTGTTGGATAACTCCGGCCCGGTAGGCATTGTTCAAAACGATTCAGGCGCTCCCTATCCAAATTGGCAGGGTCCGTATATGAGCGCGGTTCC
>C687J35174_10011474_pt1 | contig 10907 bp, 13 predicted proteins | sample RifCSPhighO2_01_FD_35174 | JGI IMG/M metagenome (IMG submission 35174) | reverse complement strand
ACCACAAGTCCGACCACAAGTGCAATAATAATATTTTTATTCATATGATTAGTTTAAATATTTATCCTCATTCTGTAAAATAATTTGCGGATCTCCTCGACCAGAATTATTGACCCCGCAATTGGAATAATGATAAGCCATTCTGAAAGCGAGAGAGGTGTGGTGTGTAGGACCTTCTGCAGAAACGGCGTATAGAGTGCAGTAAATTGTAGAGCTATGACTATCCCTGTGGCACCAACTAAAAATTTATTGGAAAACGGGTTCATTTGGAAAAGAGACTTGCTTTCGGATCTGCAATTCCAAGCATTGAACCATTGGAAGACAGCGAGTACGGTAAGCGATATCGTCCATGCTTTTGTCATGTCTTCTCCAATGTAGCCTCTGAAAACAAACAGCGTGCCAATAGCCATCGGTAATGCCATCAATAACATCCTTTGCGCCATAAGTCCATCAACGATCCATTTTTTAGGCCGTTCAAATTTTCCTTGCATGAGTCCTTTTTCTTTTGGCTCCATGGCGAGAGCAACATCAAGGAAACCATCAGTCACAAAATTGAGCCAAATGATTTGAGCGGCGAGTATGGGCAACGGATATCCTAAGACAAGCGCACCCGCGATGACCAACACCTCGCCCATACTCGTGGAAAAAAGATAAAGAATAACTTTTTTTATTGTCTTATAAATACCTCTGCCCTCTTCGGCGGCCGAAACTATACTTGCAAAGTTATCATCTAAAAGCACAATGTCCGACGCTTCCTTTGCCACCTCGGTTCCGATTTTTCCCATCGCCACACCGATGTCAGCTGCTACAAGCGACGGAGCATCATTCACGCCGTCTCCGGTCATTGCTACGATTTCCCCTCGTTTGCGATAAGCCTGAATGATACGAAATTTGTGATCTGGTGTGACTCGTGCAAAGACAGTGGTGCGGGCGAGTTTCTCCGCCAGTTCATCATCAGACATTTTATCGATTTCTTCCCCAATAAGAACACTGTCGCCTTCGCGCCAAATATCTGCCTCTTTCGCAATTGCTTGCGCCGTGAGACGATGATCGCCCGTGATCATTACCACGCGCATATCTGCCGCTCTTACTCTTTGCATTGCCTCTTTAACTTCGGGACGAAGCGCGTCATTCATACCAAAAAAACCAACAAAAGTGAGTGGTGGTATTGTGTTTCCATCAACGCTCTGCCCAGTATCTTGATTGATGGCATAGGCAACTACCCGAAAACCACTTTGCGCAAGATTATGGAAAACTGATTCTAATTCTTTTTTCTTTTCTCCGCTCAAAGTTTCGGTTTCATTTTTGTGCCAGACATTTTTACAAAGCTCAAGCACTTTCTCCGGTGCGCCGACAATAGTAAGGAAATTTTTGCCGTCCACCGCTCGAATTGTGGCATGATATTTTTTTCGGTAATCAAATGGCAATTCAAAAATTTTAGGTGTTTCCTGCTCCAGTGCGTCGTGGCGGAATCCAATCTTTTCAGAAAGCACTAACATCGCCGCCTCAGTGGGATCACCGGCTATCTTCCAAATACTGGTTTCTTCTAAAAAAGACAGTCGGGCATTCACGCAGAACGCCGCAATTCTTCCGCTAAAAAGTAACTCGGGGTGGTTTAAGGGATCAATAATTTTACCATCAAAAGCTGCTTCACCTTTTGGCTCATATCCGCTACCGGTAATTTCAAAATTTTTACCGTCCACATACACGCGTTGAATAACCATTTCGTTTCTAGTGAGCGTTCCAGTTTTATCCACGGCGATAACTTTTGTTTGTCCCAATGCTTCCACCGCCTGCAATCGCTTCACCAACACATTGCGCTTTGACATTCTCCGAACGCCAGTTGCCAAAACTAAAGTCATTACAATCGGAAGCCCTTCGGGGATAATAGAGACCGAAAGTGCCACCGTCGTGATGAACATTTCTTTGAGAGATTTACCAGAAAAAACGCCGAGAACAATCAACGAGATGCTAATGATGGCTACCGTAACAATGATAGCGCGGGAGAGGTACCGAATATTGGTTTTTAGAGGAATTTCAGTATTAATGGTGGCGATTTTCTGTGCAATTTTTCCAATTTCTGTTGCGAGTCCGGTAGCCACAACAACCGCAGTGCCATTTCCACTCAAAATGTGCGTACCTTTGAATACCATATTTTTCTGATCCGCTGGTAACAGATTGTCGGCTGGTATTACTGTATCGGTTTTATTCACTGGTTCTGACTCTCCCGTGAGACTCGCCTCATCTATCTTCAAGGTATTGATGAAAATAATTCGTGCGTCGGCAGGAACTTTTTCTCCTTCTTGCAAAATAACAATATCCCCGGGTACCACTTCTGTATCTGAGATAATAAATTCCTTTCCATCTCGTAGTAAGGTTGCCGAAGTTTCGGCGAACTTTTTTAAAGCAAGGAGTGTGTTTTGTGCTTTGCCCTCCTGAATTGTTCCCACAATCGCGTTAAAAAGAAGCACAGCAAAGATAATCGAAGCGTCCATAATTTCTCCCATCACTAAGACAATACCAGCCGCAGCAAAGAGAATGTAAATCAACGGACTTTGAAATTGCCGAAAGAAAATAAGGAATAGACTATCTACCTTCCCTTCGGGAAGTTTATTGAACCCGTATTTTTGAAACCGCTCGGCCACTTCTTCTTTTGTTAGACCACGCTCGCGCGAATGGAGCACATCAAGAACCTCGGGAACTGTTTTCATATGCCAAGACATTTGTTGCATTCTATATATGCTAGCTTATTTTTGTATTTTTATCATCATGATCGTCGTGATGATGTCCTTTGCGCATCATCCACAGATGCGCTCCGACGCATACTGCCAGTAAAATCCATATAATGTATTTCCCCATAGTTATATTAGCTAATTATTATGATGACTTTCGTGTTCCTCTTGGGTAATACCATCGGGAATTTCCGATATTGCATTTCCACTGCGGTCGTTTGTTGGTACTCGAGACTCCAAAAAAGCCGTCACAATAATCACAGCAACAAGAACAATAAGGGGCTTAAGCCATTGCATGATACTCATGTTTAAGCACCTTATTTAGCATAAACAATATTCCAAGTAGGTTAATTGCAAGTGCTACCCAGAACAGTTCTATCTGATATTGGCCAATGAACGTGGCCAGCCCCGTGGCACCCAAAACGGGGAGAATGTTAACTAGGTAGTGCGCACAACAAGAAAGCATAGCAGAGGTCGAAGTTGTGCCTGTTATCGCTACCACACTCGTACCCCCTCTCTCTTTCGTCTCTATCATCTCTTTCATCGAGAGACGCAAACGCGCATAGAGGCCAATCTGAATACCGAAACCGAGAGCTAAACCAACGATGTATGACCAATAAAGAGCGAACTGTTGCCAGGCATAATCCCATTCATAGATAAGCGTAAGCACGAGGAAGTAGATGCCTAGCATGGCAAGTGTGGCAAACAACCCAATAAATATACTAGTCCTTGATGACATTATAGAGTGTTGTGAATAACCAAACAGCAATAAACACAACAACATTCCAGATTATGAGACCAGTAATGAATGTAGTTAGGGTTAACACATTCTCGCCCAAGGGAGAATTGCGCACGTGTAAGGCATACATCATAAAGTTGGGACGAATGCCTATGAACATAGCCACACCTGCGTAACAGAGCGCGTATACAATACTGATCCAAACGGCACTAACCTTAAGCACTCGATTTACATTTATCATACTTTTATCTTATTAGCTTATAGAAGTTCGATAACTCTTTGGCCACCTTGGCAGCTTTGCCACCACGCACCTGTTCAACTACATGTGTGGTAACGTGATTCTCAAGCACAAGTTCTTCCACCCCCGAGAGCGCCTTCTTAAGAGCCTCGGCCTGGGTCAGAATATCGATGCAGTACTTCTCTTCTTCTATCATTCTTCGCAAAGCTCGTATTTGCCCCTCAGCAATAGCCATGCGTCTCTTTACGTCTCCTAATTTTAGGTTTTGCTTGCCGCGCGAAGCTTCAGTAGAGTGAGAAATTTTATGTTTTGTCATTTATTCAGTATACCCCCTGGGGGTATCCATTGTCAACCTAGACACTACAGCCACCGGTCGGTTTCGGCGGGAACCAGAGAGTGTTGGCTTTCTCGGCGACTTGATACAATTCTTCTTCTGTAGCCCCTTGTTTGGCCAAGAGTTCTAGAAGCCCAAGCATCGCCATGCCGTGATTGCAGTCGGGAAAATAGGTAGAATTTTTGCAACATGGACGAAATATATTTTTACTCGTATTCTCCACTTTTTTCTGCTGTTCTGGGGTAAGAGTGATCATCTTATGCATACTATAGTGGTCCATCGCACTGCCCTGTGCCAGTGTCCATCCACCAGTCGAGGCAAAATTTCCCGCTCCCCCGTATTTTCGGTCCATCATGGGACCGTGTTCGAGAATGTCATTTTTGTTGGCAAGACCAAAGGCCCAAAGACCATTTAGCATGACGTGGGCATTACCCTCGTTCATAACAATATTTCCCTGCAACTGACTTAGCTCCCTGAATTTAGTTTCGTCAACTACGCCCGCCTCGACTAATTTAGCCGACAGATCACCCCAAGGAATAACGACCCCAGTCGATACTACTGACAACTGTTCAATTACTTTGGGCGGACTTGCATAATCGAGAGTGAAGGCAATCATTCCAAGGGCAACGATATTAGCAGCAATTTTCAAGTTCATGTTCTATTTTTTTAATCTGATCATTTGACGAATCAGCTGGCTGCCGGAAACCTGCATAGACAAGCGCATAAATAATGACAACAGAAATAAACCAGCCGAATTGATAATGCAGTAGTAACCACGCGGCCAAGAATGCGGTCGGGATGCTTACCAGCTTCCACTTGGTTACCCGGTCTCCAAGTGATTTAGTAGAGAGAACGTAAGAGATGCCCACAGCGCTACCGCCCATAAGCATCGCTATCAAGCTCTCGTCTATTTCGTAACCTGCATAGCGCAAGATAAGTAGCACTATCCAAGTGCTTGATACTAATGCGCAGATGGGGCAAATTCTTTTGAGTAAACCAAGCATGGCTAGAAGAGATAGATGATGAGACCGAGTGCGATCATCGCCACAGCGGCTGCAACGCGGATAGACTTGCTCTCACTCCTCTGCCAAGTACGCAGTTTTTCAAGCGCTCCCGTTCTTGCAGCAAGAATCAGAATCACGAGAAGTGGCAAGACGAAAATAGCGTTGTAAAGAATCAGGTAGCCAACACCGGTCATGTACGTAGTGGTGTCGTGCAAGAGACCGAGGACGGCCAAGTACGGTCCGCCCGTGCAAGGAAATTCACACAAGCCCACCAGAGCACCCAACAAGAACATGGCGGGTAGTGTCCCCTTCTCCATGAGTACAGCAATCTTCCTATGCGCCACATCTGGAATCTTGAATATGAGAGGGAACGCAGGAAAAATTACGCTTATCATGCTCAACAAGCCTATTAACACAAGCGCGAGCGCAGCAAGCTTGCCCATGAAGTGAGGAATGTTAAAGATATGCAGAGCCTGCAGTAGCCCCAAACCGATCAGGAAGTACGCAATATACAGTCCAGCAATGTAAACAAGTCCGAACTTAAGAAGTTGCCCTCGAGATTTGCCAAGTCCCACAAGCACAACAATTGTGAGCAATAGCACAGAGAAGGCACAAGGGTTGATGCTATCTATCAGAGCCGAGGAAGAAACTAGAGGCAAGAGCCATTTACCCTCGCCACTTATTTGCCAAATGAACTCGGTACTACCAGAACCCCACTTGAGAAAGACTGCAAGGGCCACAAGCACACCAGTCGCTATGATGAGTACGCCCGGGCGCTTAAGGAATGACATTGGTAGAGAAGCTAACCTCAAGTATCCCCTTGTCAGTCTCAAGGCGCACCGCCCGAGTAATCTTGCCCACCCCCGCCGGACCGTGAGCAGCCGGATCGAAAGTGATAATTATTTGCACTGTCTCTCCGGGAGTAATAGTACGCTCCATGGGCTTGAGGAAGCCGTGCCCGGGCATACCGAATTCCTCTGTCCCTTTGCCGTCTTGAATGAAATTGGCTGTGGTGCACATACACGATGTATAGAGCTTCGAAGTCTGTACACTGGAACTGCTAACGTTGGTCAGAGTAAAAGCTGTTGAAACTTTGCCCTTGGCCATCGATATGGTACCGAAGTCATGCGACTGCTTATCAAGACTAATAACACTGGTGGGGAGGGAAGAAATTGACTCTTCTTCATACCCGGGCGGGTCAGATTCATTGGGTAAAACGGGACTACCGGCCGGTCGCGCCCACCATATTAACCCACCAACCAGAACCAAGACAACAAGTACAATAATAATATTTGGCTTCATAAATTTTGAAATTGTTTATATAAAGTTGGCATTATCGTGTCAGTTTATAGAAGTTCGATAACTCTTTGGCTGCTCTCTTTTTCTTAATATCTTGTCTCGTAACCCGAGTATATACCCCCCTAGGGTATCTGTCAAGTGGATAGCCGATTAGTCTATGCGGCGAGGAAGTGCCAGACGAAAAAGGCGAAGATGGCTAGCCCCGAGAGGATTGTTACAATGAAAAGTGACCAGAGGGCTCTCTTTACTTGAAATTCATTCTTATTTTCGCCACCAATTTTATTGAGAATAAAGAAAAGGACGAAGTAGAGAATGAGTGAGCCAACGCTTTTAGAAATCCAGTGGTGACTGGTAAGATTAGTAAGTACAACTTTGAAGGCGGGTGAGTACTCCATGTAGATTGTCACAGCTACCACGGCAAGACCGGTGATGAGTGCCGAGTAGGCAGAGGACCAGATTAATTTGAGATTTTTCATAATTAACTCGCGACCACACTAATTACGCCAAAGCGATAAGCGGCTGAGATGATAAAGCCCATTGCACCAATGGCGAGACCCATGACAGCGAGTAGCACGGCCAAGCACATGGCAGGTTTGCGCAAGTTAAACTCTGTGGCCCGCGTGGCAAGAAACACAGTAATAGCCACCGGTACTATGAGTAAGAATATGTGCTCTTTGGCCTCCATGGCAATAGCATGCGCCCACGGAGCAAGACCCTCTTTAATAACAGGTTTAACCAGAGGGCCATAGAACTTCACATAATAATAACCGCCCACAATCCAACTTCCCGCAAAGCCAATCACGCCCAAAACAGCGACGATCACTCTGCGTCTCACAGCCATTGCTCCAGCCGCATATTCGCCCGCGAGCCAAAGAAAAGCATCAATGCCCAAAATGGCTAGACCCAAATGTATCCCGATTAGAACTGGTTTCGCGAGAAGTATTTCCATAACTTACCTTAAGTTTACACCCGCACCCATTATTAATGTGTGAGGTTATGCACCTGCTACAATATGTCAATGCAAACAAGTGATTTATTGATGGAGCACTTTAGACTCAAACCTGCACAGGCAAAAGCTCTCAAAAAGCTGGGTCTTTTGACTGTCAAGAATTTGTTGCATCACCTCCCTGCTCGTTACACTTCGCAGGATGAAAGTGTTGTGGCGAAAGTTATTTCACAAGGCACGCGTAAGGGTTGGCACAAGCGCGTCGCGATAGCCGAAATGGCGCTTGAAGATTTATCGGGGGGCAAGGTTAAGGCCATCTGGTTCTCGCAAGCTTATATGGCTAAGAAGTTTAGTGAAGGCGCTATTGTTAGACTTTCTGGCAAATCGAAAGAGTACAAAGGCGCACGATCTTTCACTAATCCAACAATAGAACTCGCAAATAAGAGGGACATGACCGGCCCTTTATTTTCCTCAGACCTGATAAACGATAGCCACCAACTAGCACCTATCTATCCAGAGTCTCGGGGCATATCCAGTTTGTGGCTTACATACGCGATTCAGAAAGTGCTTAAGTCAGGAATTATGGAGAAATTAGAAGATCCGATTCCCAAAGAAATCTTAGTGAAATATAAATTACCTAGTCTCCATTCATCGCTCATATTTATACACAATCCCAAGCGCGAGAGTGATGCCAAAGCAGCCAGAAAAAGGTTCGCTTTCCAAGAAATCTTCTTCATTCAATTAGCTCGCCAGAAATTGAGACAAGAATACGTGGAAACAGGCGCATACCAAATTAAAAAGACGTCAAAAATATCTGTGCCCTTCACACCTACCCGCGCCCAAGACGAAGCACTGGAAAAAATTCTTGCCGACATGAAACACGCGCATCCCATGATGCGTCTCCTAGAAGGCGACGTGGGCTCGGGTAAGACTTATGTAGCAGTTCAGGCAGCGCACGCAGTAATGCAAAGTCCGCCAGCTGGCGGATTGCAGGTTGCCTACATGGCCCCCACAGAGATATTAGCCAAACAACACTTCGAAAGTTTCATCCAAATGTTCAAGTTGGATACCCGGTATCCAACTGTGCAGATTGGCTTACTTACCGGGAGTGAGTGCAGGAAGTTCCCCAGTAAAATCGAAGTTTCGGGCCATACTCAGGTCGCGCGTACGCAACTCTTGAAATGGATTGCGGATGGCTCGATGAGCATAGTCATAGGCACACACGCGCACATTGCCGAAAGTGTAAAGTGGAAACGTTTAGCCCTCGTGATCATCGACGAGCAACACAGATTCGGCACCAAACAACGTGCTACCCTAGCACAAAAGAACTTGGAGATTGGATCTCCAAGTGGAGGTTCAATCTCCAAGTTTGCCCCTCATTTACTTAGTATGACCGCTACGCCAATCCCCAGAACATTAGCACTCACTATATATGGCGATCTGGATTTAACTCTGCTCGACGAGTCGCCTCCGGGACGCAAACCGATCATTACAAAAATTGTAAATAAGCACGAACGGGCGGAGGTTTATGAACATATCAGACGAGAAATCAAATCCGGACGCCAGGCCTACGTAATCTGTCCCAGAATTAACGAACCCGATCCGGAAAAAGAATTAGCCCTTGAAACTAAAGATGTTATGAGCGAGGTTGAGAAATTAGGCAACGAAATTTTCCCAGAATTCATCGTAGCCGGCTTGCATGGCAAGATGAAACCGAGTGAGAAAGATGAAATCATGCAAGAATTTGCGAACAACGAAATCAACATCCTAGTCGCAACCAGTGTAATTGAAGTGGGTATAAACATACCAAACGCCACTATTATTATCATTGAGGGGGCCGAGAGATTCGGCCTGGCGCAATTGCATCAGTTACGTGGCAGAGTGTTACGCTCTAGTATGCAAGCGCATTGTTATTTGTTCACAAGCAAGGAGGACGCAAGTATCCCAGCGCGTTTGAAAGCTCTTGAGAAAGCGAAATCGGGTTTTGAATTAGCCGAGCAAGATCTCAAATTAAGAGGCCCGGGTAGTCTCATTGGCAGTAAACAATGGGGCATCAGCGATGTAGGCATGGAGGCTCTGCAGAATCTGAAAATGGTGGAAGCCGCCCGCACAGAAGCCAGAGCAATTCTCGAAGCTGATCCTGAACTCAAGAACCATCCTCTATTATCTGCAAATCTTGCGACAAAACCTCATCATTTCGAATAAAATCTAAGAAATCCAGATTTGACAATGGGGCCTAGATATGCTAACCTTTTAGCAGAGGACAAGCCGTGGGTAAACCAAGTGAGGGAGCGCCGTGGTGGCTCCAGATAGTGCTTTTTCTGGAGGCCATCGCAACCGTAGCCGTACTGATTTGGCTGCTAAAATAAATCGAAAGGAGGAAATAGTATGGATTTCTTGAGTTTTATCTTGATTTTCGGGGGCGGGGCAATCTACCTTGGGGCAGGATATCTTCTGATCCCAAGCCACGGCCCCTTGGGGGGTGGCACCAGTCTCGAGAAGCTCGCCTTCATCTCGCTCTGGCCATTCTTCATCATGGCGAGCGAGATGGATCGCTGGTAGCAAGCAAACCGGCAAGTGTAGGTAGAGAGTCTTGGTTCTTGATCCAGTATGAGGATCTACCCAAGGCTCTTTCGTTTTTTATAAACTCAATTTTGAGATTTATTTACGCAGCCTCTTGTTTTGCCTCTTGATTATATGAAGTTTCAATTGACACTAGGATTACCTTTGCCTCTTCAAGTGACTTACCCTGGCAAGACAAAACACTTTCATTATCTATGCTTATCACTCTCGCCAATCTACTCTTAGCGTTCTGTGCTTCATTCGCTGACAGAGTGATAACATCAGGATTCTCTAGGAACACATGATACAGGGGGGGTACCGTCCGCAAGTTGGACCTTCTCGGGAGTTAACTTTAGGTCACGCTCGTGTGCTCTGGGTCCAAACGGAGAATAAGTTGGTTCTTCTTTCATACGCGCCTTATTTTACTCCAAACAAACGCTTCACAACATCCCGCAAACCATCCGCCCAATCTCCCTCTACGCCATTGGGAATAGTATCAAAATCAGTTTCAATAAATGGCTCACGTCTTCCATTCTTCGCAACAAGAGCTTCAATACTTGCCCAAATTTCCCTACTAGAAACTGTACGCCCACCATCTATCATAATTCTTTTCTCCTTAGCCACCTCAGAACTATCAAGATAGGCCTTTAATTCTCTTAGGGATTGCGCGTGTTTGCATGTTTTTGGGTATCTCTCACCTTGTATCCTTCTGTGGTCTGGTTTGCCTGCTTCTGGCCTTGGTTCATTGCCACTATATTCCGGATCAACCAGACGCTCTGCGTCTTGTAATTCATGCAGTGGAGTCTGGCTTCCTTCATTTGTGTTTTTCGACATATTTTTTATACTTTACAATCCTAATTTAGAAAGCGTTTCCGCCCATTTTTTATCTCCCTTTGTCTGCTCCGGAGTTTCTACTCCTCCGACAAGCCTAGTATTCGCATCCTCTGCTTGAAGCATTTCGTACAAACTTCTGGCCTGATCTTCTCTCAATGCCTTTCCACCCGCTTCGCCACTATACTGCTTGGGTCCATCATGGGTCTTTGGTATGTCTGG
>C687J35174_10011470_pt1 | contig 10908 bp, 18 predicted proteins | sample RifCSPhighO2_01_FD_35174 | JGI IMG/M metagenome (IMG submission 35174) | reverse complement strand
CCGTTTTTTCGTAATCAATTAAAAATTGTGTGAGATGCCTGATCCCCTCTTTGTCCAAATTATTTGTCGGCTCGTCCAAAAGAAGCAGGTCCGGGTCCTGTATCAAAGCTGAAGCCAGGAGAAGCCTCGCCTGCTGACCGCCGGAAAAGGTTTTTATTATTCTTTCCTTCGCCGCTTCCAGATTCACGGTTCCCAAGACATTATCAATCATCGGATCAATGTTATAAACTTTTTGTGCGAAACAATTTTGAAAAAATTCACGGATAGTGAGTTCTGATTCCGCCCGCGCAATGGCTTGCCGCGAATGGGCAATGGTCAAATCGCCGGCGATATTCACCTGGCCGACAGTTGCCGGCAAAGCTTTTGTAAGTAAAGCGAAAAGGGTGCTTTTCCCCGCACCGTTTTGTCCCATCACCGTGGTTTTGGAACCCGCCCGCAAAGAAAAACTGACCTCGTCTAAAATAGGCTTTATGGGCCCGTATTCAAAAAATACTTTATCAAATGAAATAATTGTTTCGGTTTTCTGCATAAAAAATCATTTTTCCTAAAGAAGAACCGCCCCGCAACTGCGGGGCGGTTCTTCTTTCCTGCGCCCTATACGCGCGAGACGTTTGTAGCCGCCGGGCCTTTTTCGCCCTGGACCACTTCAAAGGTGACTTTGTCGCCCTCTTTGAGCTCGTCATATGTCACGCCTTTCAGCTCCTTTGAGTGAAAAAATAGATCTTTTGTCTCGCCTTCGCGGGCAATAAATCCAAATCCTTTTGGCGTTTTTGTCTTTACTGTTCCTTCAGCCATACGATTGTTTTTATGTTTTTTAAATTCTTAGAAAACTCGACTTTGTTTCCTTTCCGACCGAACTTCCATTTTAGCATATATATATTGAAAAATCAAGCCATGGTCAACAGCTATTCCCGGCGACGTATCCGGTTGTCCAGCAAAGCTGCAAACTATATCCTCCCGAAGGCCTGTTGATATTTAAAACATCCCCCGCCATATAAAGCCCCGGCACGAGGCGCGACTGCATTGTTTTAAAATTTATCTGGCCGAGCGCCGCGCCTCCTGAAGATACCACCGCTTTCTCCTGCCCTAAAAGCCCGGCAACGGAAAGCGGAACGGCTTTCAAAAGCGCCGCCAAAACCTTCCTCTCCGCAGACCGCACGCTATGATTCGGCGTTTCGCCGTCTATACGCGCCAGCGCCAGCACCGGACTGATGAGAGCGGACGGGATAAGCGAAGAAAGGGCATTTTTTATTTTTTTATTGCTTTCTTTAATAAGAAGCGCCTGAAGTTTTTTAAAGAACGCTCCGCCGTCTTCATTTGGAAAAAGATCAAGATTAATTACGACGTCCCCGCCGCGCGCCGTTTTTGATTCTCCGGCGTACTCCGACCCTTCTCTGCCGTAGAGCAATTCCCCCACTTCCCGGCTCATATTGAGAACCGTGGGACCGCTGATACCCACGTGCGTAAAAAGCACCTTACCTTTATATATTTTTTGCTTTACGCCGTTTTTAAATGTGGTAAGTTTGATGTCCGTGAGAGCCACACCGGCCAATTTTTTAACCCACGGATTCCGAAGCGCGATGGGTACGAGCGCCGCGTCGTTTTTTATTACCGTGTGTCCGAGTTTTTTTAACCATCCGAACCCTTCGCCGGTTGAGCCTGTTTCCGGATGTGATGTTCCGCCGGTTGCCAAAATGCATGAATGTGCGCGTATTTTGGAAGCGCCGGCGAGCGTTATAATTATTTCTCCCGCGCGCTTGTCGCAAACGATATCCGTAACCTCGGCTTTCCCGCGCACAATTACCCCGCCCAGCTTCATATATTTAAGAAGCGCGTCCAGGACCGACCGGGATTTTTCCGAAACGGGGAACATCCTTCCCTCCGCCTCTTCTTTTACTTCCATCCTCAGGCCGTTAAAAAAATTTATAGTTTCCTTCACGCCGAACTGCGTGAACGCGGAAAAAAGAAATTTTCCGCTTTCTTTGTATTCCGCGAGCATCGCGCGGACTTCGGGCTTGTTGTTTGTAATGTTGCATCTTCCGCCTCCCGTGATAAGAAGTTTTTTCCCGGGCGCGGGATTTTTTTCAAGAAGCAAAACACGGCGCCCCCGCTCGGCGGCCCGGCCAGCAGCCATCATTCCGGCGGGACCCCCGCCAATTACTACGACATCCCACTTCGCTTCCCTTTTCATATAAATCCGGCTATTCCTCGTTCTCCGCCAGTTCTTTTTTCACTTTTTCAAATTCATTCTCCAGCACCTTGAGCTGTTTTTTGCTTTCTTTAATAAGCCCGGCTCCTTCTTTGATTTTCAGAAGTCCCGCCTCAACATCCACCTCCTCCTGCTTATCAAACCAGTCAACGATATCTTTTAATTTTTTCAGGGAATCTTTTAAATTATTTTTTGATAAAGCCATTTTTTATTTATTAATATTTTTAATAGTGGTACTAATATTTCCGTCGGAAACCATGATGCGGAGTTCTTCGCCCGTCTTTGCGCTTTTTACGGTCTTCAGTACTTTCCCTCCCGCGTAAACAATGCTGTATCCGAGTTTTAATTGGCGCGCGGGGTCCAGAATTTGCAGTCTCCTACTAGCATCATCCAGCATTTGGCTTTTATTTTCAAGCTCGCTTTCTAAAACTCTTATCAAATCAGGGGAAAACGAATCAACATCGCGCACGGCCTCACCCAGCGCGCTCTGATATTTATAAAGCATGTCTTTCCCGGACGATAAAATATCGTTAACTACTTTTTCCCACGAACGGTTAAGAATAGTCGTAACAGCCGTCGGTGTGGAAACCGCGATATCCGCCGCCAGAGAAGCAAGAGGAATGTCTTTATCGTGCCCGATTCCGCAGATCACCGGCGCGCCAAACCCGGCAATTTTCCTCACAAGCGCTTCGTTATTAAAAGCCTGCAGACTCTCCAGACTCCCTCCGCCTCTTATTACCACAAGAGCGTCAATATCTTTATTTTCAAAATATTTTACCGCCCCGAGAAGGCTCCGCACCGCAAGCTGGCCCTCCACCCGCGAATTTACAAATATAATATGGTACCCATATTTCCCAAGATTATTTAAAAAATCATGAATAACCGCGCCGGACTCAGAAGTAATCAGGCCGATACGCTGCGGAAATTCGGGGATTTGCTTTTTCTTTTCCGCCACGAAAAGCCCCTCTCTTTCCAATTTTTTCTTCAGCTCTTCATACGCTTTTTTCAAAGCGCCCTCACCGACAAGTTCCACCATTGAAACTCTGAAATTAAACCGCCCGGACGGCGCGTAAATTTCCGGATGACCGTCAACAATAATTTCCATGCCTACCTCCAGGTCAACCCCGGCGATATCATAATTTCTTCTCCACATAAAGCAACTTAGCAGTCCTTCGCCGTTTTTGTCTTTTAACGAAAAAAATAAATAAGTGTCTCTGATATCCAGACTGCTTATCTCCCCCATAACGCGTGCTTTGTATCTCTTAAATTCTCCGTTCAAAAAATTAAGATACGCGCCGATCGTATATGGCTTTGGGATTTCCGCTTCCGCAAACTCAAATAAAGCTCCCTGGCCGTCTTTTTGATTTTTTTTACTTTTCCTAATCATAAATTATGTATTTCGGTTCGTAAGTTTTTTTTATTTTCTTAAACCTGCTCTGACTAGGTGAAACCGGTTCGCCGGACGCACGGACAAACTGCTCATGCATCGCTTTTAGCGCACCCTGTTCCATCTTTCCGAAAACCGAAGCGGACTCCTCCGACTGCTTCCGGAACACCTCGTCTTCAGCTAAAACTCCCGGGTGCACCTGAAAGGTTCTTTCATTCCAGCCGAGTAAATACAAACCCGAAAGCCTCCTTACACGCGAAAGCGCGACATATCCCTGCCCGAATTCAAAAACATCGCTCAAATCCATAACTGCCTCGTCCAAACTCATACCCTGGCTTTTGTGAACGGTAATTGCCCAAGCAAGACGGAGCGGCAGCTGGGTAATCCGCGCCAAAACTTTTCCCCCCTCTTCCATCGCCCATGTGAGAGCGCTCACCTCAACCCGCCTTCCGCTTTTCATTTTCACAACCGGACATTCGCCTATTCTCTCCACCACACCCAAAGAACCATTCACGTATCCTTCTTTTAAATTATTTTTTGTGAACATCACCGCGGTGCCTGTTTTCAGACAAAGCTTTTCAGGAGAAAGGCACCCGCGCTTCAAAGCTTTCACAAGCGCGTCTGGCCCGGAAGAGCTCATTGAAAAAATCTTCACTTTGCCCGGAAGCTCCGAAAGAATTTCGTCATTAACACGGTTTACGTCCGCGTTATGCGCGAATAATTTCGGCGTTCCGGAAGGCGCGTCTCCCGCTCTGATTTTTCTCGTCTCAAGATGCGCCAAATGGCCGCTATTAAAAATATTCCCGCGCACAGCAGAAAGAAGCGCGAGATATTTGCTGTCATCCTGCCTGTGCTGTTCGGTTAAATAACATGCAACCGGCTTCGTCCGCTTCCACGCGGGTGAATCATAGGCGAACCTCGGCCCCGCGTCATCGGCAAAAATCGTTCTCTCTCCCTTTTCTCTGTCTCCCGGTACGATTGGCGGCAGCTGGAAAAAATCCCCCACCAAAACAATCTGCAATCCTCCGAAGGGCTCACTGCTTTTTTTTACTTCTCGGCAAATCGCGTCTACCATAGAAAGGGTATTCGGAAGCAGCATGGAAACTTCGTCAATTATCAGAACCTGCGCGGAAAAAATCCGTTTTACAATATATTTGGTTGAAGCAATTCTGTCAAGCTCGTATCCGTCCAAATTTGTTTTAATGCCTATTCCGCTCCATGAATGAATCGTCATTCCTCCAATGTGAGTCGCCGCGATGCCGGTTGAAGCCGTGATAGCCGGCTCAATTCCTTTTCCGCGCAAATACATCGCATACTCATTGATAGTATGGGTTTTGCCCGAGCCGGGCTCCCCCGTCAAAAAAACATTCGCTCCTGTTTTTAATATTGAAAGCGCCTCCTTTTGGGTCATAAGGACAAATGTAACATCCGGCGCGCTCAATTGGAATATAAAAAACTCGGGACTTTTTTTACCGCAACGCTTTAGCCATGCCTTCTTTTCTTTTTCGCCGCAAGCATCGCGTATTTTACAGCAAGTCTCTTTTTTGTCTTTTTTGAATGAGATTTTTTATTTTTACCCACCCCCGTGCTCCTTTTGGACATACTTTTTAAGTATTAATTGTTAAATTTATTTTTTCTTTTTCGCATCAACCGCTCTCTTCACCGCCTGCTTCAAAGTACCCTGTTTCGCATCTTTTGTTTCGCGAGTTTCCGTCGGTTTTTCTACAGCCTGAACCGGCTTCTCTACTATGCGGATGAGCCGGTCAAGCTTCGTGTTGAGGGCTTCCAGCTGGCGCACTATGTCGGCGTTTCCTCCGCCTCTCGCGCCGTCAAAATTTTGTCTAGGTTCTCCCCCTCCTCCGAAATCGCGCCTCGGATACCTCTCTCCCCCTCTTCCTCCGCCATCGCCTCCGGTAGCTTGCCTTTTCCCGAAACAATTATTGCAATAAACCGGCTTATCTCCGGTCGGCCTAAAAGGCACTTCGCAGTTTTGCCCACAATTACTGCATACAGCCCTATGCATTGATACTTCCCTGTCTCTCGGCCTGAAACCTCCTCTTGGTCCTTCCCTGTCTCCTCCTCTGTTAAAATTTCCCATAAAAAATTAGTTATTTATAAGTGTTTTAAGTATACATTTTTATGATAAAAAAGTCAAGGGTAGTGTGCGCCGCCGCCTTTGTTTAGATTAATTCATACTATCGTAAAATATATCAATATTATTGCCGCTGAAATCAGAAACCGATTCAATAACAACAATATTGTCCTCATAATTTACACTAATCGATACCGATCCTTTTCCCTTCCAATTAGACTTCAATTTATTTTCCCAATACGTTTCTTCGTAAGCCTTCAAATTATCTATCATTGTTTTGCCTACTACATATGTGGTTGCAATAAGCTGATTGCCGCTTTTTGCCAATTTTGATGCCTCCACGATCTTTTGATTTTCTGAATAACGTACATCCGCATAAAAAGCATCGGTAAATTTATCAAAAACAGTTGGCAAGCCGGATTTGGAATAAATTGATACCGGATTATTCATAGCTGCCTTAGCAATAACATCATTCTTATTTGCCGTAGTAACAGCGACTGGATACAAAAATGATATTATTTCGCCTTCCGGTTTCGATACAGGGGCTCCGGGATATCCGCCTTTCTTCAAAACAGAAATGGTATTTTGCATGTTGGAATATATCTTTGTTCCTCTAAACTCGCTGTTTTGAGATATTACAATGACATCAAAATACATTTGTTCGTCGAGAAATACCGGGGCAGTTTTTAACAATGTTACAGCGCTTACTTTACCCGGCAAATCGCCTTGCTTAGGTGCTCCCGTATTTATTCTTGATGTCGCATTGAAATCGCTATTTGCGTTATTTATTTTATTGTCAGATTCGCCGTTATAAATCATGTTGTCCTTCTCATCGGAAAATCCTCTTTTCGTTTTCTGGTCGAGATAAATACCTCCGCCAACCACAAACATCGCGGCAACTATAACGACTATTAATAATGGTGCAATTCCTTTATGAATCATTGTAGCGAAAGTTATTGTTAATGCTGATTTATTATAGCATACCACGAATTAGATTCATGAGCCGTTACTGGAAAATCCTGGGCTTAAAATATGAAAAATGACAATAAAATGACGGAGATAAAAACCGTCCCCAGAAGATTGGACCAAAAAAGTTTCTTATCTTTATGAAGCCAGCCATAAAGCGTATAGCTTGCCCATGAAAAAAAAGCCAAGAGAATCATTACAAAAGAGAGTCCGCCGGTGCTTTGCCGCTGAAATATAAGATGAATCTGGTCGCTATACCCGAAAACCGCTACCAATATGGTGGCTACGGATGTTGACCATCGAACCGCTTCTAATAACATTTATATATAATCCCACAAAACTCCCAGGATTTCCAGCGCTCAAAAATCGGTGATTTTCCAAAGACCGTTCGGGGCCTCCGTGATATTGATGACGGCTACGAGCTCGTTTTTAGAATTGAATACGGAAAAAACCACGTTGTCCGGACCGGAGTCCCCGCCTCTTTTCGCCGCGCCCAAATCCATTACCATAAATTCCAGCTGGCCCGCTTCTTTTATTTTTCGCAGATTTTCGCCCCATCCGCTTTGCTTATCCGTGGCAAAATATTTAGCCGCCGAATCCGTATCTCCTTTTCTCAACGCGGCGATAAAAAAAGCTAGGGTTTCTTCGGGAGTTTCCCCGCCATAGGTATCCGATTCTGAAATTTGCCGGAGCTTGTCGGCTTCCGCTCTTTGCAGATCCTCCCTTTTCACCTGCTCGCCAAACTGCCTGTAATAAGAATAATAATTCGTGCCGTAAGCCACAAAAAGCCCCGCGGCGATCATCCCGAGCATCCCGAAAAAGAGCTTCCAAAAATGCCTGTTAAAAAGGCTCCAAAAACCCATGCTTTAATTTTACCAAATCAGACTTTATCTTGAAACCGCCGCCTCCCCCGTTAAAACACAACTATCTTTACATTAAGATTCTGAAAGTTCATCGCTTCATCCGTCAGTATTTTTTCAACGCGTACGGCATCTAAGCCAGCCGCTCCCGCACCTAAAAGCGGGGAGGCAATTTTATGCCATCCCATTTTATCGCAAAATGCGAGAGCCTTGCGCCATGCTAGCCGTAGTTGATCGTAAGTTATTACCGTTCTCGCGCGGTAGTCCACCGTGGGAATGTGAAGAACTTTTTTGGCTTTTAGGTTTCCTGCGGAAGTCAAAGTAAATTCGCCGAAGGGCACGAAGCCTATCTTCCGGCTTTCTTCGGTCAAAATTTCGCCCGCGGCCTCCGCGATCGCCAGCGCCACCCCGCCTCCGTGCATGAGCCCGGTATTCGCGGCGTTGACTATCACATCCGCTTCCATTTTTGTTATATCCCCTTTTATTTTTTCCACCATATTAAGCAATGTACTATTTTATAATAACACGCGGTAATACGAAATAATCAAGAAAGTTCCGCAGTATTTTTTTGCCATCTTTCCCGGTAGTTTTTATAAGATCCGTGTTTCCTTTTAACCCGCGCATATGCGCCAACCCCAAAAGCGAATTTGCTTTCATCTCTGGATGAAATTGTAAAAGACGGATACGGTTGCCTATCGCGAGCGCCTGAACACGGCAAAGTCCCGAAAAAGCCAAAAGCTTCCAGCTGGACTTCAAATTTTTTGCCATGCATTTGTGACTGGATGCGACCGTAATTTTCCCGCCGAGCCCTTTAAAAAGCGGGTCGCGGATTCCTTGATTTGTCAGTTTAACTTCAATGCTCCCGAATTCTTTGCCTTTCGGATTCAAAATCACATCACCCCCCAACGCTCTCACGGTAAATTGAAGGCCTCCGCAGATACCCAAAATCGGGATATGATTTCGGATTGCCTTCCGTATGACGGCGTAAGTTTTTTTTACCCACGGTTTTTCGGTGCCTTTCAAAGGATCCTCCAAAGAACCTCCTATCACGATGCCGCGGAAGCGCATAAGATCCTCCGGGAACTTGCCGCGGCACGCGTCCACCGAAACAAATTCGCTTTTCCGAAGACCCAAAGCCTTCCGCATGCTCTCCGGATACGTTCCGTTCCGGTATACTTTCCGGTTCATTTCTTTTCTGACCTTTTCGTCTCCGGTCAGAATATCAAGAAAAAGGATTTTTATTTTCCTGTTTTTAGACATAGATTTATTTAGTTTACTTTAACTGCGTGGGAAAACCGGGTTTTTCTTTCTCCTGCAAAACCGCCCCTAAGGGCGAAGTAATATCGTATCTTAAAAAATCATTTTGGCGGATATTGCCCGCGCCCGATCCTCCGCATGATTTAGACCCGTTTTGGATATGAACTGAACATGACCCCCCCAAAAAAAACGAATTATAAAAAAAATACCCTCCACCTAAAAAAGCGGAAACCCATAAAACCGCGAGTATGGTTTGCCAAAATTTAAGCCTGTCCATTAAATTAATTTATCATAAAATTAAATAATCCGCCAATAATATTAAATTAAAAAAAGCCGCGCCTTTCAGCGGAGCTTATTTTGTTCTCGGCGTGCCAATCTTTCAAGCGCTTTTTTATAAACTTCTCCGAAATCTTCTTCGGGCGCGTGAACACTAGGCTTTATGTCCTTACTATATATAACAACGGCATTATGCCGTCTGACGGCATCCTCGGCGCGGGAAATTTCTTCTTTTGTGCGGTTTGTTTCTCTCACTTTTTCCTCCTTTGTTTTTCTGCTTCAAATAATAATATAAAACTCAAAAAAATACAAACCATTCCTGCGTTGAAACACAATTATCATAGTACCTATAGAAATCTTTACTTTCCGCTGTTCTCAGCCCCCGCTTTACGGCGGTTAACAGCATCTTGAGCTTTTTTTAAGTCTTCAGGAGAATATTTTGACTGTTTCCAGCCGAAAACAGTTTTTTTCTCCTTTTTTGACTCGTCCGATGATTCTTCCGTTGATAATCCTTCTTTTACCATATTGATATATTATAAAATTTATAATTTGCAAACGACCTTTATGAAAGGCTTTACATTAATTCTCAATAGTATTTATTCTAATATATTCTAAAGAATTTGTAAAATAAATAAAAGGCTCGCCATTCTTTCCGGTAAGCCTCCTTTCGCGCGAGCGCTTTTCCGCGCTTTCTATCGTATCCTTTTTTCCACTTCTTCGTCCCCTGCGCGTCGCCCGTCTGGCGCAGCAAAGGAATTCGGCCGAATTTTTTCATCGCTATCTCCTTTCAAAGAAATTTGGGGTTTTGCTCCCATCAAAATTTACTTCCCCTCACTTAGCAACCGGGTTGCTAAGTGAAATAAACTTTGATGGAAGCTCGAAGTGCAATGACTTCAAAGCGCCAGATCCTCAGCTTATTTGTCCGAAACTAAGTTTCGGACCGGCCAGCTTGCTGCCATTAACGTGGGTTATCTTTGCCTGAACCCCACGGCGCTGCGGTCTTGATTGAGGAATATGGTTTCCCTCAACCCCGCTCCGATTTCTCCCGGAGCCACCCCGCTCACGTTTGCGCATACGTTTGAGACTACCAACGATCCAGTCTCCTGAAAGTCCGATCTTCGTTCCGCTTGGCATCAGGATAGCGCTTAGTGGTTTTCGACCACTCGTACAAATCCTTGCCATCGGAACTTAAGAATCGGTTGACCAGATCCACTGCTTCGACAGTTAGAAACCCTTTTGGGGTACAACTGCCGTCGCATGGTCCGGTTACTTCCCAGTTTTCTGAATCAAAGGCGTCGTACTCGCAACCGGTCTGGTCGTACCAGCTTCCGCTGTGCGTAACGTGGACCTTCCGATCCACGCACAGGAGTCTGGTAAAACCGCCGCCGTTGCTTGCGCCTTCGTCATCGTCCGAACGGTAAAAAAATACTTCCATGGCACCTCCTCTTGGTTTCGGATATGGCGAAAGGCGCCACGCCTCAGATTCTTATTTAGTTTTTCAAAAAAAGAACTTTCCGTTTCTCTCCTCAAAATCAACTTCCGCAAAAATTAACTTTGAGGAAAGGCGGAAATCTGATAACTTCCGCCGATGGGGTGGGGGTTATTGGCTATCGGCTCACCCATGTGTTTTATCCGGGAGTACTTAACCTCTCCGGCTTCAACACATTATTTACCGAGTGCCTCAACCGTAATGCGGTTGCGTGCAGCTCCAATCCCACATGGGATTTTACCCCGGAGCCACTTGACCTTGGGTCGGCTGATGCGCATCAGCTTCCCTTGGTTAATCACCAATACTTCAATGAACCCCCATCAAAATTCTCGTCACCCATGAAGACAAGAATTTTGATGGAAGCCGGAGGTA
>C687J35174_10011467_pt1 | contig 10909 bp, 10 predicted proteins | sample RifCSPhighO2_01_FD_35174 | JGI IMG/M metagenome (IMG submission 35174) | reverse complement strand
TCGGCATCCCTGCTGATTCTGGTTTTTATGGTCTATTTTTACCGGTATGCCAGACAACAGCGCCGTATAGAATTCAACCATTGATTGCGTAGGTTTAGAAGCAGATAGGGGGAGATAGATCAGTAATTCAGNGTGAACGATAGGGTAATGCGGCAGCCTTCTATTCGTCTTTGTCGTCATCAATATCCTCATCGATATCTTCTTTATCATCGTTGTCGTCATCAATTTCTTCATCTTCACTTTCACTTTCCAGTTCGTCGTCAAGCAACTCCTCAAACATTTTCTGCTGTATCCGCTCTTCTTCAGCGTTTCGGATTGACTGGTCGTTTTGGTAAGAAAATTGTATGATCTGTTCTACCTGCCCGGCCGCTTCCGCGTCGTCTTTTGCACGGTCGGCAATCCCGGCGAGGAGTTCGCGGTGCTTCTGCGAAGCGGACAACGATTTTTCCTTTATTTCAGATAATTCTTCAATTGTTTCAATATTGCGGATCTGTGAAGTTGCGAGCGTCATCTGGTGTTCCCCTTTAAAGGCGGTATGGACAGCGAGCGGAATATTGCCTTTTTCAGCTACCTTCAACGCTTCGTACAATTGGCGGTCGGCGAGCTGAATGTGTTTTTCGGCCAGATCCATGGGGTCTCTGATGAAAAACACCATAATTTTATCCCGGAGCGTCTTGATCTTATACAGCGGATTATCCGGTAGCATGCCGGGGTGAGGGAGTTTGTATTCGGAAGATGATGTGCCTACTTTCGCCGATTCCGTTGCGTTCATCACGCCCTCTTTGGCAAACGACGGCTTGTTGAAGATGGTAAATAAGAGTATTGCGAGAAGTAAAACGATCGTTTTTCGCATACTAAAATCATATCACTGACCTGTTCCTGTTGTCAATGCACAAGATGGCTTCTTATGCGTTTACATTTTTACTGAAGATGCATATACTATCACAATAGTACGTATAGATTATGATCAGGGCACATAAAGAAATCATTCTTCTTATAGCAATCCTCATTGTTGCTGCGTTTCTCCGTTTTTGGAAACTCGGCGTTGTACCAGCGGGCGTTACCAACGATGAGCTCGGATATATTTATAACGCATATTCGCTCGCAACTACAGGGAGAAATGTATTCGGAGAATTTCTTCCGCTTTTTACCTGGGTTAATCAGGGCGGATTCCCGTTTTTGCCCCTTGCAACATACTTGCCTATTCCGTTTTACTGGCTGTTCGGCTTATCTGCTACGATCGGACGGTTGCCTGCTGCGATACTCGGCGTGGGCGATGTTCTGCTTGTATATACACTGACAAAGCTTCTTTTCAAGAAAAGCGGCCTGGCGCTTCTCTCCGGACTATTTCTCGCCATTTCACCATGGCATTTACACTTCAGCCGCTCTGCGTACGATCCGAATTTTTCCCTTTTTTTCTATCTTCTCGGCATACTTCTGTTTGTGGCAGAAGCTAAAAAAGGCCGGATACCACTCTTTTCAACGATATCATTCTTATTGGCGATTTACAGTTATCGCGGCATGAACATCATTCTTTTCCCCTTGAGCTTATTACTTATCTGGTTCGGTGTTACCGTTCTGGAAATGAAACGCCGCCAGTGGACTGCTTTTGTGATCGGCATAGCAGGCATCACGGCTTCTCTATTTATCGTTATCATGTTAAACGGAAAAGCGTATCTAACCGCAGAAGGATCGATTTTCGGCGACATGCGTATGCAGCAGGAGATAGATACGCAGATCCGTGAGGCGCAGGGACCGCTCGTTATCCGCCGGATATTTTTAAATAAGCCTATGTATATCGTCAGCAAACTCCGTGAGAATTATGTCAAAGGGTATTCTCCCGAGTTTCTTTTTCTCTACACGGAACCGAATAAAATCTACTCTATCTGGTCGCGGGGACGGATATTTTTTCTCGACATGATTTTCATTATTCCGGGAATTGCATACCTGTATCAGGTGAATAAGCGCGCCGCAACTTTTGTCGTGCTGCTTGCTCTCATCGCAGGATTGCCGGGTATGTTAGGCGGCTTACCGTATTCGGCGCGCAACCTACTGCTCTCGACGGTGTTTCCGGTCTTTGCTGCGGGCGGGATTCTTTTTGTCTGGCGCAGTACATTGATTTCGCGAATACGGCCGCTTGTTCTTTCCATCCTTATTATCAGCTACAGCTATCTGCTCGGGAGCTATCTCTTTGATTATTATGGCCGCTACGCGTTCTATAGCGGTGAAGCGTGGTTTCAGAGCTTAAAAGAGGTGAGTTATACCATTCTTGAAAACAAAGACCGCTACGACGAGACTATTGTCGGTACTGCATCATTCGGTGATCTTTTGCAATATGCGTTTTATGCTCAACTTAATCCGCGCGACGTACAGACGGCATGGCAAACACAGGAGCAGAACAGCAATATAAAGTTCTCGTTGCACGATATATCCTTTACCACCGAATGCCTCTCGATAGATGAGAAAAACCCTGCCTTGTTTCAGGAATCTAAAGCAATACTCTATATCGTCCATGAAAGCTGTAATAAATCAGCAACGCCGAGTGCTCTTATCAAGGACTATCCGGGAAATACGGTATGGAAGGTTTATAAGCTGGAGAATTATGAATAAGACAAATTCTGCGCGGCCGTCGCTTGAGGAAGTCTGGCATCAGGTGCCGCCGGACTATTATCAAAAGGGAACAGAGAAAAATATTCTGCAAAAAATATGGCATACGGCAAAACTGCATGCGGTTCTCGAGTTGATAAAAAAAACAGGTAACACGCCAAAGAGAATTCTGGATGTCGGCTGCGCAAGCGGGTGGTTTTTATCCAACATTGCAGGGCAATATCCAAAAGCGCAATGTACGGGAATAGATGTCTACAAAGACGCGATAGAATACGGAAAAAGGAAGTATAAAAACCTGCATCTCCATCATCATGACGGTCACAAACTTCCTTTCCGTGACGGCTCATTCGATCTGATTATCTGTACGGAAGTACTGGAACATGTCGTTGATCCTGACAAAGTGTTGCAGGAGATTAAACGCGTACTTGCCCGGGACGGGATTGCGATCGTCGAAATGGACACAGGCAATCTGCTATTCCGCCTCGTGTGGTACTGGTGGACACACATCAGAAACGGCGTGTGGAAAGATGCACATATACAGACTTTCAATACGAAAAGACTGGAAGCCATGATTTCGGATGCTGGATTTTCGATTACTGAAAAAAAGCTGTTTACGCTCAATATGGCCGTCGCGTTTCTGTTGGGGAAAAATAATAAATAATCCTATATAAACCATCCGGTAAAGGCTATATACCACTCTGCCCGCCAGCTGGCGGGCTCCGTTTAGGTATACCATGATTATTCTGAAACTAAAAGCAAAGGGGTATAATTACTTCCCGTTGCGGATGGTATAATCACGCAGCAGATCTTCCATGAAAAACTATAAAGCAATTGCAGGAGCGCTCATGGCGCTTTTATTTTTTATTGCGGGCGTTCTTACGCTCTCTCACTACAGAATCAATATAGACGAGCCGGTACATTTTCTGCGCGGACAGGGATATTTCCGGCTCCTGACGACGGGTAAAAAAACATATTATATTCTCTATCAGAAGGCGGGAATCGTGAGTGATCTGGAATCATACCACCTGTTCGAAGTCTTCATTTCTTCGCTTCTGGTATTTCTGGTTTTTTATATCACGGCCGAGCGCTACGGTATGTTTGCCGGCTTTGTCGCTGCACTCTCTCTTTCTCTCTATCCGTTGTTTTTGGGAGAATCCCGCTTTAATATCAAAGATCCCGCTGTATTGCGATTCATTCGCCATTCCATACGAATTAATCGGAAAACAAACGATCATGAATAAATTGTTGCGGTATATTTTATCCTTTCGCACCAATCAAATTATCACCGGCAGTTTCTGGTTGACTGCAGGAGGGTTATTCGTTAATCTCGGGAATTATCTCTTTAATTTAGTGATGGGTCGGTTTTTAACGCCGGCTGACTTCGGTATCATTTCCTCTCTGTTTTCACTAACGGTCATTATATCTCTACCGAGTGCGGTCATTACGACGGTGACGGCAAAATTCGCCGCATCTTTTTTCGCAAGCAATGAGCGTCGAAAGCTGATCAGGTTATATCAAAAAATGCATATATATACGATTGGGTTCAGTATTCTTTTGTTGATTGGGTTACTCTCAATCGGCGATGTAATCGGAGATTTTCTCAATATCAGAGAACGGCAGCTTATCGACCTTACCGTTATTATCATCGTGATAGGATTAGTTTCGTCAGTTATCGGAGGATTTTTACGCGGTTTACTCCTATTCAAACTCATGACCGCGCTTGGCGTCTTGGGCGTCCTCATGAAGTTAGGATTTGGTTGGTACCTCGTAGCTATAGGACAGGGGGTATTCGGGATTTTGATTGCGATAATAGCTTCTTCTGTAATTACTTGGATCTATCTGCTGTGGATCATGAGGTCGTATATGTTTGAAACGAGCACCGCATCATTCGGTCTACGTAAGCATATTATTTCATTTAGCTATCCGACGCTTGCGGCATCAGCCGCATCCACGCTGTTTATAAGTTCAGACATTATTTTAGTAAAACATTTTTTTCATGAAAAAGAAGCGGGCATTTTCGCCGCTACAGTAATCGCAGGGAAGGCTATTTTTTATCTCCTGATACCAATGTCTACCGTGTTATTCTCAGTCGTCAGTCAGCAAATCGCGCGTAAGCGAAGCATCGTGAAAGATACGCGAATAAGCCTCATACTGACGCTTATTCCAGGATTAGGCGCGCTTGCTGCGTATAGTTTTATGCCCGAATTAATCGGCCGAGTATTCTTCCCGTCTCAAGCATACGCATCTATCACCTCGTATATCGGTTTGTACGGTTTGTACGCATTTCTTTTATCAATGGTCGTGTTAATGCTGCATTTTTTTCTCGCCATGGAGAAAAAACAAACGACATACATTGCCTTTGCCTGTTCACTGTTGCAGATTGTACTGATTATTCTTTTTCATAAAACGATTGGACAGGTGATTATCATGTCTATTATTACCATGGTTTTATTACTGTCTATCTATACGCCGTCATTTATACGGCTTTCAGTCAGAAAATAGTTATGAAACTTCCGTCGATATCTGTCGTAATTGCAACGTACCAGTCTGAAAATACCATCGACAAATGTCTGAACAGCATTCGGATGCAGCGATACCCTCAAAAGTCACTTGAAATCATTATTTGTGATGGCGAATCAAGCGATTCGACACGTACGATTGCCAAAAAGCACGGCGTTACCCTGGTAACCATTCCGAAAGATCGTCAAAATGCTGAATATAACAAGGCGGTTGGCGTTGCAAAGGCAACACGTGATCTGATTCTCCTGATTGATCATGATAACGTTCTTCCCCATCGAGACTGGTTGCGTCGTATGATTGAGCCTTTACAAAAGCATCATGAGGTTGTTGGCGTTGAAACGCTCCGTTATCATTACGACCCGAATAATTCGCTGCTCGATCGATATTTTGCCCTGTTTGGTGCGGGAGATCCTCTTGCGTATTATTTGGGGAAGGCGGACCGTTTATCCTATATGGATACAGAACGTTCGCTGTATCGAGACGCGATCGAATATCCCCATTACTATCTTGTTTCGTTTAATCCTGATACCGTTCCCACACTCGGCGCAAACGGATTTCTTATACGAAGAAACCTGTTGATGCGGCAAGCCGAGGCATCGCCGGGCAAGTTTTTCCATATTGACGTCAACGTAGACCTTATTCGAAAAGGGTATACTACCTATGCATTTGTTAAAGATACGATTATTCATCTGACAGGATATAAAAACATATCGCAGTTTCTCTACCGGCGAAAGCTGTTTATGCAGCAATATTACATCAATACAAATGCCGCGCGAAGGTATAGTGTTTATACATCGCGGGACGCGAAACGTCTGTTGATGTTTATTTTGTATTCAACAACTATGGTAAAACCACTCTATGATGCAATCAGGGGATTCCGCAAAATACCGGATCCGGCCTGGTTTTTGCATCCTTATTTATGTTTTGTTTTAACGATGATTTACGGCAGTGTCATTATTCAGACAAAGAGCGCATTCTATGCTAAAAAATTATTACAGAAATAAGCGCGTGCTGATAACCGGTAGTAACGGATTTATCGGGAAACATCTGGTAAAGCGGCTCATGAAAGACGGGGCAAAAACATATGGTATATCCCGTTCAGGAAAAGGTCGTCATACCAGTCAATTAGATATTTTGAACCGGTCGGCGCTTTCCCGATTTATCCGGGAAAAGAAGATAGAAATATGTTTTCATCTTGCCGGGGAATCGCTCGTTGAATCTGGTCAGTCCAAACCCCACACGACATTTCGTACAAATATAAACGGGGTGCTCAACATACTTGAGGAAGCCCGAATCAAAAACTTTGAAAAGATTATTATCGCTTCAACTTCGCACGTGTATGGTAAAAACAACGTGCCGTACTATGAAGGATATACACCTCGACCGTCGAGACCTTATGAAACGTCCAAAGCCTGTAATGATCTGATCGCTCTGTCATATGCAGATACGTTCAACTTACCGGTGGTGATTCCCCGGTTTGTGAACATATACGGGCCGGGAGATGTAAATTTCAACAGGATCATCCCGAAAACAATACGCGCACTTCTTTCTGATAAATGCCCAACGATGTGGGGTGGCGACTCCATCCGGGAGTATCTGTTTATCGATGATGCGATAGAAGCTTATTTATCAGTCGGCAGAGCAAAAATAGATAGAATAAGCGGAAACAGGATATTCAATTTCGGCAGCGGCAACAGAATATCGGTTGAAAATCTGATTCAAAGGCTTATTGTCATTTCAAAAAAAGATCTGACAATAAAGAAAATACATGAAAAAAGAAAATCTGAAATAAGTGTACAGTATGTATCCTGGAGCAAAGCAAATAAACAATTACGTTGGAGGCCAAGGATCGATATTGATACAGGACTTACGATGTCCATGAAATGGTATAGTGAATACTTCAAATCATGAATGGTTGCCGTTCAGGCTATTCTGAAATCCTCGTGAGGGAGAATAAATTTGACCCCCTTTTTTCTCAGCGATGCATTTTTATTCATGATTTCATCGGCGAAATTCCACGCAAGAAGTATAATATAGTCAGGGGTATCTGAATATATTTTATTTTCATGATAAATGGGGATATGACTTCCGGGTAAAAAAAGTCCCTGCTTGTAGGGAGTGGAATCAACGACATAGGCAATGTCATCTGCGCTGACGTTACAATAATTAAGAAAAGTATTTCCTTTAGCGGGCGCGCCGTAACCGACGATCTTATTCTTTTTCCCTCTCAACGTTTTAAGTAATTTTTTGAATGTTCTTTTTCTTTCTAACACGTCTTTCGCAAATCGCCTATACGGTTCTCGTGTATTTAGTTTGAGCGATAACTCTTTTTCGACAAGTTTATTAATTTCATGATATTGCGTGGCGCCTTTCGACTTTTTTCGAACGAATACCCTTATTGAACCACCGTCAAGGCCCATCTTCTTAATGGAAAAAATCTCAAGCGTTGTATTTTCAAACAAAGTTAACAGCGGCCGTACGGCAAAATAAGACAAATGTTCATGATACACGGTATCGAACTCACAGTTTTCTATAAAATCCACGAGATAGGGAAATTCAATGACAAACCATCCGTCATCGGCAAGTAACGTTTCTATGCCCTTAACAAATTCATGAATATCGTTAACGTGCGCAAAAACATTTGTTGCCGTAACAATCTTTGCCATTCCGTACTTCTTAGCTATTTTCCCGGCAATTTTCCTGTTAAAGAAATCATTTATCGTCGTAATGCCTTTTAGTTCAGCGATTTTAGCCAGATTAACCGATGGGTCCACGCCCAGTATTCTCACGCCGAATTTCATAAACTGCTCAAGCAATGATCCATCATTGCTGCCTATGTCAACAACAAGATCGTCTTCGGTAGCATGCAACGACCGTATCAGCATCTCACTTAACTCATTAAAATGTTTAATTCTTGTTTGCGAAGCCGATGGGATGTACAAATAATTTTCAAACATCAATTTTGGCGGTACGACGTCATTCAGCTGTACCATGCCACACCGCGCACAGTAGTTCAAAATAAGATGAAATTTAGGTTCCTTTTTCGCTCGATCGTCTTTACGGATGAAGCTGTTTGCAAGAGGTTGATCTCCCAGAGAGCAAAATTCATAAAGATTACTGCTTTTGCAGACTCTACATTCCATAGATTCTCATTATATATAAATATACACAATGATCAATAGAGTAATCTGCCAGCAAGCAATTCTCATGTTGGATCATATGTGGTGTACAATAAGTGAATAGCATTCACAAAACACGGCCCGGGATGTATACCACTCTGCTTTTAAAATCCGAACTATACGATTTTAAAAGCTTCGGGTATACCGTGTTTATTCTGAAACTAAAGGNAAAGGAGTATATATGAAAAAACCACTCGTTTCCGTCATTATAGTAAATTGGAACGGTAAGCAATTTTTAAAAGAATGTCTGGATTCTTTAATGGGTGGGACGTATAAAGACATTGAAATACTATTGGTCGACAATGCTTCTACCGATTCTTCCGTCGTACTGGTAAAGCGCCATTATCCGTCAGTAACCATCATTCAAAATGAGACGAACGCCGGCGTGGCCGAAGGATATGACATTGGATACAAATATTCAAAAGGAAGCGCCATACTTCTCCTGAATAGTGACACGATTCTTGAAGACGATGTAATTTCCGGTTTGGTTAACGTACTCTATTCCAATAATCGGTACGGCGCTGTGCAGCCAAAGATGATTCTTCAATCTGAGAAAGACCGGATTGACTCAGTGGGTTCATTTTTTTTACCCACCGGAAATTTATACCATTTTGGGAGAGAGAAGAATCCCAATGATCCGAAATACAATGTGCAAAGAGAGATATTTTCTACAAAAGGCGCATGCATGCTGATCAGAAGAGAAGTGCTGGAAAGGACCGGACTATTTGACAAAAACTTTTTTGCTTACTACGAAGATACGGATTTGTGTATCCGCATATGGATGTCAGGATACAAAATCATATATACTCCTTCGGTGAAAATGTACCATAAAGGTGGTGGAGGAGGGAAACAAATAATGAGATCATATATTCTTTTTCACGCGCACAAGAATAGAATTTATACCTACTTGAAGAATTTTTCCGGGAAGTACATTTTGAAAACGTTGCCGGTTACGCTTTTGTTATATCAGGTGCTTTTTGTCGGCTATCTGCTTACCGGAAAATTCAGTTATGCAGGGGCGGTTCAGCGAGGGATACTGTGGAATATCCTGCATGTACGACAGACGTTAAAAAAACGGAAACACATTCAATCTCACATAAGAAAAATACCGGATGAGGCATACCTTCCTCGTGTCACGAAGCAAGTAAGACTATCCTACTACTATTATCAGATGTTTGGCGGTATGGACCGATACCGTGATTGATTAGAGACATCGTTTGTGATAGGATAAACTACTATATACCACTCAGCCCCGCCAAGGCGGGGCTTCGGGTATACCGTGTTTATTCGGAAACTAAAGGAAAAGGAGTATATATGATCCCTCTTGTTAAATCTACCTTTTATAACGAAAAGAAAACAAAACAGTTGCTGTGCGCATTCATAAAAAAGGAGGAAAAGCTTAGCATCGGTAAACAGTGCTATCGGTTTGAACGATCATTTGCCAAGTATCAGGGGAGACGATATTGTACAATGGTAAATAGTGGTAGTTCGGCAAATCTTGCCGTTGTGCAGGCATTATTAAACATAGGGAAAATAAAGCGCGGCGATTTTGTGGGATTTTCTGCTTTAACGTGGTCAACCAATGTCATGCCGTTGATACAGCTTGGTTTAAAGCCGGTTCCCATTGACGTTGAGCTTGACACGTTGAATATATCAAGCAGAACAGTGCAGAGTATTTTGAAAAAATATCCACTCCGCATGGTCTTTATCACCAATCTTCTCGGCTTCTGTGATGACATTGACGTTATAGCAACACTATGCCGGAATAAAAAAATTATACTGATCGAGGATAATTGTGAGTCACTCGGCACGCTCTATAAAGGTAAAAAATTAGGAAATTTCGGATTGGCAAGTACGTTTTCCTTTTACGTTGGCCATCACATGTCAACGATAGAAGGAGGGGCAGTTTGTACCGATAATAGTCAGTTGTATACCATGTTACAGATTGTGCGGGCACATGGGTGGGATCGGAATCTTACGGAGAGACGGCAGCTTTTCGTCCGAAAAAAGCATCAGGTGAATTCGTCATTTTATTCTCGCTACACATTCTACGATCTGGGATACAATTTACGCACTACGGAGATAAACGGTATCATCGGCAATATTCAATTGTCCTACCTCGATGAGATTATCAGGAAGCGTCAGGAAAATTTTTTTATGATGGCCCGTCCTATCTATGCGCAAACCGATCGGTATTATCCGATGCGGTATGATCATATCGACTTGCTTTCAAATTTTGCGGTGCCGGTGATTTGTCGGTCGAGAGACGTTCGCCGTGAATTGGTCAGGCGTTGCAGGGATATAGTCGAAATTCGCCCCATTGTCGGAGGAGATATGACCGAGCAGCCGTTTTTCAAAAAACATATGAAAGAGTACGCTGATGCGCTGGGAGATTCAAACGCAAAATTGGCGCATAAGCAAGGATTATACTTTGGCAATAATCCGGAGCTTACCAGAAAGGAAATGAATACCATCGTGAAGATTTTTACCGGGTAGATTAACGCATGGCGAATAGTACTATACCACTCAGCTTTTAAAATCCGAACTATTCGATTTTAAAAGCTTCGGGTATACCGTGTTTATTCGGAAACTAAAGGAAAAGG
>C687J35174_10011466_pt1 | contig 10910 bp, 9 predicted proteins | sample RifCSPhighO2_01_FD_35174 | JGI IMG/M metagenome (IMG submission 35174) | reverse complement strand
AAAAAACTTAATGAGATAGGTGCTGAAATTAGTGGTGCAATTTCTAAATTTGGGTTTACTTCAATAGCAAATTTATCAGGTCATAGCATTGAGAGGTTTGTAGTTCATGCTGGATGGACTGTTCCTAATTATGACTCTGGAGCTGTTGATGTTTTAGAAGAAGGACTTTATGCTACTGAACCTTTTGCAACTAATGGACATGGAAGAGTTAGAGATGGGGGGAAGAGCGGAATATTTAGAATAGACTCTGATTCTGTTGTCAGAGACAGGTTTGCACGTGAGGTTTTGAGCTGGATTGCTGATGAATACAAAACTTTGCCTTTTGCTTCTCGTTGGGTACATAAGAAATTTGGTGCTCGTGGAATGTTGGCTTTGCGTCAGTTGGAACAGGCAGGGGTTTTGTATCAGTATCCTCAGTTGATTGAAGTTTCTGGAGGAAAGGTTGCGCAAGCTGAACATACTGTATTATTGCTTGAAAATGGGAAAAAGTATGTAACTACAAGAGATTAGCTTTTTTTTGGTTTAATTAATCATACAAATTAAGTATAATATTACTTATTTTAGTAAGGTTTATAAGTATTATTTAATACAATTTAAGTATTGGTGTGTGAGAGTATGGTATGTTATTTTACTAATGTGGATTTTGAATTTCTTTTTACTCGTTTTTTATACTTAGAACAAGGTGTGCTTCATAAACACACACCAAAAAAGTTTGGAGCACGCCTTTGTTTCTTTTTAAGGGGGGTTTATGAGTAAAATTGATGAGATACGTTCTAGAAAATCCAAGCTTCATGAAAAAATAGCTCGCATACATAGACAGAAAAAAGCGGTTATTGATTCGGTGCAAAACTTTGTAAAAAAGGTGCAGAGAAAAGAGATAACAGTTGCTGAATATAAAGAAACTATCAATTTTGTTTATGGCTCAAGAGGATCTTCTGGGTGGGTTGATTATTATGATAAGCAGATTAAATATTATACTTCTCTGCTGAACGATTGTAACCGCAAGTTAAAGCTTGCTGGTTTTAGTCAGTTTTTTGCTAAAACTTTTTTTGTTGGAGCTATTTTGGCTGTACTAATTCTTCCTTTCTTATTTTCTGATTCTTTATATGGGACAATTACTGGTTTTGTTTCTTTCGAAGGAACTAATAATAAAACAAATGAATCTATTGAATATAACGGATCTTTAGAAGATACAAATATTTCTTTTGATGATAAATCTACAGATGATGTTTTTGAGTTTTCTAAAGTTGATTTAAATTTTAATGAAATTGTTGAATTGTTTGATTTTAATACAGAACTTTCTTTTGCAGAGGGCTTTTCTATTTCTATAGATGGGCCTCAGAAAGTTTTGTTGAGCCTTCCTAAAGAAATTGAATTTTTTGATTCAAAAAGGGTAAAGGCTTATTCAGTTAATGATAAAGATTTTTTAAATGATTTTAAATTGATAGATTCTGATGATAATAGAAAATATGATTCTGTTGAAATTAGCCTTTTGAAAGATGATACCATAATCATAATTATAGAAATTACCGAGGCAGAACATTTAGATTCTGATAGGGGATTTATTTCTGATATTTTTGATGAAGTTTATTCTTTGGATGGAGTTTGGAGTGAGACAATAAATGGTGGAGAATATGTTCGTGTTGTTTTTGAGCGTCCTCTTGATAGTTCGAGAGATATAACTGTTTATCCTAGAATTATTTCTGGAAATCCTGTTGTTGAAGTTTATGAAAAAGATGGCGATGAGATTATTGCTTCTTTTGATTCTTTGAATGATAATGAATATAATAGAGTTTATTTGAATGATTTAATAGGAGAACAGGATACTTTTGATTTGTTAGTTTTAAATGGAGATGTTGAGTTTGATCATATAATTGACCCTATTCAGGAATGGTTTGAGGAATGTGATTCAATAGATGTAGAATGGACTGTTGATGGATGGAATGCTGGTGGTGGAACTTGCACTGCGACAAATGGAGCTTCTGAAACAATGACTAGAACAACAGACTTGACTGGAAGGACTAATGCTTATCTTAATTTTTCTTGGGAAGTTAATAAAATTGATTCTGGAGAGTTTCTTACTGTTTATGCTGGGACTAGCGTTGCTACATTACAGCAAGTTTTTCAGATTCAAGGCGATGGAGGGACACAAAGTGGTCAGCAACTTGTTGATATATCCTCATATATTTCTTCAACTACTACTGTAAGAGCAGAGTGTAATTCCAGGGGTGGAGAGTCTTGTACATGGGATTCTATCAATTTATCTACTGTAACGCCTTTGGATGAAGAGTATCCAAAGTTTACTGGCTTTGAGTCAACTCCTTCAAATAATACTTCTTATTCTCAAGGAGCAATTTATAGATTTAATTCTACTGTGATGTCTACAAATGGAACTGTAGGTTTTGAATTTAATGGGGTTAATTATACTGCGAGAAACTTGAGTGCTACAATATATAATGTTACAATACCTGATTTAGGTGCTGGCACTTATTCTTATTATTGGTGGGGTTACGGCAATGGAACTTCTAAGAACTTTAATTTTTCTGCTGTTAGTTCTTATACTGTTGCTAAAGCGTCTGGAGCAGTTGAGTTGTATGTGAATCATACTCAAGAAAATGTTTCAATAAATTCTGGAGAATCTATCTATCTTAATGCAACTCTTTCTTCTGGAGACCCTTCTGGGAGAATTATATTATACAAGAATGAAACTGCAATTAATAATGGAACTTCTCCTGTTTTCAATGATACTCTTTTTTCTGTAGCTGGTCTCTATAATATTTCTGCTTTTTTTCAAGGGAGCCAGAATTATACTTCTAACTGGTCAAATATTTTGTATGTAAATGTTACTCAGTCGCTGAATACCGCTCCTCAAATAGTTTCTGTTGATTCAATTCCTTCTATTGATCCTTTGGAGAGTGGAGAGAGGAAAATTACTTTTAACTTTACTGCTTATGATGCGGACGGTGCTGGAGATTTGAACAGCTCTTCTGTTACTAGTCTATTCAATAGGACTGGAGAGACGACAAGGTCAAACAACACTTGTGTTTTGTCTCAAATATTTGATACTAATTTTGCTAACTATACTTGCACTATTGGGCTGTGGTATTTTGATGGTGCCGGAAGCTGGAGCATAAATGTTTCTATTAAAGATAATCAAACTGAACTTGCTGTGAATGATACTGAATCTTTTGTTTACAACTCTCTTACTGCAATGGTTATGTCTCCTTCTTCTCTTACATGGCCTTCTGTCGCAGTTACAGATACTGATATTTTATCTGATAATGGCCCTATTTTGATTAACAATACTGGAAATGATCCTATTTCTAACGGAGATTTAAGAATAACTGCTGTAGATTTGTTTGGAGAGACAACACCTAGTGATGCAATTTATGCTGGTAACTTTACTGCACATACTTCTAATTCGTGTAATGTTGGTACTTTTTTAGTTAATGGAACTGCTACAGGAGTTGTTGGGGCTACTTTGCCAGTTGGCAATCATTCAATTAATGATGGAAGTACAGGGCAAGAACAATTATATTTATGTCTTGAAGCTTTGAACCCTGGAATAACTTCACAGCCATATTCTACTGCGCAAGGAGGGGCATGGACTATTGCAGTTTTTACATCTTTGTTTATTTCTGCTTTGGGTATTTCTGGAAAGAGAAAGAAACCTAAGAAGAACAAGATTACTGAAGACAACTTGTTAGAAATTGTAGAGGATAAAATAAGAGAGAAATATGGTATAGGTATTAAAGAACTTTTTGAGGAGAAATCTGATAAGAGATTAATTGGCATTCCAGTTGATATATTCAAAGATGGCTTGAGTCCTGCTGAGTCTGTTTGCAAGTATTTGAAGGAAAATAAAAAGTTGAAGTTTAGTGAGATTTCTGCTTTAATTGGAAGAGACCAAAGAACTGTGTGGATTAATTATAGAAATGCCGTTAAGAAAAATACCAAAATAATTCAAATCAGTAAGAAATCTTTTGATATCCCTATTAGTGTTTTGTCTAATAGGTCTATGAGTATTTTGGAGAATGTGGTTTGTTATTTGAAGGAAAAAGGATTTACTAATTCTAAGATATCTTCTTTGCTTTCTAAAGATGCTAGAAACGTATGGACTCTATATTCAAGGGCTAGGAAGAAGTTAGTGAAATAGAGAAATGTTTAAAAACAGTTTTGTGCTATTTAGTTTGTGATGAAAAGATGGTAGATTCTAAAAGACGCATAATTTTACCTTTGTTTGCATTGTTACTTTTGTTCTTTTCTGTTGCTTATGTTAGTTTTTCACAGAATAGAACTATTACTGGAAGGGTAACTAGTGGAACCGCAAGCATTAATATTAGTGTTGGGGCTTCTCCTTCTATCACTACAGTTAGCACTCTTGCTGCGCAGGATGTTTCTGAAAATACAGTTAAATATGTTGTTTTTAATTTTACAGCTTATGATGGCGATGGTGCTGCGGATTTGAATTCTACTGCTGCAATTATAAGGATAAATAGAACTGGAGAGACTGACAGAGTTAATTCAACTTGTTCTACCGATGGTTCTTCTTTTGGAAATTATCAAAATTTTACTTGTAGATTAGATTTATGGTATTTTGATGGGGCTGGAGGTTGGAGCATAAATGCGACTATTAAGGATGTTGGAGGTAACGTTGCTACAAATCAAACTCAAATCTTTACCGTCAATCCTCTTACTGCTATTACTCTTCATCCTTCTTCTCTTACATGGCCTTCTGTAGCTGTTACTGATACAAATACTTTATCTAATAATGATCCGCTTGTACTTAACAATACAGGCAATGTGGATATTTCCAGCCCTAACGTGGAAATAACTGCTATAGATTTGTTTGGAGAAGTAACTCCTAGTGATATAATTTATGCTGGCAACTTTACTGTTGATGAGACTAATGCGTGTGATGCTGGACCTGTTATGGTTAATGGAACTGCTACAGGGGTTACTGGTTCTGTTTTGAATGCTGGGAATAATTCAGTTAATGATGGAAGCACCGGACAAGAGCAATTGTACTTCTGTCTTGAGGCTTTGAATCCCGGAATTTCTTCACAGTCATATTCTACTGCACAAGGAGGAGCATGGACTATAGGTGTAAGTTAAAATGAATATTAATAAATTAAGTGTAGGAGTTTTGTATGTTTTGTTTATTTTGTTTGTTCCTCTTGCTGATGCGTTTGGGGCCAGTGCAGATTATTGGGATGATAATCCTTTAAGGCTTGATGCTGGAACTTTGCAAGAGGTAGAAATTAGATTGCAGAATCTTGCTGGAAGTTCAGAAGATATTCTTTTGAGAGCTAGCATACAAGAGGGAAAGGAGTTTGCAACTTTGATTGATAGTGATTTGGATTATAGAGTTCCTTTTGGGAGTGAGAATGTTCCCGTTAAATTACTTGTCGAAGTCCCTAAGGATGCCGAGCCAGGTTCTGTTTTTGAAATAATAGTTTCTTTTGATCAATTGGCTGCATCAGATGATTCTTTTCTGCAGCTTGCCGGAGCTGTAAAGAAGAAAATACCTGTTGAGGTTGTTAAAGGTGATTCTGTTCTTGATTCATCTTCTTCTGTTTTGATAATTATAGTTTTAGTTTCTGTTTGTTTGGCAGTGGCATTGTTGGTTTATTTCAGAAAGAGAAAACACTCTAACTTTTGAGACTATAATTAGTTTTAAATAGCTTTTTGATATATTCTTGTGATGAGGGTGAGTGTTTTACTGGTTTTATTTGCTTCTTTAGTTTTTTTATTATTTATTGCCTCTGTAGAAAGTCAAGATATTACTGGATTATCCACAAGTGGAGGGGTGGGATTTAGTATAACTGTTTCTGGTGCTCCTAGTCTTAGTATTCAGAGACCATTGAATCAGACTTACATTAGTAATAATGTTTCTTTGAAATTTAATAGTAATGCATATAATTTATGGTTTAATATTAATAATGGAGTGAATACTACTTTATCTGAAACTGGAAACACTAATGAATTTAATGGTTATCATAATGTTTCTTCTGGATCACATACAATTTATGTTTTTGCAAATAATAGTGATGGAGTTACTTCAGGAAATATTACTTTTTCTGTTTTAACCGGAATTTTGAATATTAGTTATTCAAATTATGCTGGTAGTAATGCTGGTGCTTCTACACAGTTTTACGAATATTCTTTAAAGCAATTGCAGAATTTGACAAACATAACTTTTGAAAATGTAAATTATGGAAAAATTATTTTTAATGGAACTGTTAATGTGACGAATGCTTATAATTATAGCTCTGGAATAGATTTAGACTCTTATGTTGTTATTTCTTCTAACAGTATTTCTTTGAATTCGGATTATTTGCCTAACTTTGATAAGCCTGCCACATTACAATTTTATGATGTAAGCTTTCTGAATCCGAGGATTTTAAGAGATGGCTCTGTTTGTAATAGTTTAATATGTTCTGAGAACTTTTATTCTGGAGGAACTTTTAGTTTTAACGTTACGGGATTTTCAGAATATGCTTTAGAAGAGACTCTTTCTTCTTCTGGAGGAGGGTCTAGTTCTGGAGGTGGTTCTGGAGGAGGTTCGGGTAGCTTCTTTGAGAAGCCCGCTTCTTTTACTGTTTCTCCTGATCACTTATCCGTATCTGTTGCTAGAGGTTCTTCTGTAGATTTTCCAATTTTTATAGAAAATAGAGAACTTGGAGAGATATCTTTTGTTCTTACAGTTGATAGAATTGAAGATTTGGTTGATATTAGTGAAAGGTCATTTACTCTGGGTACTGGTCAATCGCGCAATCTTACAATTGATTTTATTGGTCGTCAGAGTTATTCTGCAGGAGCTTATTTGGGAAAAATTATTGTGAAAGCAAATGATGTTATTAAGGAATTGTTGGTTGTCGTTAATATATTAGAGAATGCTTTATTTGACTTAGTTATTGAAATCCCTGAAGAGTATAAAACCCTGAAGGCTGGTAATGACATCGTTGCTAATATTAAGTTATTTCAAGTAAGACCTACTGGAACTCTTGATGTTAATCTTCATTATTCTATTATTGATAGAAATGGAAATGTTCTTTCTTCTGACTCAGAAACTATATCTGTTGAAAATCAAGCTAATTTTGTGAAATCTCTTCGTGTTCCTATAAGCTTGAATGATGGAGATTATATCTTCCATGTAAGGATGGAACATATTGGTGGTGTTGCTGTTGCCAGCGAGTGGTTTAGAGTAGAAGACACATATCATAAATTTTTATATATTGCTTCTTTTATTTTATTCTTTATTTCAGTGATTTTACTTATTTTAGTTATTATATTACTTGTTAATCATGGGCGTAAACACAGAAGATAGTTTTATGTCAAAGTGTCTCCATAAAACTACGTTCTTTAAAATGTAGTCGACACTTTGAGCATCCAAAAAACCTGAACAAACTCTACACTAAAGTGGGGAGTAAAACTCAAGGTTTTTTTTATGTCAAAGTGTCTCTTGATGTCAAGGTATAGAGAACTGCGTAGCTTATAGCACATTTTGTCCGCAGTTCTCTAATGGACAACTGCAAAAACAAAGAGCTACACCCCATGCAGTTATCCATATTGAACACTTATTTTTTGATTGCATTAATCTGAAATAACTTTAGATGTTTTTTTATCTCTTTTAATAAGCCCTAATTGTTCATCTAATTCTATGGCCATTGATTTTAAATCTTCAAAAACTCTGTGTAAGTCTCTTTCTAATTCTTCTGTCAGAGTTTCTAAATTTTCTACTCTTAACATATATTTATTTTCATATTGAGATACTAAACCAGATTCAATTAAGTGTGAAATATGGTGAATTATTGTTCCTCTTGTTAAATTAGTTCTTTCTGCTAAATCATCTGAGCTGAGAAGTAGTTTTTTTCTAGCTGATTTTACTAATTCTACAAAAATTCTGAAACACGAACGTTCTCTATCTCTTTGTGAAAATAATCCCAGAGATTCGGAGAACCATTGTAAATCGGTGTTTAAGTCTTTTTTTTGAGGCTTTCTTGTTTTTATTAGTGTAACTTTTCTGAATTCGTATATCATTCTACAAACTCTTTTAGTGCTTGCTGACTGAAGTCATCGGCAACTCCAATTCTTTGAATTGAAGTAAAAAAAGTTTCTAGGAGTTCAGAAAACTTATTTTCTATTATTTTATTTAGGTTTTTCATTTTTACTCTCCGTTGAACTAAGGTTAACAAGTATTTAAGTTGTTTGATAGTATGTAGATAATTTATGTTAAGGTATCTTCTAAAACTATATTCTTAGAAAACTAGTTTTCTAATCCATTCAATTTTTACTAAACAAATTGAAGTCTTTAGGTGTAATGGTGCATTGATTTTATTGATTCAAATTTTATGAAATAATGCATTGTTGCAGTGGGTGTTTTCGTAAGACTTTTAAGTGATTCCTTCCTTTAGAAAAACATGGATAAACAAGCCATGTTCAAGATTATTAAAGAACTTCCATTTGATACCAATAAAGTAATATATAAGAAAGGGGATTTAGAAGTTTATATTTTTAGACCTTCTAAACTATCCAAAAGGTTTGAAGGTTACGATGTTAAAAAGAATTTTCAGATTTGGCTTAAAGAAGGAGAAAGAACTTTTAGACCAAATCACCTTAGAGTTATGATTGACTTAAATTTAAGGGTTAGAAGTAGGGCGGATTTAAAGAAAAAGTTACTTTTAGCGTTTGATAACATTTTTTATGGAGAAGATCCAGAAAACGAGCTTAAAGATTTATCAAAAGAAAACTTTGAGCATTTTCTTAATGACTTGTTTGTTATTGGCATTCTTTCACAACTCTTCATCCTTGAGCAAGAATATGGTTATCATAGAGAAAGTAAGTTTGATCCTCCAACCTTGTTTTTTCAGGGATGGGTAAGAGAATTTATAGACAATCCAAAAGAGATAGACAATTTGTGTATGAGTGTTTGTAATGGACAACCCCCATTAGCAAAATATGTTAAATTCGAAAATAAAAAGGATAAGAAACATAATTCTAAGTTAAAATCGCTATGGTATGTTGATTAATTTTTAAACTCTTCAAAGATTATTTCTGGCTCTTCACCAGATAAAGTTTTTTGTTCTTTTTGTAATCTTTTTTTTATTATATCCATATATTTTTTATCAAGGTCTATTCCTATTGAATTTCTACCATAATATTTGGCAACCGCCGAGGTAGTACCAGAACCAACAAAAGGATCTAATACTAAATCTCCTTCATCTGTGCAAGATAAAATTATTCTCTTTAACAATTCAAATGGTTTTTGTGTTGGATGTGCTCCAGCCCATTTTTCTTTTTTTGGAGTTAGGGGAATGCTCCAAACATTTCTTGTCTGTTTTCCTTTAGGATTAAGAGGATCCTCTATTTGTTTGCTCCACCCATAATTGAATTTCCATTTTTTGCCATCTCCATTTTTAGAAGCCCAAATTAAATGCTCCGTGCTTTCTGTAAAAAATCTACAGGTTATATTTGGTTGAGCGTTTGGTTTAAACCAAACTATGCTATTATTTATTTTAACATCTGGGAAAAACTCTTGAATGATAAATCCTGTTTGGTATATATTATGGAAACTTCCAGAAACCCATAAGCTACCTCCATGTTTTAAGACTCTAAAACATTCTGCTAACCATTCTTTATTAAATTTAAAATATTCATCTTTAGAGAACATATCCCAACTTTCCTGCATTGTTACGTGTTTGCTGTATTTCCAAGCCAGACCATTTTTCTTAGACATGTTGTAAGGTGGATCAGCAAATACCAAGTCTACAGAATTATTTGGAATTGTCTTTAAAACTTTCAAAGCATCTCCTAAAATTATTTTATGTGTTGTTTTCATTTCTTTTTTTCCTTATAATTTTTACGGGGCTTATTCCAATATGGACTTTTACATTTCGGGCATATGGTTGGTTTTTCCTTCTCTCTCGGTATCCATTGATGCCCACATCTATCACACCTATATGCAATAACCTCCATTTTAAATTCTGCCATAGTAGTATATGGATCCTCTCCTTTATAAACTTACCTATAGGGTTATACCTTCTAAACGAAAGATTTAAACTCTATAAAGAACAATAAGAAGTTTGGAATTAAACTTATAGATTTAGAATTATAGTTGAAGAAATTTTTTCAGCCGTAAAGAGGATTTATAGTGAAAGAGTCAGAGCACATAAAGTGGATAATATGTGTTTAGAAGCTAAAAGAAAATTCTAGGCATACCAACTTATGAAATGATATGCCGAAGACAAATTGGATTTAATTAATTAAAAATTGTTTAAGGATTAATGATTTTCGATTCATGCAACACTGCAGAATAACTTCTACCTTGCCGAAATAAACAAGTTCTTCTATCTGATCTCGCACAGTTTGATAGTTAGTATTCACCTTTATGTCAAGTTCCCTTAGAGACATTTCTCAATTTTCTTGTAAAACTTCTATTTTTTTGTGCAATAAATATTCCCCAACCCATTTTTTTAGTTTTTACTGCACCTACTATACTTTCATATCTATCTTGTAGACTTTTGAATGTCTGATCTTTAGATTTTAGATGTTTATTCATTTCTTTTGCTAAAAACTCATAAGTTTTTATCATATCTTTATCTTTTTTTTCTGAAGATATTAATTTGAAACCCACAGAACAGAGAATCTTTTTGTAATTGTTAAAAGATAAGCTTTCAGCCCAGTTTATCATTTTATAAATTAATACTCTCTGTTTATTTTCAAGTTCTTCTTTTTTGCCTTCTCCGAGAAAATCTGCAATCCCTAATATGCCTCTCTTTTTCAATAGCCTATGTAAGTTGTCATATAATGAATACTTATCTACAACTAGCAAAAGAGCATCCTGACTGATTATATGTGTAAATTGTTTGTCTTTTTTTAATAATTTATTTAATTTGCTACCGCTACCC
>C687J35174_10011464_pt1 | contig 10912 bp, 13 predicted proteins | sample RifCSPhighO2_01_FD_35174 | JGI IMG/M metagenome (IMG submission 35174) | reverse complement strand
TTCCATCAATCTTTAAAGTATCAAACACCAAACGAATATGTTATTAACTATCTAAAAGAAAAGGGAGGAGAACTGTACGGTATCTAGGGAGCCAGCACAAAAGGCTTGACAATTTTTCCCGCTGAATATATAGTGCGTTTTAAATCTGCCCAATCGATTTACTTATGAACTTGGCAGATTTTCCCGGCGATTACTCAACCCAAAAGATAAGCCCCAATCTAGTTTCCAGAATTATTGATGTTTTGAAAAATAAAGCTTACGGTTCGGTGGAAATTTACATTGAGAATTTTAATGTGGTGCAAATAACTGAGAGGACGATTACCAAGCTAGCAAAACCTAAGGCAGTTAATAGACGATTTTCACTAAAGGATTCGAGAAGCTCCTTTTCCTCAAGGAGCCAGAAGGCTGAATGATTTGATGAGAATTTCTCTGCTACCGCTAATTTTAATGGTTAGTTTGATATTGAGTACTCAAACAATTTCAGCATCTTCTAATCTGGAAATCTCCAATACCAGCGATTTTTCATCTTCATCTACAGATTTCAATGGTGGAGAGACTATCTTTGTGAGAATAAAACCGGATTCTTTAGGTAATAATAAAGGCAAGCTAAATATTCGTGACAATCAATATATTCTTGTCAACTCTTACCAAATGAATAAGGAAGGTAACTATTTTTCGGCAACTATTCCGACACCGTATGCGCAAGGTTATTACTCACTCGAAGCTAGAATTGAAGGTGAAGGTTATAGCCTGACAAGTGTTGAAACGATTAGAGTTGGTAACCCGACGGAAGCCAATGTTAAGGTCAATATCCAAAACAGTGTCGGGGGGAGTTCGACAGATGTATTGGGCGAGAAGGAAGGGACAGAAGGGACAAGCGGGACAGAGAATATAGAGGAGATAGAGGATGGGAGTGAGGTTGAGGTTTATCGAAGTTCAGATAGTAACAGCGTAGAGGAAGAAAAGAGCTTTGGACAATATTTGGTTTCAATAATTCGCGAAGTATTAGATTTTCTCTGGCCCTTTTGACTGCTTGACAGGTGGGGTTTGAGTTGATAGTGTAAAATGTAAATAAGTTTAGACTGCCCCTAAAATTTTTCCTGCCTGCTCTGCGAAGTTTTAACGAAGTAGAGCCCAAAAAGTAAATCTGCCCAATAAAAATGCTAAACGCTAATAGCTAAACGCTAATAGCTATATAAAAGCCGACCGCTAACGGAGGTTTGTATTTCTGCATAAGCAGAAGTATGAGCCTCCGTTTTTGGTTGGAAAATGCGAATTAACGCGAATAGTAAAAAAACGAATTTATGCGAATAAGTGATACACGGAATGCTAAAGCTTGCGGGAATTTTCCGTAAGAACCGTGCATACGGACCCGGAGTATTTCTAGCCTCGGTAGGAGGGCTTGCCCTCCGGAGCCTTGGCGAAGGAGGGTTAAGCTCACTCCGCCGTAACTTAAATTCAGGCGGATCCGTCCAGATAGCACTACCGCAACCTGCGGTAATCCGCTATCAATCCGTGTAAATCTCTTCAAGGAAGGAGGTGAAACAAAAAAACATGATTTCAATTAAAAAATTAGCAACAGCAGGTGCGGCAGCTGGTCTTCTTTTCGGAAGCGCCATGCCGGCATTTGCGGACTTCAACCTCGGTTTCAGTAACGGTGATGTGGAGCAAAGCAACAGTGCCTTCATTTTTAACGGTGTCAGCGCCAGTTCTAACACGGGCAACAACAACGCCGGTAATTTGGCAGTGGTCAGTGTTGGTAATGATATTACAACCGGTAATGCCACGACTGTTGTCGGTGTAACCAATGTCGCCAACAAAAACGTGGCAGTTGATGGCTGCGGTTGTAACGACGTCAACATCGGTGTCGGCAACGGTGATCTGGAACAAAGCAACAGAGTGGCAGTCGTCAACCTTGTCGGCGCTAGTTCTGACACAGGAGACAACAACGCCGGTAATCTGGCAGTTTTAAGTGTCGGTAACGACATCCAAACTGGCAATGCCGGAACGGGTGTTTCTGTAACTAACGTTGTTAACAAGAACGTCGCTTTTTCGTTCTAAGCGTTCTTTCTCATCCAAAGGAGAGGGGAAATATGCCCACCTTCGCTTAAAAAGCTTCGGCGGGTAAACCTCCCTCTCCTGGGATGGGAGCCAGTTTTGGCTTTGCCAAAACTGCAAATACGAAATACGAAATTCGAAATACTAAACAAATTCAAATGATCAAAATGAAAAATTCGAAAACATTTAGAACATTGATAATTCAAGATTTTGAATTTATTTAGGATTTAGATATTAGAGTTTAGAAATTTTATTTAGATGAAGCGGACCAAAAAAATTGTAGCCACAGTTTTAATAATTCTTTTATCCGCGGGCTTTATGCCGGGGCGGCTTGTTTTGGCCGAGGAGCAATCTTCCGATACCGGATCTGAAAGCTCTAACAATCCGGTATCGTCAAGCGAACCAGATCCTTGTGTTAGCGACTGCCCGCCGACGGAAGTTGACCAGGCAAATGATGCTGATGTTGACAATCAAGTTACCGATACTGCCAATACTGGTGATAATACGGTTGATAACTCCTCCACCTCCGAGGAGTCAGAGCCCACCTCGGAGGTGACTAATCCCGATACAGAGGAGGCAACTGGTTCTGCTCAACCAGAGTCCACTTCCGATGAGTCTCCCTCGACTACGCTCGGGACAGGCGGGCCCACATCGGAGGTGTCTGACGAGGCTACAATCTCAACCGGCGATGCGGCTTCTCAAGTAGATTTGGTAAACGAAGTCAACAGCAATCAAGTCAATGCCAATGTTACCTACCATATAGAAAACATTTACCTGGACGAAAACGGCGATATAGACCTTACTAAATCAGAGTCATATGAGGCAGAGTCTTCGGCGAATTTGCAAATCACACAGGAAAATACTGCGGTTATCAACAATGTAATTACGGCAGTTGCCAATACAGGCGCAAACACGATAGACGGCTTATCCGGCGGTATTACAACCGGAACCGCTACTGTTGTTGTCAATATTTTCAATTTCATCAACACTAATTTTGTTAATTCCTTCTGGCAGTTTGTAGTTATCAATATTTTCGGGGATGTCAGTGGCGACATAATTCTGCCGGAACTTGGCCAGGAAGACTTAACTTTACCCGGCGCAGTTTCCGGCGATATCACACAAACCAACAGCGCGGAAGTAACAAATACTATAGATGCCCAAGCAAATACCGGTGAAAATGAAATTTCGGGTTCGGGTTCTGTTGAAACCGGAAACGCAGTCGCCGTCGTTAACAATCAAAACTTTGTTAACTTTAATTTGCTTGGGGGAGTATACTACATGCTTCTTATTAATAACCTTGGAAACTGGGTCGGCGAATTTTTAGGCTGGGGCAACTTAAGTTCTGCAACTGCCGTAAACGGGCAAATGCTCTTTACGCCATATCTTAATTTATTTATAGACGAAAGCGGTACGTTTGTTGCGGCAGACCAAACTAACAATGCAGTTTTAAATAACCAAATCACCGCCAGTGCCAACACCGGAGGAAATTTAATAGACGGCAACGGCCAGATAATAAGTGGCAACGCTTATTCAGTTGTTAACCTGGTAAATTTCGTCAACAGCAATATCATAAACAGTATCGGCTTTTTTGGCATTATTAATATTTTTGGCACTCTAAATGGCGATATCGGCGGGGAAAGTTATTTTGCGATCACTGAGGGCACTGAAAGTACTGAGGGCACTGAAAGTCAAAGTCAAGATCAGGCAGAAGTTAGAGTCGCCGGCGGCCAATTGGAAACTTCCATGACCACCAATGTCGGTACCCACGTAAATGGCGGCGATACGGTTATGTTTTTTATCACTGCCAAAAACCCGGGAAGCGGCCCGGTTTATGACAGTCAAGTCGTTTTCAATCTATACGATTCAAACGGCGAAATCGGCGCAATCCAGACTTTTGACATTGGTAAATTGAATCCGGGGCAAACGGCTAAAATCAGCTTTGGTTTAGTTTTAGCCGACACTGCGCCTTCCGGAATTTATAATGCTTTGGTTGAAGCAAGCGGCAAAGTTGGGCCCGACAATGCGGAAATTGGCAGTCAAGCAGAAACAAGTTTTAGAGTAGGTTTAGGTAGTGGTTTAATCGCAGGCGTAGTACCGGATGTAGAAGCGGCTAGTACCATTGGCATAGGCAACGACGAAGACAATAATGCCCCGATTGCCGGTGCTTCTTCACTAGATTGGTGGAGGATAATTTATATGACACTAGGAGTTTTAGGAATGATGTATATCCTTTTTAGGCTTTTATCAAAGCCGTACCATTTTATTCTGGTTTTGAGAAAGAAAAAAGTTAACTTTAGGGAAATAGCTTTGATTACTCTAGGTAAAATAGAAAAAAGAAGGTTTGTTTTCAGGCTTTTTATAATATTTATTGTTCTGGCAAAATTATTTTCAAAGTTGGCAACAAAGGCTATGGCTTTTAGGAGCTGGCTTTTTTAATATTCCTTCTGTAGCAAGTAATTAGTCATCCTCAACCGATTCGGTCTGAGCTCACGGTCGAAGACTTGATTGGGGATCAGACATTCGTCTCGAGGACTCAGTCCCGAGGGATTCTCGCTTTTGCGAGAATGACAATTGTTGTGTGTAACCCCATTTTGCCCACTTGACCCCACTTAATCTTAATTCTCGCCTTTTGGGTGTTATCCATACACGGCTCGACACGTCAGACGTGTCTCGAAGAGCGATTTTGCGGGGTAAACTGGGGGCTTGACAACTTATAATTCATACTATAAAATACTCAAACTTCTGCCTCAATAGATCTTTTTACTGCCACAATATAACTTTTAACATCTGCCTCAATCAAATTATGAAAGGAAGAATTTTCAAAATCTTCCTGCCCATCTTAACAGGCCTATTTTTGACGGTTGCCATTTTAGGTGTGGTTAGATCAGACGTTGAGGCTACAAGCAGTTGTTGGCATTGGCACGGCTTTTTCTGGCATAATCATTGCCCTTCGCCAACGCCCAGTCCAAGTCCTTCACCATCACCTAGCCCGGAACCTTCACCTAGCCCGTCACCAGAGCCGTCAACTCCGCCTGTTGGTGGCCCGGGACCTGAAGTTGGCGGAGAAATTACTACCCCGCAATGCCCGACCGACAGACCCCAAAAGGTAGATCAGGTCTGGTTTTCTGATGTCAAACCCAATGAAGTCACCGTCCACTGGGCAAACAAGGGCGACGCTTGGGGATTTCAAATACAGTACGGGCCTGCACAAGACCAGCTTATCTGGGGAGTAGAGGTTAGCGATAAAGACGCAAGCCAGTACACGCTTAAAGATCTTCCCGGCGGAGATCTTTGGGTTGTGGTTATTGCCAAGTCCAGCAAAGAGTGCGGCGGATCTTCATCCGACACCGTTCAAGTTGCAGGCGTGACACCACAAGTTCTTGGGGCAACCGGAGTGGCGACTACAACAGCAACCGCGCTTGCAGGGTTCAGTCTGATCGGACTTGGTCTCTGGCAGGTGCAAAGAGTTCTCCAAAGAGCCGACAAAAAATCCAAAAAATCCTAAGTTCCCGCTTGACACGTTTTGGCTTAAAAGACTAAATTAAAATATATGCCAAGGACTGTCCGAATCGGCTATTTTTCACCAATTGTTAATTTTCCCGCAAGACGTCTGGTTATCTGGACTTGCGCGGTTGCGGTTGTAGCAATTTTGGCGGTTTTATCCGTCGGTCCATCCGGTGTGCGGGCGGCTAAGTGTAAAATTGTCGTCAATGGTGCTGCTACCCAAAGTAATGTTTCACCCTGTGTTGTGGATCAAACATTTGTCGGCATTGGCAATACAATCGTAAACAGGATTATGGCAAAAGCAAATACCGGCAATAACAATACAGGTGGCGGCGCGATTCAAACCGGAAGCGCCACGGCGATAGTTAAAATCACCAACAGGGTTAACTCAACTTCCGCAGGCAGTGTGGTTATCAACGAAGTTATGTGGATGGGGTCGGGTGAGTCACCTTCCGATGAATGGATAGAGCTTAGAAATACGACATCAGGGGATATCGATCTTTCCGGCTGGAAAATCGAAAATGCTCTTGCCTCAAACGATACAGTGATTATACCAGCCGGTTATACCATACCGGCCAACGGGTTTTTCCTGATCGCCAACTACGATGTTACCCATTCTGACTCTGCCCTTGTTTTGACTGTGGCGGTGGATTTGGTAACAAATATCAGTTTGCACAACAGCTATAGCCAAAACGGCGCTTTGGTCCTCAAGGATGCCGAAGAGACTGTTGTTGACCAGACTCCCGTTCCGGCGGGAAGCGATTGGCCGGCAGGTATTAACGATACGACCAAACAATCAATGGAGAGAAACTTGATTGCCGGTGACGGCAGCGATTTCGGCAGCTGGCACACATGTATTGCGGCAGACTGCAACAGCTCAAGCTTCTGGAAAACTGCCGGCGGCCCTAATTACGGTACACCAAAGGCGGCAAACAGCACTCCTTGAATTGAATTTTGAGCGGTCATGCTATTATTGACATTGGTTTGTGATCGGCACACAATTCCCACATCAATTCAGATTTAGCCCTTTAGCCTCCAAGGCCTGGCCTTGAATGTCTATAATTGTTCAAGAGTACCACGGGTTTTTACCCGTGGGTGAATTGAACAATTACGTACTCGCTGAAGGCGAAGCCGAGTCAGACTCGGCGAAGCCTGAGGATACCACTGCTTTTAAGCAGTGGTAGTTCATAGTAAAAATTAATAAGGTATTGGTTGACTTCAATTGGCTGGAAGAATAAAATACTCAAACTTATTCATATAGATATGAAAATATATCAAAAGAAATCAGTTATTGCACGAGTTATCTACGCTTTTCTGGCGATTTTTTTACTGCTTGTTGGTTTTAGTTTGGTTTTTGCGTCAAGCGCTGATTTTATAAAGTCCAACCAAATATTGTCGGATCAAAAAAATAGCCAGGAACAATTAGGGGTTAAACCCCTAAAGATATTTATTCCCAGTATAGATCGGACACTGGATATTTCTGATGGTTATGTGGTTGACAACCGCTGGACGGTTTCGGAAACCGGAGTTTCGCATTTGACGACGTCTGCTGTTCCCGGAAATAGGGGTAACGCAGTTTTGTACGGCCATAACCGCGATGAGGTTTTAGGGAAACTTTGGAAAGCACAAAATAATGATTTGGTGTATGTGATTCTTAGNGACGGCTCAATTACCAAGTATCAGATTTTCGAAAGACGCGAAGTCGAGCCGAGTCAGGTTGAGATTTTAAATAATGTCGGTGATTCGCGCCTAACAATATACACCTGCAGCGGATTTTTGGACAGCGCAAGGTTTGTAATTGTTGGAAAGCTGATCTAGAAATTGCCAATTTGGCAATAATTTGATAATATTCTGGCTGTATGAAGACCAACGAACAATATTCCTTTAGAGTGATTTTTGAAGTGGATGAAGATGGGTATCATGTATATGTCCCAGTTCTTGCCGGTTGTCATTCTTGGGGTAAGACATTAACAGAAGCTAAAAAAAATATCAGAGAAGCAATCAAATCACATATAGCAAGCTTAGTAAAAGATAACGAAGATGTGCCGTCTGATGAAGGTTTGGAAACCTTCGAAACTTTTTCTTCTGCTGACATCAAACAACTGTCAGTATAAATGGCAAAGCTGGCTTCAATAAGACCCAAAGACTTAGTTCGCGCAATCGTCAAGGCAGGTTTTTACAAACATCACCAAGTGGGCAGTCATGCCACTTTTAAACACAGTGACGGCAGGAGAGTAACTATTCCACTTCACAATCGGGAACTCAAAAAAGGCCTGCTCCATGGAATTTTGAAAGATATTGGTATGAGTGTTGAAGAGATAAAAGAACTGATCTAGTCGGATTTTTAGATTCGGCAAGGTTTGTAGTTGTAGGGAAGTTAATTTGACTTTTTGAGGCTGGGAGTGTAGATTGTTTACAATGGCTGAGCGTAATCCATTTAATCGAAGACCACCAGAAGATGTGTTGGTTCCTGAATATTGGGATGGACATGGATTTAAGGATGATTGTGGATGGGAAAAACCTCAAAAACCCACTAAAGGCGGAAAACAGCCAGGATTATTTGAAACTGTTAGGGGTGAAGCTAGAATTCACAAATTCGCAAAAGAGAAACTCATGAACTTTATGGCCCTTACTGATAAAATGAACATTGCAATGCACGTTAGGACCTTCGCGGATCAAGAGACATTTGATGTTCACAATTTTCCTCTAGGAACGATTATTAGGTTCGAAAAAGAGACGATGCGTTGTTCTGAGCGCGATCAAGAGCCATCTTATGCAAAGGGTGTTTATTTAGGTGTAATTAGTGAGTCACCTACACCGATGGAAGAAAATGGTGAGACGCGCGTACTTGCAACTTATCTAAGGCCATTTGTAACTGCTAAACGCGTGCTGCGTTTTCAGATAAGATTAGCCCCAAATGTTATTCAGATTGGGGTAGTTAATCACGAGAGAAGAAATAATGATGAGGGATATACATTTTGGGATGAAATGATAAGATTTAAATCGCTTGATGTTTTACGGATAGGCCAGGGAATGCCGGAGAAAGACGGGAAAGAGCAAAGTATACCTCAATTGAACCCTGTGACTCAAGAAAACTAATTTGACTTTTTGAGGCTATCACTTTCTCTTAATTAAGGAGTAACCTTACTAGAGTTTTTACTTTACCTTCGACCCTAGACCCTAAACCCTAGCCCCTGCTAAACTGAACTTGTGGCGGCCAAAAAATTTGCACATCATTTTGTTCCGCATCGTCATCCGGATGTAGANGNGCCCTCCGCTGCTGAAAGCTCCGGAAGGGTAATACAGCATCGTGCCCACGCGCTTGGTCACGGTGCTCTTCTTGGTTACGTAATAATTTTCTTTTTAACAATTACCGGATTTTATTTTATTAGGTCGACTGCTCCTCAGATTCTGGGTACTGCCCAATACACAGCCGAGCAAATTATTGAGCTCACAAATATTAAGCGAGCTGAAGAAGGGTTAGCGCCACTTACCACAAACACCTTACTCATTCAGGCTGCACAATCTAAAGCCAACGATATGATCAATAACAGTTATTGGGCGCACTTTTCGCCGCAAGGCAAATCGCCATGGAATTTTGTAACGAGTGCCGGCTATAAATATATTTACGCAGGTGAAAATTTGGCTCGCGATTTTAATGATCCGCAGAGCGTCATAAACGCCTGGATGGTCTCGCCGACACACAGGAGCAATTTACTCGACAAAAATTTTAAAGAAATTGGGGTTGCTGTTTCGAGTGGAAATTTGACCGGCAGGGAAGGGGTGCTTGTTGTGCAAATGTTCGGCAGTACGCTTTCACAAGTGCCAACTGAGGCCGAGACGCAAGGCGAGGCAAAAGAAACAGAGCCGGTTCCGACAGCAGAGATTGCCAGACTTGGAACTCTGGATTTGCAAGCACAAATTGCACCAACTACCGCTTCGACAAGCTCAGGATCCGCAACTGTGCTTGCCAGCCGTCAATTTTCGATTTCAAAGATGATTGGGCTTGCCTTGGTTGGATTTGTATTTATTTTGTTTGTGGTTGAAGTAGCGGTTGCCTCGAAGAAAAGTCATTTGAGTATAAAGAGTTCGACACTCGCGCATCTAGGTTTGTTAGGATTGGTGCTATTTGCCCTATGGTATGCTGTCCAGGGATCGGTGATATGACCTGAATGGTTAAAGGTGTATGGTTATTTGTATGAAAAAAGAATACTAAAGAGGATTTTGTGAACCATGAACGACAAGCAATGAGTGATAAACACATTGGATTAAATAAACATTTTGATAAGTTGGCGAATCTGGTTCTTTACGGAGGGTTTATTTTAGGTTTAGCCGGTGTTTATTTTTCACGGTTTGATTCTAGACGGCAGTTTGTAGTGATACTTTTGATGGTGACGTTCTATTTGGTTTGGGGTTTTGTCTTTCATCATTTACGAAGAGATGCGGCTAGGTGGTTGATGTTTGAATATTTACTTATAGGTTTAATTGCATTACTTTCCAGTATCCTCGTTTTTCTCATTTAAATAATCATTTTAGCTTTCAAGGCCTGGCCTTGAACGTCTATAGTAATTTAGGTTATAAGGTAGTTGTTAAAAAATCTTAGGAACTTGGTGATCTTATGGCTGGATTACACAGTAGCTGTGGTTATCGTGAGGGTCGCAGGGAAGTTTTTCTTGGCCGATACAATTAGGAGAAGCTCCAGGCGTGCAATATTCCGGATCATTACTATTTTCCAAACCTGCGCTTAGCGTATATTTCAAAATAGCACCTGATGGAAGCTGGGGATCGGGGTTATAGTAGTATGTATGATCTATCGCACCACTTGTTCCCCCTCTAGGATCTTTGGGGAGAGGATTCATGTACGTGACCGAAGGGTTGAAGCAACTAAAATTTCCACCCCAGGCTATAGCTGTTGGTCCCGATGCATCGAGGCATTGAATTTCTCCGGAAGGTCCCCCCGGATATGTACCATTGTCTTGCAGATAGAGCTCTAGTGCTTGTTGGATAGCCTTAAGGTCGCTTTTTCTTTTTGAATCTCGGGATTTCTGTTGGGCATTTGTCCAAGAAGCAGTGGCTGCTCCCACTAAAATAGCGATGATAGTGATTACGATAAGGAGTTCGATTAAGCTAAAGCCATTGTTGAATCGTTTTTTCCAATATACCAATTTAACAATATAATATTTTAGCGATTCAACTTTGGGCAGGGACATGTCTAGTGTCTAGTATCGATCATCTGAGAAATTGTGTCAATTGATATAATGTTGGTGCGGCCGCGTCTAACGCGGCTTGTCGAGTATGACTCGGCCGCGTCTAACGTGGCTTGTCGAGTTTGACTCGACGGAGTGTGGCG
>C687J35174_10011463_pt1 | contig 10912 bp, 10 predicted proteins | sample RifCSPhighO2_01_FD_35174 | JGI IMG/M metagenome (IMG submission 35174) | reverse complement strand
TTTTTTATTATTAATTTTCCTTATCAAGAAATGAGAAAACAACATCTATTCAACTTCTTTTGAAATCTTCCACATAGCCTCAATTAAAAGTGAAAATTTTAATCTCAGTTCATTATATGGAAGAATTCCAAAAAGGATGGGAGCAAAAGGATATTCACCTGATTTAGGATTTAGAGCTGTTAGCAGTGATGTAAATAATATCTTCTATTCTAACAAATCTAATAATATAGAAAAAGTCAGATTTGTTGAAGATGAAACAAACCCTTCAGATTTTCAGTCATATCTTAATCTTCCCTTCCTGCCAGTCTTTAAGAACTAAACGGGCTGCTCTTTCTGTAATTATTAAAAAAGGATATCAATTTAAAAGTGAAGGAGAATTTGAACAATATCTAAAAGATAAAGAAATTGCCTAAAATTTCGCTATCTCCTCAGCAAGCTACGGAGTATTCACCGCGAAATTTTTTGCTTTCAGCGACCAGCAATTTCAGTCTTTCAAAATCTGCCACAACAAGCTGTGGGGTATTAAGCCCAGATTTAGAAATAAAAACATACCTTTTAACGATATAGATGAGCTCGGTACATATGAAAGAGAGTATTTGTTTCATTCTAAAAATGGTCATTTAAGTGTTTGGTTTGAAGAATCACTCTATTGATAAGTTCAACTATTCAACCTCAACGCTTCTTCTGTATTCAGAATAAAATTATGAGTCTCAAAAGCATCTTCTATACCTCTTAATCTTCTTTCTTAATACCAAACTCTACTTCTTCTATTAAAAAATTAATTCTCTCTTAAGTAATAGCTTAGCTTTCTAAAATTCCGACGATAAGAAATCATTGATTTTTTGCTAATTCTTATCTTTATAGACGATAATTGCTTCATAAAGCTAAGTAGATACTCTCTTAAGAAATCTTTAAATACTATTATCAAGCAAAAATTATATGGTAATGAAAAAATTAAGAAACATCGGAATAGGACTATTAGCTTCAGCTGGCATCTTTACAACAAGTCTCCCTTCATCTGGATTAGAAAGAACACTTCAAAACATTGATTATTCTAAAAATGGAAGAATTGAACAAGAAGATTTACTTTATTTAAGCAATCATTGGAAAGGAACAGGAAACCAAGAAAAATCTCCTGAAGAATTAATCTACTTTATTGATAATTGGAAAAATGAATACGAATTAGATACTCCAACTCCGACAATAACTAAAACATCTACACCAACACAAAGTATTACTTATACATCTACACCTACATTAACTCCAACTGAAACAAATACCATAACTTACACCCCCACTTTATCTCCAACTCCAACTTTAACTTTATCTCAAACTCCTACAAGAACTTCAACAAACACTTTATCTCAAACCCCTACTCCAACAAAAACTAATACAGATACATTTACACCAACAAACACATTAACATTAATTCCTACTCCAACTCAAACTTTTACAAAAACTAATACAAGAATTCCAACAAAGACTAATACACCCACAATTACTAATACTCCAACTCTCACACCAACTCTCACATATACATATACTCCGACATTAACTTCAACTCCAACTCCTTTCTACACTCCTATTCCTTTTGTAAGCTTTGAAGTTAATATGCCTGGATTACCTGAAGATGCAAGAAAAATGAAAATGATTAAAATTCCTACAGGAAGTTTTATGATGGGTGCTATGCCAGATGAAAACCCTAATTTTACAGATAATTGGGATTATCCTCAGCATCAAGTAAATATTAAATATGATTTATATATACAAGAAACAGAAACTACACAAGCACAATGGTACGCTGTCACAGGTGCATGGCCAACAAGAAAATCTCCTTCTGAAAAATATGGAATTGGAAATAATTATCCTATTTATGGAGCAATATGGAAAGAAGCAAAAGATTTCACACTTAAATTAAGCCAGATTACTGGACTAAATTTCAGACTTCCAAGTGAAGCTGAATTTGAATATGCACACAGAGCTAACACAACAACAAGATACTTTTTTGGAAATTCTCAAAATTGTGTTGAAAGAGAATTTATTTATGATGATGAAGGAAATATATTAGATTGGGAAGATCCTTGTGAAGATTGTTCTGCAGATACAGGAGGAACAAGAGCAGACTATAGTTGGAATTGTTACAACACAAATAAATCTCAGGAAGTTGGAACAAAAATGTATAATCAATTTGGATTATTTGATATGGCTGGCAATGTTTCAGAATGGTGCTTAGACAGTTTTTATTGGACATATGAAGGAGCTCCAACTGATGGAAGTCCATGGATTAATCCTGCAGATAATGAATACGCAGCTAGAGTCACTAAAGGAGGAAATTTTAATCTTAATTCATTATTTGGAAGAATTCCAAAAAGAATGGGTGGTGCAGGCCCTTGGGAAGATATAGGATTTAGAACTGTAATGGATAATGTAAATAAACAAAATTCAAATTCTTTTTATAATAAATTTAAGAGTATAGAAGAAGAGGTAAATGAACAAAATTCAAATTCTTTTTATAATAAATTTAAATATCTAGAAAATAATGCAAATAAATTAAAATTTGATTCATATCTTAATAAAAAAATTTAACAAACTTCTCCAAAATTAATGTTGTTTGTTTTATGCTGTTCTTTTTTGTGTTTATTTTTATCTTAGGTCCATTAAAACTATTATACCACTTTAGATATTCTTTTTCTCTTAACTTTATCAAGTTAGGATTACTAGCCAGCAGGAGTTCATATTTCGTTCCTTTTTCTTTTAATCTTTTAATTCTTTCACTTAATGGCAGATGAAAATAAACTATTGCATCTGGCTGTATAACAAAATAACTGAATAATTTAATTAATAGTTTATTATAAAATCTATTTGTTAAAGGAACATAAGAAGTTATTGAAATGCCATATCTATCTTGAAAAATAATTTTTTCTTTTTTCAAGTTAGGTTTTATTTTAGTAAAAATGATATAATTTAATTCAATTAAAAACATAATTGTAAAAGGAAATTTTCTTGAAATCTTTCCTATTAAACTATTAGAACCAATTCCTTTACTATAAACAAAATTGTTATCTTTAGATTTTTTCAAAACTTTTTTTATTGCAGTTGTTTTTCCAGAGCAATCTAATCCTTCACAAACCACTAAAAGTCCTCTCATTATACCTCTCCTAACTCAAACTTTCTAAGAGGGCACACAAATCTATATTTTTCTTGATCATATTCTTTCATTTTAAACGGCTCTTTAAAGTCTACACAATAATTTCCAAACCCTTTAAACAGCTTTGATAATTCTATCCAATATTTTTTCCATAATTCTTTATTATTCCATATATCTTTAATCGAACATCCATGGAGATTAGCTATTGGTCTTCCATAAGAAGCTAAAATTGCGCAAGGGTATACATTTCCATCAGGTAAAATTTGAAGATGGTTTTTTTCATTATCAGCTATACATCCATATTTATAATTCCATTGCTCTTTTTCTATCAAAGGAAACTCCAAAGAGATTTTCATTCCTTTATTTTCATATTTTTTTAATTTTATCCTGATAAAATTCAGCCATTTTAATGGCTCAACCGCTGATTCATCACTTCTATTTCCCCTACCAACAGGAGTGAAATAATAAATTCCTTGTTCATCTATTCCTAAACTCAATGCTAACTCTGTTATATTTGTAATGTCTTCTAAATTACAATTAAAAACAGTTGTATTTATTTTTGTGTAAAATCCTGTTCTTTTAGCCTCCATTATATTTTCAAGAACTTTTTCAAAAGTCTCTTTATCTCTTCTTCTAATCCTGTTATAAACTTCTGAATTTGAGCCGTCTAAACTTATTGCTATTCCATCTAACCCTATTTCTTTAAATCTTCTTAATTTTTCTTTTGTTAATAAACAACCATTTGTTACTAACTCAATTTTATAGCCTAATTTTTTTCCTATCTCAATTATTTTATCAACATCATTTCTTACTAATGGCTCTCCGCCTGTTATGTCAAATCTTCTTCCGCCTAATTCCTTTGTTTCTCTTAAAATTTTTTCTAATTCACTTAAAGTAAGCTCAGGCATTTTAACTAAACCAGAATCAAAAGCACAATGTGCACATCTAAGATTACATCTATTTGTAATATTCAAATCTAACTTTGGAAGAGTTTTATTTTCCATTTTTATTTTCTTTAATTGGAATATACAAGGTACATAAATACAACTCGTGAACATTCCATTTATCTTCTAACTTCCTCTCTACTCTAGGCTTTTTTTCTTCAAGACTAAGCCAACATAAAGGATCAGGACCGTTAAAATGTCCATATTCTAAATAAGAAGCTCCTGCATCTCCTCCCTTGCAATGATAATAAGCAGAACATTGCTTACATTTTCCTTGTGGAATTCTGTCCCTTATTCTCCTGAAAATATCAGAATTCATAATTTCTTCAACTGACTGATATTTTATGTTTCCTCCAGATTCACTAAGAAAAACAGAAGGGCTTACATCTCCATTTGACTGAATTCTAAATGCAGTAAATCCAGAAGGATCACCAGGAAAATAATAATTTCCTCCAAATGCAGCCCTGAAAATTGGCTCTGGAATTAAAATTTTATCTCTTCTAAACTTGCTGAGAAAAGTATAAGCTTCTTTTAATTCTTCTTGTGAGAGAGCTAATTCCTGCTTATTATCTATTCCTCTGCCATTTGCTCTAAATCTATTAAGCCTCCAGGAATTAACTCCTAATTTTTGAGATAAACCATACAAACTTTTTAATTCTTGTTCAGAACAATTTAATTTAGTTAAACATGTTACAACTTCATTATTTACTCCTTTTTCTACTAAAGTTTCCAAAGCTTTTACAGCTAAATTAAATGTTCCTTCTTTTCCTCTAAACCAATCATGTTTTTTTGGATTTGCAAAATCAATACTAACTCCTACATCATGAAATAAATCCAAATGATCTTTTATTCTGTTAAAAGTAGTTCCGTTTGTTGTATAAGAAATTTCTATTTCATTCTCTTTAATGTATTTGCATAAATCAATAAAATCAGGCCTTAAAGCACATTCTCCTCCTCCAAAATTTATTGCAACAACTCCTGAATTTTTTAATTTGTCAACAACTTTAAAGCACTCATCTAAATTTAGTTCATTTGAATCTCTTTTTCCAGAAGCATTATAACAATGAATACAATTTAAATTGCATATTTTAGTAAGAGACCATCCTGCAACTAACATTTTGCCTCCTGAATCATCTTTTCTAATTTTTTAACATTTGCCTCTTTTCCAGAATCCCTTAATGTTCTTGCTACATCAGTATGATATTGATGATTTGTCAAAAATTTTAATTGCTGTTCATACCACTTTTCATTATCTGGAATACCTAACTCAATTCTAACTTTTTCTCCTAACTCAAAGAAATCCAGTCTTCCGAGATTATCTAAATCTGCGTCACAAAGTAATTGTTCCAAGTAATTATTTGGATTTTGTGGCATTTTCGTAGCCAAAACCAATGATTTAATTGTCTGAATTTTTAATGGTGTATAAAGAATAAGCGGAAGATATACTTCTGCAAACTCAGCACTTTTTTCTTCATTATCCTTTCTTCCTTTGACAAAAATTATATCATGAATCTTTGCAGCTGTTCTAAGCAAAAATTTGTCTTCATAGCTTCTATTAATTATGTCTGAATACCTTGAAACAGCTTCTTCAACACTTTTTGCATGTTCATAATTATGATAAGGCAATTTAGGCATTCTATCTTTAACTACAGAANCAAGAATTTCTAATCTTAATTCATCTTTATATTTTTCTTGTTCTTCAGTTTGGTATGTTCTTTTGCTTTCCATACAATATAGAATATTAAGAAATATAAGAAAGATTTTATTAAATTTTTATGATTTACCGAAATGTTTATATAATATTTTAGTTTAATCATAATTATGAGATATTTGCAGAAAACTAAAGAAACAGAAAAATTAAAATTAGACNTTAAAGATAAAAAGATTCTTTCAATTCTTTCAGCTAATTCAAGAATTCCTTTAACACAGCTGTCAAAAAAAGTAGGATTATCAAGAGATGCGGTAAATTACAGGATAAAAAATTATGAAAAAAAAGGGATTATACAAGAGTATAGAACAATGGTTGATATGTCTAAATTTGGATATAAAGCAAATCATATTTTTATTAAGTTAAATAATCCTTCAAAAGAAATTGAACAAAAAATACTAAATAAATTNATTAAATATCCTTTTGTAAGGGCAGTTATAAAATTTTCTGGAAATTTTGATTTTGAAATAGCTTTTATTACAAAAGATATCGAAGATTTAGACAAAGTATTAACAAAAATAATTACTGATTGCTCTGGTTCATTGCAAGATTATGAATTATTAACCATCTCTAAAACATTTGCTGCTGAAACATTCCCGCCTAATTTTTCTGAATACAAATTAGAAAAAAAATTCACAAAAAAACCAGATAAAAAANCAGATAAAAAAGACATTGAAATTCTAAAAATCATAAGCGAAAATGCTCTTCTTCCATTGCATGAAATCGCCGGAAAAGTCAAATTATCTGCTGATGCTGTTGCTTATCGAATAAAAAATATGATAAACTCTGNAATTATTATAAAATTCATTCCAGTAATTAATTACACTTCTTTANATTACAATTTATACACCCTTCTTTTAAATATTAGCGGTTTAGATGAAAAAAAAGAGAAAATACTGAAGAACTTTCTATCTTCAGATAAAAATACTTTATGGGCTGTAAAAACAATTGGAAGATTTAATGTTTTAATATATTTACTTGTAAAAAATATAGATGATTTACAAGATACAGTCATTAAACTTAGAGGGTTGTTTCCCAAGCAGATAAATCATTATGAAACTTTAATTGCCTATGAAGAATATAAATACACTTATTTTCCTTCTNATCTTTTTTAAAATAAATTTAAACGAGGATTAATAANTTATAATCTATATCTTAATCTTCCCTTCCTGCCAGTCTTTAAGAACTAAACGGGCTGCTCTTTCAGTATCTATTTCATTTCCTCTTTTTAACATGTTTTTATTTCTGCCTAAAATTTCTAAAAATCTTTCAAAATCTCCTTTAGAATCTATTTTATAAAAATCCTGGATTTCATCAAGATAATTTTTAATTAAGTAAAATACCTGCATTTCTGGATCTTTTACTTTATTATAGGTTGTTACATTAATTTTAGTATGTTTGCCTAAAACATTGGGTAATTTAGATAGATATTCTTTTTCTGGAATAACTCCTGGACTGTCAATTAATACCAGATTTTCTGTAAGTTTTATCTTTTGTATGCCTTTAGTATAACCTGATTGAGTAGATGATCTTGCAGACTTTTTACTTACTAAAAAATTAATTATTGAACTTTTTCCAGTGTTTGGATAACCAATAACTCCAATATACACTTTATTCTGATTTATTTTCCTGCTCTCCTGCTTTATTCTGTCTCTCAAATCTCTTGAACCTTTTTTTAAAATGCAGGAAATTATCTCATAAGGATATAAATTTTTCATTTCCAACTGTTTTTTTATTTCTTTTCTGTCAATCAAATCGGATTTATTTAGAACATAAATAATTCTCTTGCCTTGTTTTTTAATCAATTCTTCTATTTCTTTGTTTCTTGTATCATCTATAAACCTGGCATCAAGAATTTCAAGTAGGATATCAGACTGTTTTATCACATCTAAAAGCAATCTTGGAAATTCTTTTCTGTTTTTTATAACATCAGTCTTATTCCTTCCTTTTCTTCCAGAATGTCTTTGAATCATAAATTCATAGAGGAATTAAACTTTAAAAACTCATTTAAAATCCAATAGTTTTCATTCTATAAGCAGGAAGAATNTCTTCTAGAACAAACTCTTTCCATTCTTGTAGTGGCATAGGGAATGAAAGTATTATTCCCCCATTAAATCTTATTTTTGATCGTAAATGACTATTTNAATAAATTTTATTTCTTGGAAGAACAACTAAATATCCAAACTTGGTTTTATTATTTTGAATATCAATCAATGGATCAAAGAGTTTATTAATATGCCATTCTCTAAATATAGGTTTTATGTGGCTTTTATCTGAAGCTAATTTAATTTCACAAACAACTAAAGTATTATCTACTTTAAGTAAGTAATCATATTCTGCTTTATTTTCTTCCTTATCATCTGAAACTACTACAGTTCCATTTTTTGTACGAGTAAATAAATATTTTGAATTAGGATTATTTTGAGGAATATAATCTAAAACAACTCTTCTATCAACTGAAGGGTCTTCTTGTAATCTTTTTTCTTTTATTTCTTTTAANGANGTTCTTANGTACATCTCTCCTAAAAATCCTTGCAAATTATTCTGATTAAATTTTANAGGAGTAGGATAAAATTTTATAAGTTCATCTACCATTGCATCAACACTTGGTTGATGATAAGATATTTCATATACTATTTGTTCAAGTAACCTTGATTTTTGAAACCTTAAATTAAATACCATATACTACTAACCTTAAATGTCCTATTTAAAAATATTATTAAAAATTTAATAAATTAATTGAAAGATAACCTTTTTNAATTTCATCACCCAAACTCTACTCTTTTTCCAGCTAGTTTTTTTATTGATTGAGGCATTTTTAAATAAACTGGCTTTATGAAATTATACTTTATAAAATCAAAAAACATNAANGAATAAGGAANAATATANGTATGAGAAGAATTATCATTAAAAAACCTTATTAATTTCTTTTTCAATAAAAAATCAAGTTGTTTTTTGGATAATCCGCCGTATTTATCATTAGTTGTATAGCCTCTCATTAAATTCAAAATTGAATTTAAATATATGTTCTTTTTTTTAAGTAAAATATGCTGGCCTCTGGCTTCATAAATTAAATCCAATCCTGTATCTTTAACTGATTTTATTGTTCTATCTTCAACTGCTTTATTGTATAACTTTGAGCCGACAAAAAAGATTAAATTGCTTGTGTATAATTTAAATGGTTTTGGCAGCTTTATTATTAAATTAATCAGATTAAGTATGTCCTGTTCTGATTCATAAGGATTTGTTGCAATAATATCATAACTGATTATTATTTTATCAGTATATTTACTTAAAATATCTGCGGTTCTTAATATATTTTCTTCACTTATATATCTGTGATAAATTTCTTTGTTGACTCTTTCACTTCCTTGTATTCCCAAACTGACATAAGAACAACCCGAATCAATCAAATATTTTACTTTTTCATCTGTGATTGTCCGTGCATCTATCTGAATTTTAAGCTTTATTCCAATAGATTTTTTATATTTATATGAAAAATCTTTAATTTCATCCAAACTTCTCAAAGAAAAAGTGTCATCCCACAAGGCAATATAAATTAAAGACCTGAATTTTTCTTTGATTTGCTTTAAAAAATCAATTATATAATCATTTGAATGATATCTTATTATTCTTTTCCTTTTTCCGCAGTATAATTCATTATAAGTGCTATTTGAACAATAATCACAGCTATGAGGGCATCCTCTACCACTCAAAAATAAAATTTCTTTGCATAAATCTTCTTCTTTAAATTTTCTTATTTTATCTTTATCTAGAATATAATGATTTTCAAAATCAAAATCAGGATAAGGCAATTCATCAAGGTTATCTATTAAATTCCTTACAGGATTTTTTATTATTTTGCCTGTTTCTTTGTTTTTTATCCATAAATTAGGAATTTTATCTAACGTCTTGTTACTATTAACAGCTTTTGCAATATCCAAAATAGCATATTCCCCTTCTCCTATACATAAAATATCATTATCTTTAATGCATTCATCAGGAGCCAATGTAACATGTATACCTCCAAAAATAATCGTGGCTTTTGTGTTTCTTTTTAAAAAATTCATAATCTGAACAGCTTTAGGTTTTGTATTTATAAAACAGCTAACCCCAATTAACTTAGAATCTATGCAGATATTTTTAAGCTGTTCTAATATTTTTTTATCATAAAGAGAATAATATCCTTTATTCAAGGGCATAAATACCAAATTAACTCCATAACCTTCTTTTTTTAAAACACTTGATAAAGTTCTTATTCCTTGGTCTTCAGAAGTTGTAGTTGAAATTAAAGTTATTTTCATATCCTTAGACTCTAACCTCTTATTCTGATTTTTAATTACGCTCATTTTTATTGGATAATATTTTATTTTAAACCTACTTTTTAAAAATTCCTATACTTGCTTTACTCCAATCATTTTCATATTAAGTAAACCACATATCTTAATATGTTTTACTAATAATTCACCTGCTTCAAAGTCGCAGGTCATTTATGCTTAGATATCCTACTTTACTTGGATTTCCTCGTTAAAAATTTAATTTATAGCAAAAAACTTGATAAAATCTATTATAAATGAATAAGGTTGAAAATCCCTATATACTCCCCCACCTGTTTTAACTTTTAATTTGTTAGTAATATTTTAGTATTAATTTAAGTTTGTCAAATTAAAAGATTAAAAGGATTCACCCCAGGTAAACCCGGATTCGAATTCCCATAGAAAATTATAGGAGTATTGCTTTGTAATACTCATAACGCCCCCACCGGGATTCGAACCCGGGTCATGGCCGTGAAAGGGCCACATTCTTGGCCTCTAAACTATAGGGGCGCGAGGACACCAAAGGTTTCCTTCGCTTAACCTTCCTTAATAAAGTAAGCTTGAAATCTATGATGTTATCTATAAAACAAACTAAGAAATAGTTTTTAAAGCTTTATACCTTTCTGCTCTCCATTTATCAAGATAAGAAGAACACAACATAGCTATTATTAATCCTATCCATTAGGCTATTCTACAATGTCAAGACAATGCCCTTCTGGCATAAGGATAACTACTCAAATCAATCCAATAATCCAGCTTACTCATTATCTTTCTCCTATCAGGAGGTTTATAAATA
>C687J35174_10011460_pt1 | contig 10913 bp, 11 predicted proteins | sample RifCSPhighO2_01_FD_35174 | JGI IMG/M metagenome (IMG submission 35174) | reverse complement strand
AATAATAGTCTTTTGGTTAAAGAAATACCCAAAATACTATTTAAAAAGATAAATCCTACAAGGTATGAGGTACATATTACAAGGGCGAAGCATCCATATACGCTTGTTTTTCTTGATGGGTTTAGCAAAGATTGGAAGTTATTCTTGCGTGAGGACGCCAAAAACATGGCCAATACGTTCTCAGTTGAGCGTTTTGTTGGGAGGATCGGTGCATTGATAGCCGAAGCGTTCGTTAAAGAAAAAACTTCTCAGGAAAAGATAGTCGCTACCTACTTTAATGGAGATATACAAGAAAGAGAACATAGGAATGTCTTTTTAGATACTGCGACATTTGAAATGTGGGGAGCAAAACCTATTGCAGATGATAGACACTTCCAAGCCAATGGTTACGCCAACGCTTGGCATATAAAACCAGAAGATGTCGATGGACAAGAAGATTACATCTTCATTTTGGAGATGACCTCACAAAGAATATTTTATATAACCTTTGCCATTTCACTTCTTGGCGTATTTTCAGTCATTACTCTGCTCGTTTTTTCTTTCATTAAGCATGAAAAAAATACAAAATAGCGTTCTTATCGCATTCCTTTTATTCATTATTTTTCTGGTATTTCGTCCATGGTTTACCACTGCGGAGATTATAGGAGGAGATTGGCCGTATTTTTTTGGTGAATCAATAAGGGAATTCACACTTTTTCCTCCTGCCTGGAGCCCGGGGCATGGCAATGGATTGGGTGGGTCAATCATAGCTTACAATATAGATCAATATCTCTACTTCACTGCCTTCTTTTTCACACATATTTTGCACATTCCCTGGGTTTTTGTTTACAAAATCTTTTGGTTTGGACTCTTTCTATTTTTATCCATTTTCTCAAGCGGATATCTCGTAAAATCAATGATTCCGAGATCTAGGTCTTGGCAAATTACCGTAGGTTCTCTTCTTTATACGACAAATACGTATATTTTGATGGTTGTGGCTGGTGGGCAAATGGGAATAGCTATTGCATATTCCATTGCACCACTTGTTCTAACAAGTTTTATAAAAGTTATAGATACTATCCTCTCTTCAAGTCGAAATATCAAATATCAAATATCAAATATCAAATACGCAATAATTGCTGGTTTGGTATTGGCAGCTCAAATTATGTTTGATCCAAGGATTGCATATTTGACAATAGGCGGAGTAGTACTGTATTGCATATTGCAATTAGTTTGGCAAAAAGCAACTAGGAACAATCCCTTCTCTCTCTTTATTTTTACCGTAATTCCTTTTGGCGTTGCGCTTCTCCTTAATGCTTATTGGCTGTTGCCTATTGTTGTGACTAACTCAAATCCAGTACCGGAGGGTTTTTTTACGACGGAAAGTTTACAGTTTTTTAGTTTTGCAGACTTTTCGCATGCACTTGGCCTTCTTCATCCCAACTGGCCGGAAAATATATTTGGAAAAACATACTTTTTGCAACCAGAGTTTTTGCTTTTGCCACTTATTGTTTTTAGCAGCCTGCTTTTTATATCAAAAATCAAAAATCAAAGATCAAAGATACAAATCAAAAGTCAAAAGTTTAACAATTTAATAATGAAACAATTTAACAATGAAACAATTTTATTCTTCGCTCTCCTTGGTCTTATCGGAGTATTTCTTGCCAAAGGGGCGAACCCGCCATTTGGTGAAGTAAATATATGGTTGTATGAACATACCCCTTTTATGCAACTTTTTCGTGATCCAACAAAATTCTACCTATTAGTTTCGCTTTCTTACTCGATTTTAATACCTTTTAGTCTAGTGGAAATTTCAGAAAAAGTATTAAGTGTAAAGTATAAAGTATTAATACCTGCTGCTTTATTCATTTTTTTGCTATTTCTTATTCGTCCAGCAATCCTGGGTCAATTTGGAGGAACGTTTGCCAAACATGAGGTTCCAAAAGAGTATGTAGAACTTAAGAATTTTCTTGCAAGTCAGCCTGAGTTCTTTCGAACGCTATGGATTCCAAAACAACAACGATTTACCTATGCATCAAATACGCACCCATCAATAGAAGCAGCTCCTCTTTTTTCCAAGGGAAATCCTTACGCACCATTTATCGCAACCAATTCGGCAGAACTCATTAGTTTTCTTAAAAATTCCAAGACGCAAAAATATTTATCTTCTATTGCGGTTAAATATGTTGTTGTTCCTTACGATTCTCTGGGAGAATTTTTTCTGGAAGATAGGAAATATAACGAAAAAGAGAGAATAACTCTTGAGAAATCTTTGGATACGATAGGCTGGTTGAAAAAGCAAAAAGAAGGCAGGATCACGCTTTATGAGGTACCGTCCTATGAAGACCGCTTTATACTTCGAAACACAGGAAAATTATCTTATCGAATAATAAGTCCTTCTCTATATGCTATTTCTGTTTCAACAATAGATAAGAATAATCTTATTTTTTCTGAAAATTTCAATCCATATTGGGTGGCAAAGATTAATGGTGACAAAATTTCTTCTGTTAAAACGAAGGAGGGACTCAATAGTTTTTCAGTGCCTTCCGGAGAGTACACACTGGAAGTTTACTATTTTCCAGAGCAATATTATTCGTATGGGCGAGTAATTTCCCTAGTAACCTTATGTATAGCGATTATGACAATTTTTATGCTAAAATCTAAAAATTATGCAGTATAAACATGTTTTGGTTACGGGCGGAGCTGGTTTTATTGGGTCTTTTTTAGTTGACTCACTGATTAAAAAAGGATACAAGGTTAGAATTTTGGACAACTTGGAGAAACAGGTCCATCAAAACAAGATCCCTTCTTATCTAAATCAAAAAGCAGAATTCATCAAAGGAGACGTAAGAGATTATGAGGTTTTTGAAAAAGCACTGTCTAACGTTGATGTCGTATTTCATTTAGCAGCCAGAGTAGGGGTTGCACAATCAAATTATGAAATCAAAGATTATACGGATACAAATATAGGAGGAATGGCAAATTTATTTGATATTATTGTCAATAAGAAAAAGAATATTAAGAAGGTGGTAATGACAGCATCCATGACAAGCTATGGCGAAGGAAATTACAGATGTATGTCTTGTGGAGTTGTTAAGCCGGANCTACGCAGNGAGGANCAAATGAAAAAGGGTAGATGGGAATTGGAATGTCCGAATTGTGAGTCCCTGATTACTCCGGTTGCAACAAAAGAAGAAGCAAGCGTAAACAACAACAGTATTTATGCTTTGACAAAAAACGTACAGGAGGAACTTCTTCTTTTTCTCGGCAAGTTATACAAAATTCCCGTTGTATCGTTGCGTTGTTTTAATGTTTATGGTCCTAGGCAAAGCTTAGCAAATCCATACACAGGCGTTACAGCAATATTTATTGCTCGTTTAAAAAACAATAAGTCTCCTGTAATTTACGAAGATGGTATGCAAACGCGAGATTTTATTTCTGTTCACGATGTGGTAGACGGACTAATTAAGGTAATGGAGGGGAGGAAAGCAGATTATCAGATTATGAACATGGGTAGTGGGACTCCTATATCAATTACGGATATAGCAAAGACGTTAGCGCTACTTTTGAAGAAAAATATAAAACCAATTCTCACTTATAAATTTAGAAAAAATGACATTAGAAATTGTTTTGCAGATATATCTAAGGCGGAAAAAATACTGGGTTGGAAACCAAAAATTACCTTAAAAGATGGAATGAAAGAACTTATTACCTGGTCAGAACAGGAAGAATCCAATGATTTATTTGAAAAAGCGGAAAAGGAGTTACGAGCGAAAAAACTCTTATGACGAGCCTCAATAGGAATACTAGCGTTCTTATCGCAACTTTTTCTGTTTGGAAAAAAGAGAAAAGAACCTCTCTTAATGGGAATGTAGAACCGTTGCTTGATTTTTTTGTGCCAAAAGTAAAGAGAACAGTTCTTATTGATCAACCATATCCAGGTAGCGATATGGTGATGCCAAGAATTGAAGTATATGAGAAAGGAAAGAAATCAGCCATTTTTCGCTCCTCAGCACTCCTTTACTTGCTATATCCGTTTCTCAAAATAGTAAACTATCATGATACGCACCCGTCATTTAAGATACGAGATTTTTTTTCTATTATTGATTGGTGCTTAAGAGACACAACTGTTTTTGATTACTTCATTGGTTTGGAAGCAGCAAATGCAATGGCGGGCATATTTCTTCGCAAATTTGGAAAGATTAAAAAGGTTATTTACTATGTTTCTGATTACTCTCCACAAAGGTTCAGAATAGGAATTATTAATACGCTTTATCTTTGGCTTGATCGCTTCTGTGCTTCGCATGCAGATTTTATCTGGGACGTTTCAAAAGCAATGCAGCCTGCTCGAATTAAAGCCGGTCTTGAGGAGGAAGAATCAGCTAGAGCGCTTCATGTTCCAAATGCATTGTATCCAGCCCAGATTAAGACAGAGTCTGTATCTAAAATTGTCCCCTTCTCTCTTGTTTTTATGGGGACGCTTGGAGTAGAGAATGGTCCGGATATTGCTGTTGAAGCGCTACCTATAGTTCTAAGAAAGTTTCCAAAAACAATCTTACATATTATTGGTGGAGGAAAGGAAGATGTAGATCGCTTACAAAAGCTAGCAGAGAAACTAAAATTGAAAGAGAAAGTGGTGCTCCACGGATTCATTGCGAACCGAGAAAAAGTATCGGAGGCAATTCGAATTTTCTACGTAGCACTTGCCCCATACCCATTCATTGAAGGCTCTCCAAGATTGTACGGCGACGCAACAAAGATACGAGCATACTTGGCAGCAGGACTACCGGTTATCACAACACACATTCCTCCTCTTGGTAAAGAAGCGGCAGAAAAAGGAGCAGCAATTCTTGTAGGAGATAATTCAGAAGCATTTGCCAAAGCCATTATACAAGTATTTTCAAGTAGGAATCTTTATCTTCGGTTGCGTAAAAACGCTATAAGATTTGCCAAGAATAATACATGGGAGAATGAATTCGCGAAGGCATTTGAAGATATGGAACGGATAGCGCAGAATCTTTAATCTTTGAGGAGTCTTGGGTAAAATTTTCGATAATTATACGTTTTGGCAAGGTTATGTGCATTTTTTTGGAAAAGCGATCTTTTTTTAAGAATTGNNTTGACTGCGTGAATAAATTCCTCTCCCTTATCATANTCAACAATAATTCCAGCCCTTGCCTTTTTAATTACGTCGCTCATATAGGAAACATCGGTTGTAATAACAGGGATACCAAGACTGAGATACATTTTTATTTTCGATGGGTCACCCCAATACGATTCATTGCTCACCGATGGTACGTAAGGAGCAAGTCCAATTGACCACCTTCGTATTATTCGTTCCATACGTCTTTCATGTTCAATAAAACCGTAAAATCTAACCTGATTTTTCCATTGCTTTGCCCTCATTTTAAAACGGTCTTCCTCGGGCCCTGATCCTATAATCTCAAGCTTTATGTTGGGAATTGCTTTTGAAAGCTTCTCGAAATTATCAAATATCATGTCCAACCCTTGCGGCCACTTAAGCATTCCCAAAAACCCAAGAATGTATGCTGGTTTCTTTATGGGTTTTGCATTTTTAATCTCAGTAGCGATCGGTACAATCATTGGTTTTCTATACCCTTTTATGAAACCAGCCCTTTTCATGCGTCTATATAATTTTATATTTGTAAAGGCTACACGATTTGATGAGGCTAGAGAGAATCTGTCGAATTGCCAATACACTAGTCGCGCAAGAGATATAGACAATACGGGATATTTTATTGGAAAATAATCCCATACCCAAAAAACCGTTTTTTTGCAAAGGCCCATGTTTCTTATTAAAATTCCAATCCAAGCGGTAAAAGCGTTTACTGTAAAGTACGTATCAAATCTGCCATATTTCTTACTGAGCAATCTCGCGTAGATAATAGTTTGTACAATTATCAGCATGGCAACGAGAGGAAGCGAAGGATACAGAAGTATCGGGATAGTTCGAAGGTGGAGCAACCTCTTTCTTTTAATAAGCACCTTCTTTTTATAAATACTAAGAAGGTTATTTTTTCTCCCATGTTTTAACCGCAAATGATCATAGGAAAAATGAACAACTAATGAGAAATGTTCTATGAGGTAATCCAATACCTTTCCACTATTGTCGTACGGGTCAAAGTTTACATACACAATGGATTCTTGCTTTCGCATAGACGATTAGTATACACTACACGTGGTGTTTTTTAAAACTCCTTCGATTCTTAAGAATCTCAATATAGAACAGAAACTTACAGTCCTTGCGCCCGTTTTTACCAAAGAGGAATCGGTACTCGATTTTGGCTGCGGAGATTTATCACTTGCAAAAGCTCTGAAATCAAGAAACCCTTCACTTACAATCACGGGAGTTGACGTTGTTAGCGTCAAAGATAAGCCTTCGGAAATTTCTTTCTTTACGTATAATGGAAGCCAGCTGCCTTTTAAAGATAGGACGTTTGATACTACTATCTCTTTTTATGTATTTCACCACTGTAAAGATGTTGAGGTTTCGTTAAGAGAATGTGTAAGGGTTGCAAAGAAGCGGATTATTGTTGTTGAATCTGTAGCGCGAAATCCAATTGAATTACCGTTTATGAGGTTTCTGGATTGGCTTTACAACATATGGAAGCCAGAACCTATTCCCTTAACATATCAATTCCTTACCCTTATGCAGTGGCAAAAGTTATTTAAAAAAGCAGATCTTATTGTTAAGACGCAAAAAGCTATTACTATAATGTTACAGCCGCCGTTTCTCCCCATCGGGCGTTCTTACTTATTTGTTCTTCGCCGGCGCCAGTAGGGGGGCTTAGATTTTTCGCAAAGACAAAACATACCCTTTGATAGCGGATAGAACCTCCCAAAGTAGCCAAACTTAATTGGCGTAAGACCTGCGCTTTTTATTTCGTGAAGAAGTGTACGCTTCGTATAGAATCTGATATGCGGTGATCTGGGATCAAAGATAAATTCAAAAAAAAATAGGGTTATTATAATATTCTTAATTAGTCCGTTGTAGGGGACAGATATAAGAATTCTTCCTTGTGGCTTAAGTACTCTTGAGAGTTCTTTGAAAGCATTTTGAGTATTGTAAACATGTTCAAGAACATCAGAGGCAATTATGAAATCAAAATAGTTTTTGTTAAAAGGTAATCTTTCTCCATCTTCTATTTTAATAAATTTAAATTTTTTTAATTTTTTTTTTACAAAATTCAATGCGGTATTGGAAACATCTACGCCTGTTATATCAGCTTTATGATTAATTTTGACAATTTCATCAATGATTTTTCCTTTTCCGCAACCAAAATCCAATATATTTATTTTTGTTTTTTGAGGGATAAACCTTTTAATTACTGGCCATTTATATGAAAAATCCTCCAATACTTCTTTATTTTGCCAGTAGTCTTCGTAGAATTTGCTCATTAGATTTAGTTATTTTAACTTAATTTTTGTTGTGGGTAAAGACGGGATTTGATACAATCAGGTATAGGTTTATGCTAAGCATTGTTGTTCCCGTATTTAATGAAGAAGAAAGCTTAGGTACGTTTTATAAAGAGCTTATCTTGCAGGTATCAAAACTTAAAGTTGGCTCTGAAGTTATCTTCGTTGATGATGGGTCAACCGATGGATCGCTCAGTATCTTAAAAAAGCTTGAGGAAGAGAATAAAAACATCAGAATTTTCTCTTTTCGTAAAAATCGTGGGAAAGCAGAGGCGTTATCATTGGGCTTTGGTAAAACACGAGGAGATTTTATTGTCACACTGGATTCGGATTTGCAGGATAGACCCGATCAGATTGAAAAACTTATCAAAAAATCTAAAGAAGGTTGGGATTTGGTTTCGGGATGGAGAAAAAACAGAAAAGACTCCTTTGCCAAAAATATATCATCAAAAATCTTTAACTTCGTATCAAGTTTCTTTTGGGGTTTGAAGGTGAATGATCTAAACTGCGGGCTAAAACTTTACAAAGCAGAAGCGGCGAAATCTCTAAACTTATATGGAGGAACGCACCGTTTTATTCCCCTTATTCTTTTTCAAGAAGGTTTTTCCGTAACAGAGGTGCCTGTTGTTCATGATAAGAGAAAGTTGGGAAAATCAAAGTATGGTTTTTCGAAAGTATTTACGGAAATTCCGGATATGTTTACAATGCTATTTCTCTCAAGGTACAGCAAAAGACCTCTTCATTTTTTCGCACCTATCGGGGGAATATTATTTGCTACAGGAGCAATAATTCTTATATATCTTACTGTTCTTCGTCTTGAAGGGTACGCAATTGGACAAAGACCATTGTTATTTTTAGGAATGCTTTTAGTTATAAGCGGTCTTCAGGTCATTTTTACAGGTTTTTTGGCAGATCTTATATTGCATAAATCAAGTAAGGACGAGGACGATAGTTTTTTACTTAAATACTCAAGCGAGTAAGCATTGTGAAAATTCAAGATATTGTTTTTTTTATTATCTTCATCATCTTGCTAATTAAAAGAGACCCTAAGCTAGCAGCGGGAGCAGGAATTATTTCGCTGATTTTAGCCATCCCGCTTTTCTCCTTTTGGATTTTTTTTACAGCAGAAAGACTTACTTGGTACGCTGCCGCCTTTTTTCTTATCTCAGTAATTTTCCATCTATTTAAATCGAGAAATGGTAAATAATCTCCTTTTCATCTAAAATATACTCATGATTATTGGAATTGACATAAGCCAGCTTGCATATAAAGATACCGGAGTAGCGAATTATCTTGGCAACCTAGCTCAGAGCTTGACTAAATTAGATAGAGCAAATGAATACATACTGTTTTTCTCAAGCTTGAGAAAAAGTATCGAGTATCCAGTATCGAGTATCCAGTTAGGGAAAAATGTTCAGATTAAAAAATTTAGGCTGCCACCGAGCATCCTTGATCTACTTTGGAATAAGCTTCATATCGTACCAATTGAGTGGTTTATCGGAGATGTGGATATATTTATTACTTCCGATTGGACAGAGCCTCCGGTAAAAAAAGCAAAAAAAGCAACAATTTTATATGATCTTATTGTATATAAATATCCGAACGAAACAGACAAAAAGATAGTAGAAACTCAAAGAAGAAAACTTAACTGGGTAAAAAAAGAATCTGATTTAATTTTTTGCATTTCAAAATCGACCGCCGAAGACGCCGCAGAAATTTTGGGAATAGAAAGAAATAAATTAGAAATTATCTATCCGGGATTATGAAAATTGGAATAAATGGATATGAAGCAGTAGTTCCCAGATTTGGATTTGACAAAAAAAACGGCTTGCCAAATAGAGTAGGAAGCAGTGAATTTTGCTTTCAGCTTTTAAACATACTTGCCAGAATTGATAAGAAAAACGAATATTTTATATATTTGCCGAAAGCTCCTACTTCAGATATGCCCAAGGAAAGCAAAAACTGGCATTACGAGGTTGTTAAGGGTCGGACCCTCTGGACTTTGGTAGCACTTTCCAGGAAGCTCTTTTTTGATAAAGAAAAACTAGATGTTTTTTTCTCTCCCACGCATTATCTGCCATTTTATACCGGAATGCCTTCAGTTGTATCGATTTTGGATGTATCTTATCTCCATTTTTCAGGTTTATTTAAGAAAAAAGATTTATACCAGCTTAAGCTTTGGGGAGGATATTCACTTAGGAAAGCAAAGAAAATAATTACGATAAGTAAATCCAGTAAGAATGATATAATCAAGGCATACAATGTTTCGGAAGATAAGATTGAAGTTGTATATCCGGGAATCAAGCAGGTATCAAGTATTATGAATAAAGTATTAAGCATGGAAGAGCTGAAGAAAAAATTTGGTGTTGAAAAGGATTACATTCTTTTTGTGGGGACTCTTCAGCCTAGAAAAAATATAGAAAATCTAATTGAAGCATTAACGATAGTTAAGAATAAAAATTTGAAATTAGCCATTGTCGGAAAGAAAGGCTGGATGTATAAAGATATTTTAAATGCTCCCAGGAAATACGAAGTCTCCGACAGAGTGAAATTCTTAGATAATGTAAATGACGAAGATTTGCCAAGCTTTTATAAAAATGCAGCTTGTTTTGTTTTACCAAGTCTCTATGAAGGATTCGGTCTTCCGATACTTGAAGCAATGCAATACGGATGTCCGGTTTTAGCAAGCAATGTTTCAAGTTTGCCGGAAGCCGGAGGCGATGCCGCCATATATTTCGATCCGCAAAATTCAGAAGATATTGCGGAAAAAATAGATAAAGTAACATCTGATGAGAAATTAAGAACGGAAATGATACAAAAAGGCTACGAGCAGGTTAAAAAATTCTCATGGGAAAAGACTGCAAGAGAAACGCTTAAAGTCCTAGAAGATCTTGGCAGAAAGTAATTATGAATAAGGTATTCAGAAGATTAAGAACAATATTAACGGAGTTTGTTAATTTAATTTTGAGGGTCGTGGGATTTGTTCCCTCGCATCATGTCAGGAGGTTTTTCTACAGAATTTCGGGTGTAAAAATAGGTAAGGGTTCAGCGATTCATATGGGAGCAGTTTTCTATGATCCAAAAAATATCACAATAGGTGAAGATTCAATAATAGGCGAAGGTGCAGTTCTTGATGGAAGAGACAAACTTTCTATAGGAAGTCATGTGGATATAGCATCAGAAGTTATGATTTATAACTGCGAACATGATGTTCAAAGTCCTGATTTTAAAGCAGTTTGCGCGCCGGTTGAAATCGGCGACTATGTTTTTATAGGTCCAAGAGCGATTATTCTTCCGGGTGTAAAAATAAAAAAAGGAGCGATTGTTGGAGCCGGTGCTGTTGTGACAAAAGACGTTGAGGAGTTTTCAATTGTTGGAGGAGTTCCCGCAAGGCCGATCAAAGAGAGGATCAAAGATCTTAATTATAAATTGGGAAGAGCGGCCTGGTTTAGATAAATGACTTTGTTATCTGTAATAGTTTTGAGCTACAACACCAA
>C687J35174_10011458_pt1 | contig 10915 bp, 9 predicted proteins | sample RifCSPhighO2_01_FD_35174 | JGI IMG/M metagenome (IMG submission 35174) | reverse complement strand
TTGGCAAATCCGTCGCCAAAACTTGATTGCCATCCTAAAGTTGAATTAACTTGAGGATTATTTCCTGTCGCTTTTTTAACATAAATGTATTGAGTTCCACTTACAGCATCATCAAAATTATAACTTGAGTATTTTCCGTCGGCGATATAATAAGTATGATTTCTTTGTAGAGAAGCAAAATTATTCAAGTCATCACATGCAGTGTTCCAATTACTACCACAATTAGTTGTTACACCCGACCCATCTCTAACAAAGTGAATATTTCCTGACGCTGAACAACTATTAAATGTGCAAGTTGAACTGCAAGTTGAAGGACAATATCCATTTCCTCCTCCATCGTCACATTGTTCTCCAATATTTTTTATTGCATTTCCACAAGTTCCAAGAGTTGGTGGCGGGGTTCCACAATCTCCTGGACAACTAGTTGTCTCCCCAAACTCACAAATTGCATTACCGCAATTATTTTCATCATTATCTGAAGTTGAGGTACATCCAGCATCACCCATATCGATAAAAGAATCTGCGTCATTATCGATAGTATCACTGCATTGTGTTGCACTCAATCCTTCATTATATAAATTTAAAATCTCCGTTGTGCTCAAAACTTTATTATAAATTTTAACTTCGTCAATTTTTCCAGCAAACGCNTGTCCAANTGTGCTTAAAACCCCATTAGCATACCTCGTACCTCCAATCTCTGTTGGAATTGTTGTTGATGTATTAATATTTTCAATATTTGTTCCTGTTAAAGTATAAACACTAACACCATTAACATAAATAGTTAAATTATCAGTTCCAGTTGGATATGAATTTTGGAAAGTTACAACAACATGTTTCAGTTCATTTAAATTCCATCTTTTTGTAGTATCTCCGCAAAATCCAGAACTACATCCTAAAATATCTGTCCCATCACTAACAAATGTATCAAAAAATCCCCATTTGCCTGCAGCGTCGCTGTTTATTTTTAATTGCCATCCGGGAATTGATGTTCCTCTTCCCCTTTTATTTGCTATTCTAAAATCTGATGCTGTTGTAGGATTTATCCATCCAGAAAAAGAAAAACCTCCTGTACCAAATTGTAATGACGAAGACGTCGGTAAACTTACCACATCATTTGAATAATTATAAACTCCAGAATTAACAATTCCTCCAGTAGAGTTATAGGTAGGACAATTCGTTGAAACACAGATTCCATTATTTGCATATGTTGATGAATCTGTTGCAATTAAGTCACTTATTGTATCATCGCTTTTTATGTTCACAACTAAATTCAAACTTGGCGTCGAGCTTGTGCACATGCTTGTATCATATCCAAGACAATCACTTTTGCATTTTAATATTCCTCCAGTATAATTAAAATTCAAACAAGTCTTCCCTGCAAGATCAGTTCCATCACAAACTTCATTTCCTTCTTTAACATTGTTTGGACAAACAGAAGGAACATAATTTGTATCTATAATTATACTTCGTGTTTCACTCGCAATATTTCCTGAAGCGTCTACAATATAACTTGTATAAGTATGAACACCATTTTGAACATTACTAAATGTTTGAGAATATTGCGTAGTTCGCGCATCATAAATAGATTTAATTTCATTTGCACTTAATGCTTTGTTGAAAACCAAAACCTCATCTATTGTTCCCTGAAACTCATCTCTCCATGAACTATCGTCATGAATTCCAATAAAAGTATTTTCACTATCACTCCATGCAGTTAAATTTAGTGACGTAAATGAACACTTTAAGGTTTGTTTTAAGCTGCCATTTTGGTAGACTTTTATTTCATCATTAACAGAATCATAAACTCCGACAATGTGATGCCATGCATTTAAAGCAGGATTATCTCCTGATACTGCAATCGAACAATTTTTATTTATTCCATTATTTGATAATAAAAAATTTGATCTTCCGCTTCCATCGATATTTAGTTTAAAGAATTCATTTGAATTTGTAGAATCACTTCGCGCTATAATTGTACCATGAGTTGCTTGAGGATAAACAAATGCGGAAAAGGTGCAGCCATTCAAACATACTGTATTAAATTCATTTCCATTTCCTATTATTATATAATTATCTCCGTTTATTTGAGCACTGCCGTTAAAAAATCTGCCTCCCCCTCTTTTTCCCGTCGACGAAAATATCGTCCCTTTATTCACCCCATCATTTGTATAAGTAGAATGATCTAAAAAATCAGTCAAGTTGCTAAATCTATACCATGCAAATAAACTTCTATCATAATCTAAAAATGTTGAATGCTCTCCATTTGCCGGACTCGTGTCGCTGCTTGACATACTCACAGTAAAAGTCTGCTGATTTGTTTTGTACCCATTAATTGGCGTCGGATAAATAAAATTTATTGTTATACCTCCAGGCCCAGTTACATAACCACTAAGTTTGAAATGATAAAATCCATATACTAAAATTAAGAAAAGTGTAATTACTATAATGCTTATAAAAAGATGCCGATTTTTTCTTTTGAAATCCTTAAATTTATTTCTCTTTTTTTTCATATTAAATTCTTAAGATTTATTTATTCAACAACAGCTCTATCTTCTTCGGATTACGTTTCATTTCCTTGACAATCGTCGCTGGTCCAATAATAGTAATAGAATTAGTATTTCCTCCAGAAATAAAATTTGCTAAACCCATTTTCATTTTATCATAAATGCTCTCGCCGTCGCCGTCGCCAGAAATCACTGCCAATTCAATTCCCTTAAAATTTGAAACATGTCCTATCATAGCCATAGTATCCCCAATCAATCTCGCCTCTTCATCAACTTTTAATTTTCCCTGCAATATTAAAATATTATTTCCTAAAACAATAGAAAGAATTTTTTTAATTCGCTGGTCACTATCTAAATCTTTTATTTCCGAATAAGGAAGAAATTGGATTGCAAACCCACTTATTCTTCCTAATCCCCTACCTCTTTTTTTCTTGCTCATTTTCATATCACGTTTTTTTTATTTTTAATAGTATCGTTTTTTAATTTCGCACTTCGCGCAATTGATTTTGTGATAATGATTAATACTTGTGATGTGTTTATCAACTATGCAATGTTTTCTCCTCATTTTTGTGTTTTTTATTATCTTTAATTTAATCTGCGAGCCCGATGCTCCGTTAAAGAATATTAACGGACTTGTCGTAGCGAGCAGGTATTTTTATTTCGTTAATTTGAATAACGATTCATAAAACTCTTCCAAATTATCTCCATTCTTAGCAGACAAGCCAACAACATCGTATTCTGGAAAAGCAGCTTCAATTTTCTTTATATCAGATTTTTTCAAATCAGTTTTGTTCGCAACAATTAAAACAGGAATGTCTCTTGCCTGAAGATTTCCGATAATAGTTATATTGACTTGATTATAAGGGTTCTCTGTCGAATCTAAGACAATAACCACAACATCCATGTCATCAAGCCACTTTATTGATTCAATAACTCCCTGCGTCGCTTCTTTTGCTCTTTTTTTTGCATCTTTCTTTTTCATACTGTATTTCATAAATTCCTCATAATCAATTTTTGTTGCAATTCCAGGAGTATCAACAAGTTTGAACATTAACTTCTTTCCTTTGTAGTCAATTTCAACTTTTTCCTTAAAGCCGACTTTTCTTGTTTCATGAGGAATCTTGCTTACTTTTCCAATATTCTCGCCGGTAAAATCTTTGCAGATTCTATTTGCTAATGAAGTCTTTCCGGCATTCGGCGGTCCATAGAAACCAAGTCTAATATCTTCCTTAGACTTAAACATCTTTGAAAAAATCCCCTTTATAAAATTCTTAAATATTTTTATAACCATAATAAGAAATCTCTAAACATCTTATTAAAGTTTTCTGTGACGAATTATTCATATAAAATATTAATATCTTCGGGAAGGCATCATTTGCCTGTCATAATGGGGCATCTTATTTTTACTAAATATATTAAAAAACCAATCCATCGGAACCTCCAGCATTCCTGTCCTTTTTCCGTAATACTTNCTCATAGCATATCTAACTTGCTCAGAATTCCAGCCNGATTTTTTCAAATTTGAATCAATAGTAGAATCATCTCTTCCTTTAAGTTTTTCATTATGAATATAACTTAGGATGTTAAACAAAAAATTCTTGTTCTTAAATAAATGATTCTCATAATTTCTTTTATACCATTCCTGCATTATAATATAAGCAATAAAAAAGAAAATCAGCAAACCAACAACAATCCAAATTATCATTCCCCACGGCTTGCAGTCACTAAAACAATTTTTCCAATTTTCTCCTTCATCTGCTTCACACTGATTATTCACAACACATGCACGTCTTTCAGGAGCCAAAACCTTCAAATTAGTTAAAGAAGTTGAAACAAAAGCATCAATATCATAAAAATCAACAGCATCAGTAGTCGAAAAAGTAATGTCTTGCTGGTCCTGCGGTAATTTAATGTAAACACTATTTGTCGTCGGCTTATCAATATAAACTTCTTTAAATTCAAGATTTTGATAATCTTTCAAAACTAAATAAACCTCGTCGCTTAAATCTTCATCAAGTTTTTTCACATTCAAAGTCACAACACTAATCAAGGTTTCATTACTATCTTCGTAAAAAACTTTAATTTTCTTATAAGAAAGTTTTGTTTCAATATTATCAAAATACCATGAGTATATTGCATCTTCATATGCGCTTTCACTAATATCTTCTTTCTTATCTTGATTAATCTCATTCAAAACATTTACATCAATCTTATCCTTATTAAGAATCATTAACTTTGAATCATCACTTTCAGACGTGAGAACAGCAAGTGGAACTTTAATTTTAACAAGCTCATTAACTATGTCAATATAAATCTCATCGTCATCACCTGCAGTTGTTAATCTTCTTTTAATTGATGTTAAAGAAGTACCAATATTAGTTAAATTTAATTTCCCGTCAATTTTTCTTTTAGTATAGTCATCATAACTATCAACGTCGCTGTTAACAGATTGCAGTTGATTTAATTTATCTTCCAATGTTTTATTTGCAACATCTTTTGGACTTCCGGAAATTACATTAAAAGTTTTTGTTGCATTGTAGCCATTTGAATCAATAACTGTTACAGTTAAAGGAAAATTGCCGGTAGTGTTGTATTTGTATGATATAGTATTTGTAGTGGTTGCTTTTTTATCACCATTTCCAAAATCCCATTTGTAACTCACTAAGTTTAAATTATTCGGTGAAGTCGCGTTTACTTCAAATGTTCTGTCAACAGCTGCAGGAACTTGCGTCGGAAACAACGAATTGATAATCGGAATTTGCGCAATAACAATCTTCTCTGAAAAAACAACATTCCCATTATATTTTAATTCAAAAGTGTAATTCCCGTATTCAGAAGGCAATGATATATTCAAATTATTTAAATTTATTTTTTGAAACTTGGAATTAATTGCAGCAGGTGATTCTGAAACTTCATAAAAGTTATTTGTAGAAGTTAAGGCGCGGTCTGATAACTTGTATACAATTTCGCCATTTGTTAAAGTAATTGTTTGTTCATTTATAACAGAAGCGCCTTTAAACGTTAAAGGTATAACACAACCCAAAGTGCAATTATTTTTATACTGGTTAAAAACATAATCTTTCACCATACGGTCAAAGAGCTCGCCGCTTGACAACTCGCCATTTATTTCAGTTGTTCCAACAGGCCCAAATTGTTTTCCCTCTGCAAAAATTTTAAATGCACGGGTTTCCTGTACTGAAGAAGAAGGATTATCTACAAAACCGCAGGCAGGAGTTCCTGAAGGAGAATATTCTTTTATTTTATACCGGCTAATATCTGCTCCAGTTTCAGCGTCGATACAAACATAATAATCTTTTTTCTTAGTGTTTAAATGATTAATTGTGCAGGATAATTCTTTGCTTTCTCCCAAACCTAAAGTTTCAGTCGCTAAATTACATCTTTCTCCTACTTGTCTTAATGTTTCAGCGTCAATAACTTCCATTTTTAAGAACCCTGCTCTTTTCCCATCATTGTCTCTTTGAATCAATGCGCCAACTTCAAATGCAGGCGAAACACTCAACTCAATTCTTTGACAAGCTATATCTAATATAAGCAAGCCTGTTGATAGGCTGTCTTGATAACATCCATAACTTTTCGTACTTGGACAAGAAACAGAAACAGCGTTGCTGTTTCCAGAATCAATAACGCCATCATCAAAAATATCAACTTCTAATTGATGAACACAACTATTGCTGGCGCCACTTGTCATCGTAAATTTCGCAGAATTAATTGGTTCTTGATATAACGTGCCGGTTAATTTAAAACCCATAATCTTTTTTCTGCTATTCCCGTTATTTAAATCAAAAACTTTTGTTGGGCCCGGATTTGATGCTGAATAGCCTTTATTGCAATTTATAGGAATACAATCTTTATTTGCATTGGTTTTATTTAAAAAATCAAACAAGCCTATAGATAATCCATAATCCGAAGTAAATTGTGCAGTTGCAATCTCATTGCTGGTGGAAAAATTTATCCATCCCTTAAGATAATTTCCCTGCGCATAAGTAGAAAAATTTATCCATCCTTTAAGATAATTTCCCTGCGCATAAGTTTTTTCAATACTATAATTTCCTAAAGTAAAAGTCGCAGAAACAAAGCTAAACATAAACAACATCACTGCTAAAAATAAGACATATTTCTTCACCATCTTTATTAACAAATAAACGGATAAATCTTTATAAATTTATCTTAGAAGTATCTCATAAAATAAATTATCTTCTTTATAATTATCAGAGATACTCTCAAAACCAAAAACCTTAAATAAGAGAAGATACTTAAATAAGTAATATGACAAACATGACTTTATCAATTCCAAAAGAATTACATGAAAAAATGAGAAATTTTAATGAGATAAAATGGAGCGAAGTAGCAAGAAAAGCAATTGAACAAAGAGTCAACGACTTGGAAGTTATAGAAAAAATAACATCAAAAAGTAAGTTGACAAAAAAAGATGCCGAAGAAATTAGCAAAAAAATAAATAGAGCTGCAGCTTTGAAGTTCAATGAATATAGTAATAGACACTAATATATTAATATCCGCTTTAATTAAAGACAGTAAAACGAGGAGTTTAATTATTAAATCTAATNAAACATTTCTTCTTCCAGAATTTGAGTTAATTGAGATAAAAAATCACAAACCAGAAATTTTAAGAAAGTCGGGATTGTCCGACATGGAATTTAATTCTTTGTTTGTAAATATGTTAAAGTATGTAAAAATAATTAAGTGTATAAGCAACGGACATATGTCAGTAGCTAACCGAAGAATTACTTCTCACTTCGTTCGAAAATTTATTGCGACTTCAAATCCGCTTTCAGCAGGATTTTCCGTCGAGAAAATGATAACAACATATCTCGAAATTTCTGGATTAACAATTTCTTAGCGAAGAGCCTTGACGAATGTCTGGCTCGAAGCCATTAATCTTTGCGAAGCAAGAAAATTTACACATAAAAAAGGGTGACATATGTCATCTGCGTGCACAGTAATTAAGACAGATAATTTCATAAAATACAAAAACTTTGCAGAGAAGATCATTGGAGATATTGATAAAGATGATGTCCAATTTATTGCCCTCGCATTAGCATTTAATTGTCCAATTTGGTCAGATGACAGGCATTTTCAAAAACAAAATAAAATTAAAGTCATAACAACAAAAGAAATGATTCAAGAAAATTAAGATTATCTTAGGCAACACTTTGGTGTAGAATAATGATTATATATTTCCATAATATTTTGGACCATAAAGTGAACTAAATTCAACCTGAGTATGATAATGATGATAATCTGGATTAATGATTAATCAATCCACGAGCCTGCGAGTGCAAACATAATTTTTTGTTTTAAAGAACACAAATCATTTTCTCTTCTTTTTCTTTTTGCCAAAATGCAAAAGCAAATAATATACTATTGCTATTACAATAATCGCAATCAAGAAATTTATCCATGTAAAAAATGGAAGCAATACTCGTTGGGGACAAACTCTTATTTCAGCAGGCGGGAAAGTGGTTCTACAAATGTCTGGTCCAGAAGCATAAGAATAGGTAAACCTAACGTCTTCAGCTCCAGCAGAACAATCTCCTTCTACTTTTGTATTCCATCTGCAATCTAAAAGATCACGATTTGGAGTACCAGGACCACAACCTAGAGGCACAAGTTCAACACTTATAGGTCCAGCCCTACAAGTACTATCAGAGGCTGTCCATTTACATTTGTTAATAGTAACTTCTGTACAATATAAATCAATACCTCTTTCAACTCTTAAAATATAAGGATCATTCTCACAAGTTGCTAAATCAATTCCATCGTGTTGTTCACAACCTGTTCCAGGATCTGATACACAACCACCATTTCCGTCAGGATAAAATCCACTCGCAGAGTCGCATTGACAATTTATACAATTTGCTGGGGTTGGTGTTCCATCACAAAACACGCCCGGATCTTCAGGAGAACTCCATGTTCCATCACATGAACTTGGAATAGTGCAAGCAGGACCACAAGTTTGTGTAACACCACAAGAATCATCGTATGTTCCGCAAGTTAAACCTAAAGACCCACACGTTTCTGTTGGAACACATGTAGCAGGCTCATCAACTTTTATCATACCATCCCATTCAATGCCTGTCGCATCTTGTCTTACTATATTAGAATAAAGTTTATTACCATTGTTAATAGATAGACTTTGTATAGAGAATATATATTCTGGAAATTTATCTCCCCCTATTCCAAAAGATTCTGCTTTATACACAGTTTTCCATGAAAAAGTTAACACACCGTTTCCTGATCCAGTCAAGACTCCAGTTTCATCTGTAACCCCAAATAACTCTCCTGTATTTCTCGTTCCATCAGCTTCCAGTATTTCATAATTAACTATACTTAAACCTTTTAACAAACTTCCTTTAGCAATAAGTACTGCATTAGTATTATCCCCAACCTTAGATGGTGGAATACTAAGAGGAGTTTGTGAAGTGGGATTATTTGCCCAAAACATTGTCAATAGTTTATTAGGTGTTATCTCAACAAAACCATCCATAATAGTACAATCTAAATTACAACCTAAATTTGTATTTCCATTATCTGCTGAACCAAGATCGCATTCATCTGTAACTCCACTTTCTACATCTAAATCAATAACCCCATTTCCACAATAAGTTACACATGATGCTGTTGCTAAAGCAAAATTCCCCACACATTCTTGCTTTGGATTTAAAGCTTGACAATCTGTTAGTGAGATAGGACTCCATTCCAAACATGTATCGGCGTCATAATTTGGTCCACAAGTTCTTTCAAGTAAATTATTATCAGAACAATATTGTTCTTTTTTTCCATTAGGAGAACATTCATCTGAACAAGGTTGAACAACAGCAGTATCTTTACAACATATTTTATAGGGATAAGAATCACTAAATCTTCCTATATGGGCATTAGTAGCATCAGACAAAGATATAACTCCAAAATATCCCGAAGGACATGTTGCCCCATAAGTGCATTCCAGATTTCTAAAACAAATATTATTTGTCTGTCCATAACTTTGATCTCCACTTGGAATTTGAGCATGTGCATTACTTGCCGACGAAAGTCCTATGACTTTATCTTTAGGGTATTGCCAAGGAGATGTTCCTAATAAAGTTGAAGAGCAAGTATAATCTGCTGCATCAGTACCAACATCACTTGTCGGACAAACAACATACCATTTACCATTAACAGGACTTCCAGAAAAATCAGCACCATGAGCGTTTGTTTCACTTTGAACTTCAAATATAACTCTCTCACTAGATTGTAAGGGATTGCCTGCAGTTATTTGTCTCACACTACAAACCGCACTAACCTCCCCCACAAAAATTCCTATTACAATTAAAAATCCAAATACTAAAAATAAATTCTTCAACCTCATTTTATATTCCTAATCAAGTTTTCTTATTTTAAAAATGTTTATATTTAGTTAATTATTTAAAGTTCTTTGATTTCTGTTCATTATGATAAAAAATGTTCAAAAGAATCTTAGTAAGATTATTGAAATTGCAAAAAAAGACAAGAGAATTATAGCTATTGCTTTATTTGGTTCATATATTACAAATAGAAGGTATGCTCGTGACATTGACGTCTGTTTAATTTTAGATAAAACTTATAATTATAAAGAGGTTTCGATAATTTTATCGCCTTATTTCAAAGAAATTAATACGGATGTATTTGACATTAACATATTCAACCAGCTCCCCATTTATATTAGAAAAAAGATCTTAAAAGAAAGTAAGATAATTTACACAAGAAAAGATAAAGAGGATTTACTTTACGAAATAGCTTTCTCAACAATTAAAGAATTTTCAGATTACGCAAAGTTATATTATATGTATTTGGAGAATATAAAAAATGGATGAAAAAAGAATCTTAAACCTCATCGACAAAATTGATAAATATTTAGATGAATTAAGTCAAATTATTCCAAAATCATTTGACGAATATGAAAAATCTATTTCAGATAAAAGAGCTTGTGAGAGATTATTGCAAATTTCTTTGGAATCTGCATTAGATATATGCAATATTTTAATATCTAATCTAAAACTTGGATTGCCATCTGATGAAGAAGATGGATTTAAAAAATTATCTGCTAAAAAAATAATCTCTGAAAAAATGAGATTAAACCTCATCCAAATGAAAAAAATGAGAAATGTTTTAGTTCACAGATATGGGGAAATAAAAGATCAAGAGGTTTACGAATCTTTAACTGATAATTTGGAAGATTTTGAAAAATTCAAAGAAGAGATATTAAGGTTTCTCAAAAAATAGTTATCCATTAATCACTATCATCGGCATCAAACGAACAACCTTTTTGCTAATTCCTAAATCATGAACAACATTAACAACTTCTTCAATATCTTTGTAAACTTCCGGCGCTTCTTCAATTAATCCTTTCATAC
>C687J35174_10011456_pt1 | contig 10918 bp, 10 predicted proteins | sample RifCSPhighO2_01_FD_35174 | JGI IMG/M metagenome (IMG submission 35174) | reverse complement strand
AAGTATGTAGAAAAGTCCTATAGAAACCACACGACTAGAGAATTGAAACTGGTTTACAAGGATTTTTCGCAGATGCCTAAAAATAAAGACATTGTTTTGATAAAGCCGGACACAGAAGCTACAGGCATGTCTGGAAAATTATCTATAGAAGAGGCTGTGATGGAGAGCAGTAAAATGGGGTCGAAAATAACAGATGTTGTACTATATGGATTCATGGCTGCTCCTGGAATAAAACTTTTGGATGCAATTGCTAGGAGACATAACATTAAACTTCATGCATTTGCAATCGGAAACATAACAGAACTGGCCAGCAACAATTATGACATGACTTTGTATGGTGTGGATGAGAGCCATTACCAGAAAACCGGAGAGATTAAAAAGTTAGGCAGCATAGTCGACAGAAATACATTAAAAAGATATTTGCCAAGCTTTGTGCCAGGCAGTGATCAGCCAGGGAATTGGTCTTCAAGACAAAGCAGATTGTTTACTGGAGAATTGTATGAAGATGGTGAAATCGAAGAGCATATTAAGAAAAGCGTTGAATTGATTGAACATTTGAGAAAAATATCGAATTATGAAGACTGGCAGGATGAGATTGCTTCAAGAGAATTGGTTAGACTTAGAAAGACGTTGAAAATAAGATGAATTATCTTAATTTTTGAACATTGTTCTGAAATTTAGGAAATTTATGTATATTATAGCAAATTATTTTCGTGGGAGATAAACAAGCTTTGCAAGAACTGGAAAGTCTTATCAAAAATTTACACTATAATGAACGTTTGGAAATGATTAAACAGTTGGACATGTATAAACCTGGTACGAAGTCCAAGCTCAAAAGACTATTCAAATCTGCATCATCGAAAGTTTTCAACAAAGACACTTTACTGGAAGACGAAATTAAGCTGTTGAAAGATTACAGACAGACAAACTACATTGAAAAAGGAAAATTAATCTCTTCTCTACCAGAAGAAAGAATAGAAAGGATGAGAAGATTCATAGATTTTGAAAACAGATTTTCGAACATTGCTCCTATAGATGCCATTGTATCGTATCTTGATGCTTCTATAAATTATCACGTTTATAGGAACAGACAGTATATCTATGACAATGAAAATAATCCTCTTCCTATACCACCGAAAATACTTTTGATAAGTGGTAGTAATGGTACTGGAAAGACTACTCTAACAGATTATGTTATAGCCAGGACTGAAAGAGACATCGGAATCAAATTGAAAACTGTCAGGCATTCTGATGCAACGCTTCTTGGAGGATTGGGCTTTTCATCACCCAAGAAAAAATGGTACAAAAGGAAACCTGTCAATGATAATCCAAATGTTATTATGATTGATGCGCCTGAAGTTTTGACTAAGAAAGAATATCGAATGATGCAAACAGATCAAAATGCAATAAATGGTAGAACTAGTGTTTTGAAAAAAATGGTTGATATNAAAAACTCGCGTGAAAATAGCATAATGATTTTGACGTCTAATCCTTACTCTACAATTCATGACGATATTTTGGAAAACGTAGATCTAGAAATAAATCTAAACAAGGAAATGAATGATCAGCATTTGATTGAAATAATCAGGAAAAATCTACAAGGATATCAAATAAACGCGACGGCAGAACAGATTTTCTATATTATAAAAGACTCTTTCAAAAGCAGAAACTATGGCACTATTCTGCCTGTTCATTTGGTAAGATATATAAATAACATTAAAAATCCTACAGAGAACTACAGAAATCTGAATAAGGACGGCATAGCAAGCATAAAATATAGTTTCAATCTGGAAGATTTCAAACGGCCAGATTTAGCTGTTCTAGTCAGTGGCTGGACAAACAATGAAACTATCAATGCTGTTAAGAATAAGATGAAAAATGTTGGGGAAGACATAGATTTTGATGATTATGTCGGTGACGCAAAGGAAGAATTCATAGAATTTGCAGATTCTGTATTGTTTGACGATGATGGTTTAAGAAAGTTGGGTAAGAAACCTTCCAGGGCAGTTCTTCTTGCAGGACCTCCAGGCACTGGCAAGACTTTCTTGACCAAACTTTATGCTTCAATGAGGAAAGATGTGAAAATAATGCCAATAACAGCTGCTGACATCAAGAACAAATATTACGGAAACACAGAAGAGAACTTCAAGGCTATATTCCAACTTGCCAGGCAGGAAGCACCGACAATAATATTTTTCGATGATATTGACGGTACGATTGGCACTAGAAGTGACATGAAAGATTATGGCTCGAAGACTGACAACACACTTATTACAATGCTGTTGGGTGAGTTGGATGGAATGGAAGAGAATAGCAGAGTTTTAGTTGTCGGTACCACAAACAGACCAGACTCTTTGGACAATGCTTTGATAGATCCTGAAAGGAACAGGATGAAAATGATGACAGTAAGGGGTCCAAAAAATGAGGAAGAAAGAATAAAGGTTTTGGAAGTTCATTTGAAAAAAGCAGGTTCTGATCTTGATCCCAAAAAGGTCTGGACTGAAATTGGAGTACGATATATAACACCAGCTGGTCTTGCAGGCGTGGTAGATGAAGCAGAAAGACTCAGACTATCCGAGTATAATGCTATCAGAAGGTATAAAGAATCGGCTTCTGTTCCTCGTGAATATAGGAAAAGTTTGGAAAGAGCAGCCAAAAATCTTAATGTATCTATAGAGGAATTGAAAAAAACAGACTTGATCACTTATAAAATGACATTTAACCATATAAATGCCGGCAAGGACAAAATTGTGAATTCTGATTTGAGCAAATTCCTCGATCATCAACTGAGCAACATAATACCAGAAGATACTGTAGGCAGGTCTTATGCAATAGGCGTTGACAGCACTGCTACATGGGGAACAATATGGCCCATAGATGTTACCATAAGATACAAAAGATCAAGGGAAGAACATTTGAAAATATCAGGTGTAATTGAAAGCGGCGGAGTGTTTAACAATACTGCTGATGCGTATAGGCAATTAAAAGATTCTGTGGAACAAGCCGAAACAATGGTATTGGATTATATTGAAAGGAATTATGGAGAAGACAACGCTAGGAAAGCCGTAAAATATCTAGAAGACAAGGTTGTGCATATAGACATAATGACTGGAGTTTATATGGGAGGCGGTCCTTCTGCTGGTCAGGTTATTGGGTTGGCTATGCTCTCTAGATTAACTGGAAATCCTGTTAAACATACAATTTCTGCAACAGGTGCCCCGTCGATAAGAGGCATGGCACAATCTGTGGGCGGAGTTGATACAAAAGCTATAACTGCATTTTCTGCGGGCTTTAAAGAATTCTATGTTTGTAAAAACAATTATGCAGATTTATCAGAAGATACGAAGAAAAATTATGATGGCAAGATAATAACATACGAAAAGTTTGATGATTTGGTGAAAGCCTCATTAGTTACCAAAAATGATGTGGGTAATTTTACCTTTCTAAAAGAGTGATTTAAGCAATTAATTATTGATAGTAGAAATAATAATTTGCCGAGTGCAGATTCAAGGTCTGATAAAAGATGAAGAATTCAATGCTTTGATGCCGAGGTAAATTATCTCGAACGCATAACCTGGCATTGCACCAGATAGATAAAATCTAGGTGATCCTTGAGTCTTTTAGCGGGTTAGCTGGCGTCCCTTTGGGACTTGGGAGTTCAAATCTCCCCTTCGGCGCTATTTTTTCTTTTCTTCTTTATCTTTAGAGCTACCTGCAAGTTCTCTTTTTTTTACAAAAGCCCATAATCGTTTCGTCATCTCAGATGGAGGCAATGGTTTAGTGCCGAAAATAACTGCGATTGGCCAGTCTGCCACTTTCTCGAAGCTCACACTGTAACCGCCGAAAGATTTTGTCTTAGAAACTGGTATAGGTTTCGGTGGAAGGAATCTTTTCTTTGCAAAACCCATAAAATCACTGTAATTAATTTATTTTGCTAGATTTAAATCTTCCTCATGTCAGAAAATATTCTTTTGCTTTTTGGGAGCACGTTCTTTATGGTATCTTTATTGAGCAATCCGCATCCTACAAAATAATCCTTGAACTTTATGAGCACAATCTGACCATCATCACAATTGATGAGCTGGCCTGCGGAGAAATTCATGCCCTGTAAAAAATTGTTAAGGTTTTTCTCGTCTATTATAGCTATGTTTCTAGTAGCAGTCTTGCCGATTATCTGAGAACCTTCAACCGTAAGTTGCATCCTATCGCCTTTTATCTTTCCCAAACTTAGACCTAAAGACATTATGCTTGGTACGTTGATGTCTATGGAGGCTATTTCTTTGTTTACAATGTAGATCTCATAACCGAATACTTTGAATAGCCAGTGGTTGAACTTTATCTTAGTACCGTAGATTCTTTCTATCATCTTCTCGAAGTCTGATACCTCGTCGAAACTCATTTTTTCAACTTGCATACAAAAAATCCCTCCGTGAAATTGTGATAAGGATGAATCCTGATAGCTTTGCTTACTTCACTGTCAAATGTCTTGTTCCTGTATTCCATAAATCCTTCAGTACATATCAGGCCATCAATTTTAATCGCTTCAGTTTTCAATCCCAGTTCCTTGACTGAAAAATCTATGACTTCTTCGTTCTCTTCAGGATCCATCGAACATGTAGAGTAAACTATAGAACCTTCTTCCTTCAAGCATTTGACTGCAGATGACAAGAGATTCTTCTGCATTCTGCTCATCTTCTCTACAGCTCTTTGAGACCATTTATCTAAAGACGAAGCCGATGAGATTATCTTTCCACTGCCAGAACAAGGTACATCCAACAAAATTTTGTCGAACTTTACATTATGTCTCCAAAACATTTCACCTTTCCCATAAGTAACCACACAATTTTTAACACCCATTCTCTGAAGGTTTATCTGCAATGGCTTTATTCTGTTTAGACCATTGTCATTCGCTACTATCAGTCCAGAATCGTTCATCATCATGGCTATCTGCGTAGTTTTAGAGCCAGGTGATGCGCACATATCCAAAACAAAATCATCCTGTCTTGGAGCAAGCACGATTGGAGGTATCATAGATGCTGCATCTTGTATGTGAAAAAATCCCATGAAATGCTCCAATGTTTTTGCCAGAGTTACTGCTCCATCGACAAACAATCCGTTCTTATACCACGGTATTTCAGTGAACTTTACCATCTTTTCCAATCTCCAAAGCAATTCATCCTTGGATATCTTCAAAGTATTTACTCTTATGGAATCTTTTGGCCTTGTCATCATGCACATTTCCAGCTTTGCATACTCATCTTTCAAAAGACTCTTGTATTTTACTTCGAATGCCTTATGTATCCTGACCTTCATAATAATTATTCATATGTCTGCTAAAAAGAATATGATTGTAAAAATAAACTGGGCATTGGTAATAGGATGCATGATTATAGTTTTCTATCTGTCATCCGTAACTTTACAATTTCCAGAGATTGACAAAATTGATCCCAATAAATATATTCTTCATGCACTGACTTACGGCGGCTTAGGATTTTTATGTCTTAGGGCAACATACAACTGGAAAAAATCTTTCATAATAAGCACGCTTTATGGTATCTTAATGGAGATTAACCAAATTTTTATTCCGTTCAGATCGGCCAGTTTTGGAGACGCGACTGCTAATGCTATAGGATCATTCTTGGGGTCTTTTGTGATTTATTTCGTATTAACCAGATTCGAATACTTCAAGGGCTGGAAGTTTATCATTGGCGAGAAAAGCTAGACCAGAACCACCGCTAGTTATCCTCTTGCCGCCAAGTTTTTCATAAGCAACATCCAAACCAACCTCATCCATAGAATCTGCAGAATTCCCGCCGAAAGTGTAGTTCATCGTCTTCAATCCCATGAACCTGCTGACCAGTCTTATCGTCTTGTCATATCCTTTCTCATATTTGCCGACTGGACCGGCGTAGATTATAACTTCTGAATCTTCAAGGACTTCAAAGAACTTACTAAGAGTCTGCTCACCTATATCCATTATAGATCCTTTCTTGTTTTTCAAGTCCTCTACATGCACATTTTCCTTATCATCAAGTACAAAGTCAATCGGATAGATAATTCTGTGATCGAAGTCCTGTATGAGTTTTGCTGCAGTATCCAATGATTCTGTGTTTGAAATGAAATCCTCGTTCTCCTTATTGAATTTAGTCTTGTTCCTCAAATAACAGACTGACTGCCCAGGGACACCTCCACATAAGACTGTGACATTTTTATTTGCTGCTATTTTGTAGACATATTCCAGCTTCTCCCACTTTTTTCCGCCAAAGATTATAGCGATTTTCTTGCCGGAATTCATGTGATTTTTTATTTCCTGCAAGACCTTCAATTCTTCCTCCATCTGCAATCCCAAGAATGAAGGTAATGCATGTCTAAAAGCTGTAAGTGAAGTATCTCCTCTGTGCATAGTTGCTGGAGCATCATTTATGTAAAGGTCTACAAGAGGTGAGAAGAACTTTACCATCTCGCTGTTCTTTCTTTCATCTGCATTTTTAAATGTCTTCTTTTCATCTTCATGATCACGTATGTTCTTCACGACAAGAGCCTGGCCTTGCTTAAGAGAAAGCATTTTAGATTTCAACTCTGTTCCATCCAGATTGTTGGAATAAAAAAATTCTATCTGAGGAAGCAGCTTCTGAAAGACTTCTTTATGCTGCTCCAGACTTTCCAGATAATCATCGTCGCCTTTCCTTCCTTGGTGGGAAACTATCACAGGAGCTATGCCGTTTTCTGAATAACNATTTATCTTTTTTGATATGGCTTTGAACCTAAGGTTGTTTGCAACTATCTTTCCATTTCTCACAGGAACATTGACATCTATCCTGACTAAAGCTCTGCCTTTGATGTCACCCATATTTGAACTAATGAAATGTTTCGATATTTTGTCTATCAAATCAATCTACTTCTTTTCTTTATGGAAACTTTCTATGAATCTTATAGTCTTGCTTTTGGAACGCATGATAACAGAATTTGTATAAGTTTTATCTTGCAAGAACCTTACTCCTTTCAATATGTTTCCATTAGTAACTCCAGTTGCGACAAAAACAACATCGTCGCCCTTTGCCAAATCATCCATCTTCAACAATCTTTTTTCATCGACGCCCATCTTCTTTCCTCTTTCTTTTTCTTCATCGTTCCTAAACTTCAATCTTCCTTGGAAATCTCCGCCCAAACATTTCAAAGCAGCTGCTGCTATGACTCCTTCTGGAGCTCCTCCCATGCCCAACAAAATGTCTATGCTTGAATCAGAAATGGTAGTAGCTATAGCGGCAGCAACATCACCATCGGAAATCAGATGAACACGTGCACCTGTATTTCTAACTTTTTTTATCAATTCATTATGCCTGTCACGTTCCAAGATAATCACACCAACATCAGTAACATCTTTATCCAAAGCATCTGCAACGGATTGAATGTTGTCTTCAACGCTCTTGTCCAGACTTACTTTTCCTCTGGCTTTCTCTCCGACAGCAATCTTGTCCATGTATGTGTCAGGAGCATGCAATAGATTTCCTTTAGGCGCGGCTGCCAGTACACTTAGAGCTCCATTCAATCCTTTGGCTGTAAGATTGGTCCCTTCCAATGGATCAACTGCTATGTCGACCTCAAGACCATTCTTTGTTCCTACTTCCTCGCCTATAAACAGCATAGGAGCTTCGTCTCTCTCGCCTTCGCCTATCACAATCCTTCCGCGAAAATCTATCTTGTTAAACCTATCTCTCATTTCCTTAACAGCGGCATCATCTGCCGCATTATTGTCGCCTTTTCCTATCCACTTGGCCGCAGCTATAGATGCGTGTTCGGTTGCTCTTACAAAATCCAATGCTAGATTCTTGTCCATATTCATCAGCTTATCTTTTTTCTTCTTGCCACAAATCCACAAATTCTTTATAATTATCAGCTATCATCTCCACTGCTTTGTCTCTTGAGAGGGTTTTTTCTTTGTAGCTTTTTATCGCATCCCAAAAAATAGTTCTGCCGACTGCAAATCCTATTACTCCATTTATCTTTGCACCAACCTTCAGCCATTCCTTGACCTTGTCTTTGTTCTCTCCCCTTCCTAAAGTTATTATTCCTGCTTTCCTTCCGCTGGAGCGTGCTTGATTCACAAGTGATTCTGCATCTTTCTTTATGTCAACACCTTCAAGCTTCCACACATCTGGTTCTATTCCAAAATCCTGTATCTGTTTCATTGCTTTTACCATAAGAGAAGGACGTACTTCTAAATCATAAGACTCTTTGCTGCCATTCACTTTCTCCAATTGAGAAGATGTTGCTGGAACCAACAGTTCAAATAGAAATCCACGCTTTGTTTGCTTCAAGAAGTCATTCAATTGTTTCAGTTTCACCAACTGTTCTTTATTCAGTGCGACATCGCTTTCAGGATTGAAACGTACGAGTACTTTGGTGAATGTCGGATTGACTTTTTCTATATGAGACTTCCAGTCATTATAATCAAAATCAAAAAGGTCTTGTCCTGACTTTTCTACACAGCAAGCCGTTACTATACCTTTGCTTCTAGCGTCAGCTATTATGTTTGAGCCAAACTGCTCGTCCACTAGGACACCCACTTTGTTTTTAGGCACTCCTCTTTCCAATGAAAGTTTGAAGCCATCATAAACTATTTGCTTAAGATGAGATACTTCTGCCACTTCTTCCTTTGTAGGCTCTCTTCCTTTTATGCCCAGCAGTTTCTCTAGCAAACTTCCTCTATGATCGAATGGTAAAATCAAGAGTTCATCTGGTACTTTCATAAATCACACACCTATTCCTAGACTTTTATCTGTTTTCTCAATCGACTTGCTTCCATCCTTTTCTGCATTCATCATAGCCCTGATAGCATCTACATTCTCTGGGACTACATCAGATTCCTGATGGACAGCTTGGAAATAATAAAGAAGATCGCCCACGACTTTTATCTTGTTCCACACAGCAATCTCATACAAGTCTCCTCTTTCCCTTCCAAAATCTTTTGCAAATTCCATTATCTGAGCTGTGGTCTTTATTCCATCTTTTCCTGAAACCAGCATAACTCTTGGATATTTCTGCCAGACAGACAGGATTTCCTTTTCTGTCACAGGCCTGCTAAGCTTGACTTTCAAATTGTGCAGGTGCATAAGCGTAGTCGGTACTTTTACAGCTGTAGTCTCTATCTTCAAATCTGGAACAACAGTCTGAACATCCGGTCCGTGATGTGATGGCATCTCTAATTCTGGTTCGATTGCATTTATCGGGCCTTTTTTAGTTTCGGATGGATCAGCTGCACGTCTTACCAGAAAAGCGCTTACATCCTTTATTCCTATCTCCTTATGGAGAGGCCAAAGCGTCCTTATGAGTCCTGTCGTGTTGCAGGAAACCACCCTTACAAATTTTGCACCCAATGCTTTGTTGTAGTTTGCATAAGCGTTAAATGATAGGTTTGTAAGTTCATGTTCCTCTCCGCCCTGCCAGATAGCTTTCACTCCAGCTTTCTCATATAGTTGTTTGTTGGTGGCTCCTACTTCCTCTGGTGTACAGTCTACTAGAATGTCCACCTTCGACAGCAGGTCATTCAATGTACCTTTAACTTCCACCCCAGAACCTTCGAATTTCTTCAGATCTTCAGAGGCATACAGGTCGAACTTTTTCCTCAAAGCGACTTTCGCCTTGTAGTCAGGCTCTCTCTTGGCTATACCTACAAGTTTCATGTCATTCTGCTTGGAAACAGCTTCAGCTACCCTCTTGCCTATGACACCGTAACCGTTAACCCCGACTTTTATCATAAACATATTATATAGGAGCTTTAGGATAAGCTTTATATGTACATATTGCAATATGCATAAGTATGAAGCATAGGACATCTATAGAGTTCACGCCTGAGCTTTGGAGACAGCTGTGCAATACTGTGCCTGACAGGAAGAAGTCTAATTTTATAACAGAAGCGATAAAGGACAAATTGGCTAGAGAATCGACGAAAGCTGTCATTCTTTGCGGTGGGGAAGGCACAAGGATGAGACCACTGACACTATCTACTCCAAAACCGATGCTTCCATTAGGATACAGACCCATGATCGAGCATACCATGACATATTTCAAAAACCAGGGAATCTACAATTTTGTGCTTGCCATAGGATACCTGGGTGAACATATAATAAAGTACTTCAATGACGGATCAGCACATGGGATGAATGTAGAATACTCTACCGAACATAAGGCTCTTGGGACAGCGGGCGCAGTAAAGAATGCTGAGAAGTTCCTACACTCTCCTTTCCTGGTTGTAAACGGCGATGTCATTTTCAGAACTCTTAATGTCAAGGAAGCATTGCAGTTTCACAAAGAGAGCAATGCATTAGTAACAATAGTTACCAATAAGGTGAATGACGCCAAAAGATTCGGGCTTGTAGAGAGCGATTCAACAGGAAAAGTTACAGGATTTGTGGAGAAGCCGAAATATGCGACATCTGGATGGATCAATGCTGGGTTGTACATAATCGAACCAGATGTATTGGAGATGATTAAATCTGGTGATAAGGTTTCTATGGAAGCTGAGATTTTCCCAAAACTTGTAGAGCAAGGCAAGCTGTTTGACTACAAGTACAANGGNTATTGGATGGANATCGGCATGCCAGAGGACTATGAGAAGGCGCAGAGAGATTTTTTCACTAAGAAATAACTTAAACTTTCTTAAACAATAGTATTGTAATGACATCTGGAAAGCTAAGTGTTATTGTTTTAGGATCAATAGGTTATGGCGGCATGGATTCCATAAAAAGTATGTACGATGTTTTAGAACGGGAAGGCTTCGATGTCGTAAAACATGTTATGGAAAAAGGCATGGATTATACAGAAATAACTGATTTCAGGAATGAAAAGGATCTGTCAAAAGAAATATGCGAACATGATTTAAGTTACTTAAAAGAGGCTAAAGTAATGGTAATTCTTG
>C687J35174_10011452_pt1 | contig 10919 bp, 8 predicted proteins | sample RifCSPhighO2_01_FD_35174 | JGI IMG/M metagenome (IMG submission 35174) | reverse complement strand
AGCGGCGGCTGGGCAATGTAAAGATACCCTCGATTGATAATATCGGGAAAATAACGGTAAAAAAGCGTTAAGAGCAAAGTTCGTATGTGCGCGCCGTCCACGTCTGCGTCCGCCATAATAATAATTCTCTGGTATCGCAATTTATCCACGCTAAACTGGTCGCCAACACCCGCGCCCAAGGCGATGACCACATTTTTGATCTGCTCCGAAGACAGCATTTTGTCCAGACGTGCCCGCTCGACGTTAAGAATTTTTCCGCGCAGCGGCAAAATGGCCTGAAACCTTCGGTTTCTTCCTTGCTTGGCCGTGCCGCCAGCCGAGTCGCCCTCGACAATGTAAAGCTCCGATTTTGCCGGGTCTGATTCCGAGCAATCCGCCAGTTTGCCGGGCAGGGCCAAGCCTTCCAAGACGCCCTTGCGGATAACCGCGTCTCGGGCTGCCCTGGCTGCCAGCCTGGCCTTGGCCGCCAGTAGGACTTTTTCCAGGATCCTGCCGGCATCAGACGGATGTTCTTCTAGCCAGAATTCCATCCCGGAGCCAATAACGTCTTCTACGATCCCCCTGACTTCAGCGTTGCCGAGTTTGGCCTTGGTCTGGCCTTCAAATTGCGGATTGGGCAGTTTGACCGAAACCACGGCCGTTAATCCTTCCCGCATGTCTTCGCCGGTAATTTTGTCTGATTCTTTGATATAGCCGTTTTTTACCCCGTAGTTATTCAAAGAACGCGTCAGAGCCGCGCGGAAGCCGGTTAAATGCATGCCGCCTTCCGGCGTGTGAATATTGTTGGCAAATGTCAGAACCGTTTCCGTAAACTCGTCCGTATACTGGATGGCGGCCTCCACCATAACCTGATCAACCGTTTTGGTTACATACATCGGCTGGGTCTTAAGCGCCTTATTGCGGTTGATGTGTTTGATGTAAGAGACCAGTCCGCCTTCAAAGTAATACTGGTAATTAAACCCGGTCCGTTCGTCTGTGATAATCAGGTGTACGCCTTTGGTCAGATAAGCCTGCTGGCGGTAATGATCCAAAACGAAAGGCAAATCAAACTCCAGCACAGTAAAAACTTCCGCATCAGGCTTGTAAGTGATCTTAGTGCCATGCTGCCAGGCGTCTTTGGGGTTAACTTTGCCGTCTTGCTTGACCTTAGATGTCGCTTTACCGCGTTTATATTCCTGAGTGTAAATTTTACCGTCCCGCCGCACTTCGGCTCTTAGATACTCTGACAAGGCGTTGACCACGGACACGCCGACACCGTGCAAACCGCCGGAAACTTTGTACCCGGAAGCATCGCCGCCGAATTTGCCGCCGGCATGCAGCACAGTCAGCACGGTTTCGAGAGCGGATTTTTTGGTCTGCTTATGCACGTCCACCGGAATACCGCGGCCATCGTCAATGACAGAAGCCGAGTTGTCTTTATGGATAGTGATCCAGATGATCTTGGCATACCCGGCCATGGCCTCGTCAATGGCATTGTCCACGACTTCTTTGAGGAGATGGTGAAAGCCCTCCTTGGCCGTGTTGCCAATATACATCCCGGGCCGCTTGCGCACAGGCTCAAGTCCCTCAAGAACCGTAATTTGCTCAGCAGTATATTTTTTAGTTTTTTCGTCTTTGGGTTGTTCTCGTTTAGCCATTTAGATAATTCTTTAATTGCGAATTAACGAATTACGGATTAAATGCGTAATCCGCAAACCCGCAATTAGCTAATTCACCCATAATATTATAGCACATTTTTTGCCCTAAAAATATAGGTATTTTTAACGCCTCAAATGAAGCTGAGGCGTTAAAGTTTGTGATAAATCACGTATTTTCCGGCTTTGCCGATTTGCCTCAATTTACCTTGATATTCAAGCTCGTTTAAGTACCGTTCTGCTGTGGCATCCGAGACCTGGAGTAGATCCTGGACTTTGTCGTTGCTCAACTCATCGCCAGGCGCAAATGATTTCATAATTGTGTCCAGATGTTCTTGTTTTTGAACCATCGCCGCCCGGTTTGGTGAGGCAAAATTAACCCTTCCCCGCCGCCGGCCCGCCAGGTATCCGATAATCAGAGCAATAACTAATGTAATAATCCAAGCCACTAATTATAATTTTTCACTATACACTTTTGACCGATCGGCACTTTTTGTATAGTTACCTTAATTCCGAACTATCCCTTAATTCTTTAATTTTACCTGCGCCGAAATCGTTAATAAATGACGGAAATTCAGCACCTAGGTCTTCCCATTTCTGCAATGCTAATTTTACGCCGTCTCGATTGGATCTTATATAAATATCCAGATTAACCAAAAAGCCGCGGCCAAGCAAACGATTGACTGTTTCAAATAACTCCCGCGTTTTGGGAAGGCGGTGTCCGCCGGTAGAGTCAGCCGCATAATTTTCAAAATAAGCCTCATAAAGCAACGATTTTGATATACCCAGAGCGACCAGTTTATCTAGAAGTTTTCTTTCAAGCTCATAAGTGTCAAAGCCTACGTATTCCGTTCCCTTGACCAAATCGATTGCCGCTTGTTCCGTCAATGCTTCGTTTAACCAACGCAAGCGTAGAGAAGGCAAATCCGATTGTTTTTCTCCAACGTCTTTACTAAAGTGCAAGCCGCCTTTTAATAACTCATGACGCTCGACTAGAACAAAGAGTTCAGGATTATCTTCAAACACCTTCGAAACGCTGGAATATTCCAGTTGCCCAGCCAGCGCATGGATAATTTCATGGGACATAATCATGCCAACGTGCTCGGGCCGGGCTTCAGACGAGATTCTAATCGTATGCGTGTGGTCTTTAAAGTCGCCGGAAAAGTCCCGGAGTTTCGCAGTCAGGCCGTCCACAACCGCAAAACGTAAAGCCCCCAGGCGTTCTAAAATCGTATCTGTCTTTATCGGAATCTCTCCCGAATTAGAAGCGGCAAGTAATAGCGTTTTTATCTTGTCCAAGTATTCCGGGATCATTTCCATAAATTGGCGCTCGCTTTCCAACACATGCTGACTATGATAATCAATCATTGAAGCCACGAGTTTTGCCGGGAGAATCTTATTGCCATTCTGATATTCCGCAGTCAAACTAATCCCCAGTTCCGTGGCTTTAGCTCCTCTTTCTCCCTCAAACACAGCCGCCAACAGGATAAGATCCTGGTTCGCTCTTGGCTGTTTCATGCTTAAATCGAGGCGCTTACTTAATCGCCCAAGATCGGGCACTCTATCCATCAGATAATTTGCGAAAAACTGCTGAAAAGACCAGGGATCCGTTTTTGCACCCGCGACCATCTCTTCTTCTAATCGCTTAAAATTCCGTTTCCATGTTTGGTCAGCTGTTTTGTTGATATGATCCGCAAGACGACCAACGGTCATTTTAGACCAATCCTCGCCTGTTTTATGCGCAATGTTCCACCAATGCAAAAAGTTGGCGCCAAATATATCCTGCCTTTTATGTTCCGGTTCATCTTCTCTGGCAGATTCGCGTCTGTTAACCCAATCCTCCCCCTCCGAGGAGATTTTTTTTATTACATTGCGCTCTGTTTCCATATTACGAAGGTGATCTTTGTAGTCAAGTTATCCACAGAAACAATTATCTTAACTCTGCGTTAAACTGCTTTTTGGTTTCGTCATAAAGCTTGGCTTGCAGAGGTTCAACTTCTTCGGTTTTAAGGGTTCGCTCAGGGCTTCTGTAAACCACTCGATAGGTGTAGCTGATTTTGTCTTTGTGGAATTTAGCTTCGTTTTCAAATTTATCCAAAAGCTCGACCTGCTCCACCAGATCGCCGCCGATGTCGCGGATTAAGTCGAAGTAATTGTTGGGCACAAAATTTTTATCCACGATGAAAGAGATGTCGCGCGTGATCGGCGGGTATTTGCTGACTTCCACGAATTTTTGGCCAAGCTTAAGCTGCTTGGTCACGCGCGGGTCCTGGGACCACAGCAGGCGGATGTCCGGCAAATCCATGCTGGCAATCGCCAGCCTTTCCAGGCCGAAGCCGAACGCCCAACCGTTATATCCCTCCAAGCCCAAATTTTTAAGCACGGTCTTTCTGACCATTCCCGAGCCGACCATTTCCATCCATTGTCCTTTAATTTCCGCTTCCATTTCAAAGCTCGGATCCGTATAGGGGAAGTTGTGGTCATAAAAACGAAAATTGGTGGAGCCAAAAACGCTCGTGCCAACCTCGGCCAGCGCTCGCTTGAGATCATCGGGAGTGAAAATTTGCTTGTCATCGGGCGCGATTAGCCAGGCGCCAAATTGGTGAAAGACATTCATGTGCCTGCTGTCAATCTCATCCTTGCGGTAGACTTTGCCGTAACAAATAGTTCCAAGTGTTTCTTTATTCGCGATTCTTTGTTTGATTGCCGGGTCATTCAGATAGTAATACCAGAAAACCGTGTCATGGGTTCTTAGCACATGTTCTTCGTCAACATAGTAAGTGTCCGATTTGCTTCGCGCGGGATGTCCCGGCGGCATGTTGAACAGGTCAAACAAGATATGCGCCGGCACGATTTCCGGCACTTGAATTACGTCGAAATCCTGCAGGCTTTTGACCTGGCTTGCGCGCTTGACAATTTCTTGAATCGGACTTCCCTCGGTTCTTGATAAATCCGGCATGCTTAAATACCGCCTGATTCGCTGCGCTTCAAAGTCTGCGCGCTTTTCAAGTTGTTCCTTGAGCCTTTCTTCTTCGGTTGCATCAACATTTATTGTTGCCATAGACTATTAACTTCCGCTATGTATATGCTTCACTGCACTGCAGTAGTGAAGCATTTACTGAAAATTTACCATGTCGCTTGAGAACCTTTTACCAATCTTTACATCATCTTCCAAAATCATAATTCCCTGCCGGGGAATCTGATAAGCCCAGTTCAAACGCCGAGCAAATCATCCCCTGGCTTTCGATGCCGCGAATGGTGGCTTTCTGCAAGACAAACGGCTCGTGCGCTGCGGAATGGATATTACGCAAAATTTTAGCGCCAGGGAGGGCTAAGGCTACCTTGGCGCCAACTTCAAAATTAAAAGCTCCGCAGACCACGGGCGCTATCGTTCTTTCACCGTCGGTCAATTCGACGACTCGCAACCGATCGGCATTCGGATGTTTTTCAATTTTAGTAACCCTTGCCGCGATTATTCCTGGAAATTTCGATTTATGCAACCAACTTAACAGACTCATGCGCAAGAAAAGGTTATTTTTTCACCTGTGGCGGAATCAGTCAATTCACCAAAGCTCATGCCAATGGAAACGGCAAAGAAAACAATGCCCGGTCCGGCTGTGGGTTGAGCTTTCGCTTGCTTGTCAAGATTTGCAATAAAAGCTAGAGGCACCCCGCAAGTTCGTTTAGGTGAAAGCTGCGTGGGCGCTTGCGGATCATTTTTCATTCTGCAGTCACCGCCGACTTTACCGATAACTTCAAACTCGCTGTTACCAAGCTCTTTGGTTGACTCAAGTGTATTATGCACAGAGATCTTTGCAGGCAAGCAGCTGATCATGGCCTGATCAATGCAGTTAAGGGAATTACTTTCGACTGCTGTAAGCTTATCCCTTTCCGCCAGGAGGTGAAGGCCTTCGACCACGCCGCAGTTCTGACGACTGGCGGTTACCGGCGCCAATGAGGTTGGGGTGGGCGCAGGTTGCGCTTCTGGCCTAAGCGTTTGTAAAGTCGAAATTGTCGGCTCATGAAATTGATGTTGCTTGGTGTCCGCTTCTATTTGCGCCAAGCGGCTTTTCGTCATCCTAAATCCAGGAGTCAGCGGGTCATAACCGTTCGCAATCGATACAGCGTCATTGTAATCATTGGTTGCGGCGATCTCGCGCCGGTCCGTGTATTTGAGGTTTGGGTCTGTCTTGAAGACAGTAAGCTCGTCGCTGTCAGCTAAGCCATCCATATCCGTGTCGGAATTTTTGGGGTCGGTCCCTTCCTTGAATTCATTGAAGTTGCTGAGCCCATCCGCGTCAGGATCAGCAGTGTCGCCACAAATTTTATCGTTAGCGCAAACCTCTGATCCAAAATGCTGGTTTAACCAAACCCTCGGCAGGCGGGTTTGCGTCGCAATAGGTTGATCGGTTTCATCCTGATTCGCGAATCTGAAGTACCACAGGAGTGCCAAAAGCAACACCAAAAGCACGGCTCCGGCAATGTAAAACCACTTGCGAACAAACGGCGCGCCAACTTCCGGAGACTGCGCTTGCGGATGCTGAGACGTTTCTACAGGCTTCCTGCCTAAGGGAGGCATGACAACATAATTTACTTCATCGGATTGACTTTGTGTTTCTGGCATTGACATTACTTGAGCGTTAAATATGATTCCAAGAAAACCAAGGCAAGCGTGAGCAGGGCAACAGGCATGGTTGAGAACATTTCGAGTGCAAGTAAAACGAATGATATTGTGACGAGGATTGCGAGCCACAAGCCCTGCCGAGCCGAGACGTGAAGGTCTTGAAGAGCGAACTCCCTGTTCCCGAGAGACTGCCGGATATAATATCCAGCCAGCATCGCTGTCGTAAACACGAGCAGAAACAGAATTGAATAAAAAGACAGAAGTACCACGAATCCTGATTCGGGACTGACTGCCATAAGCAGGAAAATCATTGAGGCCAGGCTTGCCCCGAAGACAATGTCAGCGATTAACAAATAAGATTTTGCAGCCAGAGTGTTCACGCTTCCATTATACCATAAAATCACGGTATTTGCAGTCGTGGGAAATTTTTTGGTCGAGTTTGGGGAAGGAATTTGATTTGATGGCGTCGATTATTTGCTCGATGGTCTGAAGGAGTTTAACCTTAACTTTTTCGATGTCTTGGCTGCTGCCCAGGAATTTCGGACTGTCGCCGAGGCTTTTTAGGTAGCAATATTTAAGGGTGCGGACTTTTTCCTTGAATTGTTCCTGCGCCGCCCATTGGTAGATGAACAGTTGATCCTTGTCCTCGGCCGTCAATTTTTCCTTGATTTTGCCGGTTTTGTAGTCAATGATGTCAATCGAGTTGTCACTGTTGAGATCCGCGCGGTCAATTTTGCCCGTGAATTTGAAATTGCCCAGTTTCAGTTTGAATTTTTGCTCAAGAAATTTGATGGTTGAGGGTTGCTCCGAAAATCTTTTGTGAAACGTTTCTAACATCTCCCACCCGAGCTTGCGGGCGTGGTTTTTTTCAATGGCGTCCGGGTACCAATCGTCCACCCAGGACTCTTCGTAGAACTTTTTTAAAAGATCCAAACCTGGGACTTCGGATGCGGTCTGCTTCGCCCCGAACAGATCAGCTTGTTTTTGTTTATTCAGGCGGTCATAGTGGCTTAAAAATTTATAGAGCGTCTTATGGACCGTATCGCCCAGTGACAAGTGCGAAGAACCTGGAAGGGGCAATTGGTAGATATAGCGCAGCTTGTATTCCAAAGGACAGTTGCGAAAAGTGTTGATTTGAGAAAACGAAAAAGTATCGGGGATGAATAGTTGATTCGTGATCTTTGATCCGTGATCTGTGATCGCAGGCGGGTTTTTGAAAATTACCTCGCCGGCGGGTTTGGACTTTTCGGGGAGCTTGGCAAAATCAAGCTCAATCAAAAATCGGGAAGGCTTTTTGTTCGTGGTGCCGCCGTAGTCGTCGGCCCAAGTCAGATAGAGATTTTGCTTCGCTCGCGTGCACGCGACGTAAAACAACCGCCGCTCTTCCATCAGGTGCACATCCCCTTCCGGCAGGATTTCCTTGACTAACTCCGACGGGATTTCGATCTGATCCCGGCGCTCCCTGGAAGGAAATCTTTGGTCAACCAGGTTGACTACAAACACGCATTTGAACTCCAGCCCTTTGGCTGAATGGATTGTCATGAGGCGCATTGCCTCCGGGCCCAAATCGGGATTGTATGAAAGCTCTCCCAAATCCCCAGCTTCCAGCTCCAGCCTTAAATTTTCAAGAAAGCCTCTGAGGGTTTTGTCATTGCTCTCATCCTCAAAACTCATAACCTTCTTATAGAATTGCTCGAGCATGCTGCGTTTCTCAGAAACAGCGGCGTTGTCCGCGCTTAGTTCCTTAATTAAACCCAAATCATCAAGAATCCGAACAATAAGTTCAGATATAGGCGTGCTGCGGGCCATCGCTGTGTGTTTCTCGATCAATCCCACAACCGTGTCGATTTTTTTGGCCGATGGGGCATCAAGCCTAATCAGACTGCGGGCATTGCTCAGGACATGAAAAACCGACAGAGCCTTGATTTTCGCGGTTCTGGTAATGTTCATCAAATCCGCATCCGAGATTTTGAAATTCTCCATTGCAAGCACCCGAAACAGGTTTTCACTTTCGTGGTGGTTGTCCAGAAGGCGCAAGTATGCCAAGAGATCAAGGATAAAAGGTTTTCTGTAAAGCCCTCTGTTGGCGACAAAAATATACCCAACCCCGCGCCGGCTCAATTCGGAGATAAACGGCTCAGCCGAATCGTTGGCTCGGACCAGAATGGCAAAGTCGCTTAAATTNAGACCGGCCTCTGTGAGCTCGTTTATTTTATCAGCCACCAAGCGCACTTCTTCGTGGATGTTGGAGNCATGCAGAACCTCAATNAGGCCTTGGTCTTTTTTATCACTCTTCAATTTTTTGTCGATTTTAAGCTTGCTCTCCAGGCGCTCAGGGTTGTTTTGCTGGATGAATTTATAAGCCAGATCCAAAATATTTTGGCTGGAGCGGTAATTTTCAGTCAGAGTGACTTCTTGAGCTTTTTTGAAATCACTTTTGAATTGCAAAATATTGGAGACGGATGCGCCGCGGAATTTGTAGATGGACTGGTCGTCATCACCAACCACCGTGAGGTTATTTTGCGGCATGGCCAGCAGCTTGACCATTTCGTATTGTGAAAAATCCGTATCTTGGAATTCATCCACCAAAATGTATTTATACTGGGCTTGGTACCGTTTGAGAATTTTCGGACGAGTGCGAAAAAGTTTCAAAGTGAAATTAATCAAGTCGCCAAAATCCAGATAAGAATTGTCCAGCAGCAATTTTTGGTAAGTGTGGTAAGCGTTGGCCACCTCCTTGATTCTCGAAATTTCTATGGAGCGGTCATCGTCATCGTTATGGTCATTGTCTAGACTTAAACTCTGCGCATGCTTCAAATAATCCTCTGGCGTAATTTCTTCACCCTTGGCTTTATTAAAGTGCTTAAGCAGAGCGTGGATGAACCTGTTGGGGTTGCCAAATGGCTTATAATAATCCAAGTCGAATTCGTGCAAATGTTTTTTGACCAGCATCCAGGCTTGGGTTTGCGTCAGAATCCGAAAATCGCCAGGAAGACCGATGTCCAGCGCATGCTGTTGCAGGATTTTTTGGGCAAAGGCGTGAAAGGTGGAAATTTGCAGTTCAACGAATCCCAGGGGCAGGAGCTTATCCACGCGTTCTTCCATTTCATTGGCAGCCTTTTCCGTAAATGTCAAAGCTAGAATTTCTTCGGGTTTTGCCAAGTTTTGTTCAATCAGCCAGGCAATGCGCCGCGTAATTACGGTAGTTTTGCCGGTGCCGGCGCCAGCGATAATAAGCAACGGCCCAGGGCCAAAGGTCACGGCTTTTTCCTGCTGTTGGTTTAATCCTTCTAGGGTTTGTGTCTTTTGTTTCAACGCCTGCTTCATGCGTTGATTATATCACCGCATGAATAATTTTGCAGCAATAAAAAAGAGGAGCAGACGTCCGCTCGCGCGGCGTCTGCTCCCTTTGAAGCCTGCCACCGGGGGGTTGGCGGGCTAAACTCTGGCCTGGAGCCGCGCGGCGACTAGTTGTCGCTGTCGCCCCGTTCAGCTCCCAGTCGGGCGGCCTCCTCCCGGGAAACGAATACCCCCGGGCCGACTTGGACCCGGCCAGCGCCACTGCCGGACCAAGACTGGTCCACCACACCCTTGGGCGTGCTTGACGTCGTCGTGGTCCAGGCCGGACGCCGTTGCTGCCCTGCTGCTGCGGATTGAGCCCAGGCGTCCAGGCCCAGGCCAGAAGAAAACACCATCTGTGCCTCCCTTTTGGCGCGGCGCGCAAGCGCGCCGCATTGTGGTCTTGCTCTGATCGTGTTACGGGTTTGCTAAAACCCTAGCACAAAAACACTCCCAAATCAAGACCCGCTAATCTCTGGGAGATGTTTTTCGCGGTTGCGCATTTTATGTTCCTTGGTTTTCGCCCGCCACATCAAGTTAAAAACGGCAAAAAATACGTATACATTTGCCGGCCTGCCGGTAGGCGGCGTAGACGTAACTAAATGGCGTCCCCGAGAGGATTTGAACCTCTGGCCTCATCCTCCGGAGGGATGCGCTCTATCCGCTGAGCTACGGGGACACGAGATCCCGGATCCCAGATCAGGTCTGGGACACGTCAAGTCCGGGATGGGCCACGGCGGTTGCGAATCGGCATCAGATACTTGCGCGGGTCAGTGTCCAAGTCTAAATGCTGATCTACGAGTTCGCGCATTTTGCCGGACGTGCTTTTGCCGAAACTGACAAGCTCCACTTTTTGGCCCAAAATTTGCAGATACTCAAGCAAGGGAATAAAGTCCCCGTCTCCGGAAGCCAAAACCACAGTGTCCAGTTTGGGATTTAATTTGATAATGTCCATGACAATGCCCACATCCCAATCCCCTTTTTTGGCGCCGCCATAAAAAGTCTGGAGTTCCTTGAGTTTAACCTCAAATCCCGCTTTCTTTAAGGCGTCGAAAAAGGTCTGCTCTTCAGGCATGTCGGCCTTGATGCCGTAAGCGATCGCTCGCACCAAGGGCCGCTCGCCAACTGCGTCTTTCAGAACGCTGTTAAAATTAACCCGCGAGTTGTAAACATTACGCGCCGTATAATAAAGGTTCTGCACATCCACGAACAAACCTACTCTCTGTTCCGCTTTTGCCATATGTTAAAAGTTAATCGTTAATAGTTAATTGTTTAATTTCTTCCCGCCCAACTTCGTTGGGCGAGGCTCGCCCCGCTTCAAG
>C687J35174_10011449_pt1 | contig 10923 bp, 12 predicted proteins | sample RifCSPhighO2_01_FD_35174 | JGI IMG/M metagenome (IMG submission 35174) | reverse complement strand
AAAATGGTTAAGGAAATAAATTCAGGAAATTTCAATCAAGAAATATCAAAAGGAAAGGTATTAGTGGATCTATGGGCTTCATGGTGTGGGCCATGCAGAATGATTTCTCCGATAATTGAAGAATTATCCAATGAAGTTAAGGATGTGAAATTCTTAAAATTGAATGTTGATGAGAACCCAGATGTGGCCTCTCAATATGATGTTATGGGAATTCCAACATTAATTCTTTTCAACAATGGAAAAGAGGTAAAAAGAATAGTCGGCTTGAGGTCAAAGGATGATTTGAAGAGGGAGTTAAGATGAAAATAACCAAGAAGACAAAATTGGCTGAATTGGCAGCAGATAGGAATGCAGTGGAAACATTGTTTGATGCAGGCCTTCATTGCATAGGATGCTCTGCATCGCAGTTTGAGAATCTTGAGCAGGGATGTAAGGGCCATGGAATGTCAGATGAAGAAATAAGTGAATTGATAAAAAAACTGAATAAGGTCGCCAAAGATTAATTTTAATAATTGGTGAATCACCTGTTTTCTGATGGAATTTAGGAAGTCAACACTGGAACAAAGGGAATATTTCTACAGGAACCGGTTTGACATCTCTAAATTAAGAAAATTCCTTAATTTTAAGCCGCAATTTTTTGTGGTTGATCCCGGCACCGAGACTAGGATAATAAAGAACAAGAAGGATATTGATAAGCTGCTTATACTGAANCNAGGTATCTCCTACAGNAAATTGGGGGAAAAGCTGATTGAGCACTTNCCGGAGGATGTTTACTATGACAGGAACATCTACAAGAACCCGGAAAAATGCNTGGGTGATTTTAACTTCAAGGAATCTTTCTCATCAGGTAATTTTATCGGGCAGGAGCTTGCTTTTGACATAGACCCTGAGAATATAATAAATTCAAAATCACTGTGGTCTTTCAACAAGGAGTTGATAATTCAGGCATCAGGCATTGCATTGAATTTTTACAATGAGCTGAGGGGTTATTTCAGGAACATAAGGATAGTCTACTCAGGCAGGGGTTTTCATATTCATGTTTTTGATAAGAAAGCATATTCATTATCTATGGCAGAAAGGGATGAATTAAATAAAAGATTTTTAAAGTATAAGATAGATCCATGGGTTAGCTATGGGAAAATTAGGCTGATAAGGTTGCCATATTCCCTTAATGCATTGTGCTCAAGGGTGTGCACCCCGGTTTCTCTCGGTGAATTGAAGAATTTTGATCCTGATGACGAAAAATATCTGATTTGAGTAGAATTTTTATAGAGACAGATGTCTTAATCCAAACATGCCTTGACAAACCCATAGAACAATGGCGCTGGTTTTTCCAGTGTTGATTTAAGCTCAGGATGTGATTGTGTTGCTACAAAGAACTTGCGATTTGGAATCTCTATATATTCAACCAGGACATTATCTTCAGACATTCCTGAGAATAGCAGTCCATTATCCTCCAGGATTTTATGATACCTTGGATTGACCTCATAATGATGCCTGTGCCTTTCAAAGACTTCTTTGGCATTATATAATTGATGAACTTTTGAATTTTCTTTCAGGACAGCCTTGTAACTTCCCAGCCTCATTGTTTTTCCCTTACCCAATCTTTTCTCATGCCCTTCAAGAATGTCAATTATAGGCACTTCAGTCTCCTTGTCAATTTCAGTTGAACTCGCGCTTGTCAGTTTGCATACATTTCTTGCATATTCAATGACTGCTAACTGCAGTCCATAGCATAGTCCCAAAAAAGGGATATTATTCTCCCTTGCATGCCTTATGACATTGATCTTTCCATCCACGCCTCTTGAGCCGAATCCTCCAGGGACTATGATCCCCTTTATGTCTTTTAGCTCCTCCTCGATGTTGCTGAGGTTTGTTGTCTCAATCCATCTTAGTTTTATGTTTGCATTCAGGTTTGCAGAGCAGTGCTTTAATGCCTCGATTATGCTAACATAAGAATCTTCCAGTCTTGTGTATTTTCCGCAGATTGCAATGCTTATTGATTTGTTGTTTATGTTGTTTATGTTGTTGCACATTTTCTTCCAGTTCTCCATATTTGGGGAGTAATTTATATTCAATCTTTTGTTTATTCTTTCAATAATTCCTTCTGACTCGAACATCAGTGGGATTTTGTATACATTGTCAAGGTCAACTCCGTTGATTATATCCTCTTTTGAAACATTGCAGAACAGGGAGATCTTTTCCTTTATCTTGTCATCAAGGTAATCCTTGCTTCTTGTTATTATTATATCCGGCCATATCCCCCTCTGGTTTAACAGCTTGATGCTCTGTTGCGTTGGTTTTGTTTTTGGTTCATTAATGCTTTTCGGGATTGGAACATACGTTAGGTGAATATAAAGCACATTTTCTCTTCCAACTTCTTTGTCCATCTGTCTTAATGCTTCAATAAACAATTCATTCTCCATGTCGCCTACAGTGCCTCCGACTTCTATAAGGGCAACATCAGGATTTTCTTTCTTTACCAAGTCATAAATCTTTTCCTTGATTTCATTTGTCGCGTGAGGTATTAACTGTACGGTCTTGCCTAAAAATTTCCCTTCCCTCTCTTTTTCCAGCAGGGAATGAAATATCTTTCCCATCGTTATGTTCCACTCGAATTTGCACGGGATTCCAAGAAACCGTTCATAATGCCCGAAGTCCATGTCAACTTCTCCCCCATCATCAAGGACGAATACTTCTCCATGCTCTATAGGATTCATTGTCCCGGGATCATAATTGAGGTACCCATCAAGTTTTATCGGGAGGATTTTGTTTCCTTCAGAGATTAATCTGCCTATTGATGCTGCAGCTACTCCTTTGCCAAGCCCGGAAAGAACTCCTCCAGTAAATATCAAAAATTTAGTCTGCGACACAAATGAAAAATTTGCCTGAATTTATAAATACTGTTTTAGTGCAGAATATATTTTGGAGGATATTGAAAATAAAAAAAGAAGGATTAAACCTTGATCTTTGCCAGTGGAGTCATATCCTTCCATGCATTTGCAAAGAAATTGTCCAGCGTGTTTGCAAAGTAAGGCGTTGTTACCCATACCCCTATATCATAGCTTGGATGAACTTTCTCGTCATCCATCACCATGAACATTACATCCCTTCCGTCAATGATTACAAATCTCCCGGCCAATTTGCTTCCGTTTGATGATCTTACCTCTGCAATCTTGCTCAGGTCTTTTGCAACATTCATGTTTTCCTTTGTTATTGGTGTGACAATCTTTATGTTAACCCCCTTTCTTTTTAATTTGTCCAGTGTGGGCTTCAAGGATTCGATTTTTCTTATCAGCCCTTTCCCGGTTGTCATGATTGAGACATTTTTCTCAGCACTTTTCAATAGAGTCTCCATATGGGCGTACATATTATGCCTTCCCCTTATTGCTCCGGACAGGTCAGTTGGCTCCACAAATTCAATTCCCTGCTTGTGCAGTAATTCCAATTCACCTAGCAAATCTCCACCCCTCAGCTCATCAAGCCTTTTTACCTTTTCTTTTGCATCATCATACATTAATTTCTTGCATTTCTCAACAACTTCTTTTGGTTCTACTGCGATGTATTTTATCGGCTTTCCCAATTTCATTATTACAAATCCTTTCTTCTCCAGTGATTCAAGAATGTCATATGCTCTTGATCTTGGCACATTTCCTATGTCAGACAGCTCGCCTGCAGTTGAAACTCCCCTGGAAAGAAGTGCTGTCCATATTTTTACTTCATATAAGTTCAATCCGAAAAATTGTCTTAACTTGCTTAAAAATTCTTCTTTAACAATCATTATTTGACCCCCTGGGTTAATCACCCTCTTTTTTTTGTTTTTTTTAGTAATAATNGACTATTACTGATTAATAGGTAAACCANTTAATATTTAAATATTGCTATTCTGGAGTGTAATCTTTGTAGTGTAACTTTTTNACTTATTGTTTGCGCCCTCTCTGGTTCTTGTATATNCTGTTNATTCTTTCAATTGTGTCGATATCATTTAATCCCTTGTCAATCCTTAATGAATTAATCTTTGGAAATCTCAGGGCATAGCCTGAATTGTAGCTTGGGGATTTTTGTATTTCTTCATATCCAACTTCCAGGATTATCTTTGGTNTTACTTCAACTTCTTTTCCAGAGCTTTTAATGATTAATTTTTTTAATTCCTTTGTCAGCTCAGAAAATTTTATTCCCTCATTTTTTTCCTTTACGCCGGAGCCAACTCTTCCTATTTCAAGGAATTTATCATCTTCCTTGCACGAAACAATAAAGCTTGACAGCCAGTTGCTTCTTTTTCCCTCTCCCCATGTAGCCCCAGTAATCACTAAATCAAGAGGCTCTAATGTTGGTTTCAACTTCACCCATCCATTCACATATCTTCCGGGCTTGAATTTGCTTTCTAAATTCTTGATCATCAATCCTTCTGTTCCTGCTTTCAGTGCCTCATCATAAAATCTCTTTATTTTCTTCTCATCATCAGTTATTATTTTTTTTGTCAGCACTATCTTTCCTTTATTTTCATTTATTATCTTCTCAAGCAATTCTCTCCTTTTTGTCAAAGGTTCATTCATCAAATTCTCATTATTGTAATAAACAACATCAAAAATATTCAGTTCAACGGGAAAATCTCTTGCCATTCTTTCAATGTTATATTTTCTTTTTATTCTCTGTGAAATGCTCTGGAACGGAGCGTATTTTCCATCTTTTATTCCAGCAGCTTCAGAGTCAAGAATGTAGTTTTTTCCTTTCACATTTTCTTTTAGGTATTTAACTACATCTGGAAACTGATTTGTTACATTCTCCATGTTTCTTGTAAACAGCTTGATTTCTTTTCCATCAAAATGACAGCTTAACCTAAATCCATCAAGTTTGTATTCGCACTGTGCAGGCTTGCCAACTGCCTTGAATGCCTCTTCTATGCTTTCAGTCTTGATAGCCAGCATTAATTTTATGGGCTTTCCCGGGATTAAGCTCAACTCAAGTCTTCCCTCCCTGCATAATTCAGCGACTTTTCCATAGTCAACGCTTAAATTGTAGTTGTCTTCAACTTCCTTGGCATCCCTGTTGAATGCTTTTGCAATGGAATCTCTTATTATTCCTGCAGCGACTCCAACCCTTAAGATGCCTGTTACTGTGTTGACAATATGCTTTGCCTCCAGAGGATCAGAATTGCTCAATAATTCAGAAACTAGAAGGACTTTCCTGTCAACAGTTCCTTCTCCCTCCATCTCAGCAAGTTTTCTCAGGTTTTCATAAACTTTCTCTAAAGTGAGTTTCTTGCTTGTTAATGTCCTTTGGTATTTGTTCTTTATCAGTTCCTCAGCGGCTTTCCCGAGGTCTCCTGTTTTCTTCCATAGGTTTTCAATTGCATTTTGTGAAACTCCTGTGGTTTTGTTGATGGCTTTTAGGATCAGCCTTTCGCTCATCCCAAGCTTTAATTCCTCCCAGTCAGCATAGACTTTCCCCTGCAATAGCTTGATAATCTTGTCAAGGTCTTCCTTGTCTGTCTTTTTGAGGAACTCAGAGATTATATCAACCTTTTCAAGCCTCTTTGTTGTTTTTTCAAGCTGAGAATAAATCCTGACCAGTTCTTCATAATGCATGATAGTAAAATATTTCCTTAATTTTTAAGTTTAACCTATTCTCAGCGGATTTTGTGCCTGAGAAAGTTTTAAAAATCTATTTCTTATAGGGGATAGGGGTTAAAAGTAATTAATATGAAATTAGGGGAGAATCTTGTACATAATAGGAAATCAATAGGCATCATAGGGGCTGGAAGAATAGGTGAAGCTCTTACTGCCAATCTTGTTAAATCAAGTGATGAAATGGGCTTGGAAAAAGTCTTAATTTATTCTAGGGAGAAAGAAGCGGAAAGAGTTAGGGGAATTATCAGGCAGGTATCTCCAATGAATAGCAATCTTAACATTGATAGAGTTGAAGATCTGCATGAACTTGGAGAGAAGTGCGACATTGTAGTTGTTGTTATTGGCAAGAAGGAAGGAATCAACAAGACGAGAGAGGATTTAACAGGACAATATTTTCATGATATAAAGGAAATTATGGAAGGGATAGGGGACAGTGATTGTACTGTCTTAATGGGAACTAATCCAGTGACACCAAATTGCCTGGTGGCTAATCTTTATTCTCAGCAGAGATCTCCAGAAATTATTGGATTCACAAGGCTTGATTATATCAGGGCCAAGCATATTCTGACAGGGTGGCTTAGGAGAGAGTGGAAAAAGGACTTATTGGATACAGAGGTGGAATTGGATGTTCTAGGTCCGCATGGTTATGGTTTGCTTGTCACAAATATTAGGATAGGCTCAAGGGGGAGAAGAAGGCATATTTATGAGAATGAAGGGTTAAGCTTATTCTTTGAAGATTGCGATAGAAGAATAGAAAAGTTGTCTGAGGAGACCGCGCATTATGGAAAAGATGCATATACAAGCACAGCTCCTGAGGGAACTCCTTCTTTCTTTGCAATTCAGATTTCAGAAACTCTCTCCTACATACTTAAGGGGGGAAAGGATACAGCAGCTGTCAAGGTAAATCTAAGTGAGATATGCAGGAGTGGATTAGCTATACTGACTGAACCAATATATGTAAGTGTTCCTGTAATATTTGATAAAGGACACCCCATTATTGATCCTGAATTTAATCTGAGCAACATCTCGCAAGAGTATAGAAAAGATTTGTTGAATGTATTAATGGGGGAGGAAGAAAGAATAAAAAATTATTTACTGTCTCATAAAAATGGGTTCTCAAAATTGAAGAATCATTACAGGTTGTAATCATTCTTGGATATTTTCCATAGCAGGTTAAAATAATTTTTGTAAGATTCAGCTATTCCTTTATTCTTTATCTTTATCAGGTAAGGGTTATCGCTCCATAATATGAACACGATTTCATCCCCGCATACATTTGTTGAGACAGGGGAGTTTTTCATTTTTGGAAGGTATTTAGCATATGTATATCTCATATTGTTCAATTCCTTTATTCTCTTGGTTGCATCCTCATCATAAATGTGTTTCATGATAATCTTTCTTTTTATCCTTTTTTTATGATACAAATAAATAAAATCCTCCATAAGTGTCAATGCTATCTTTGGGATACCATAAACTAATATGGAATCTCTCTTTCTTAGGAATTCATACAATGTCATTCTCACAGCTTTCATCCCTCTTTGAATTTCAGCCAGCTCTTTGTTATGGGATGTCTGCTTGAATTTTATCATCTCAGGAAGTATGCTGTTTAATCTTTGCTCTCTGTCTTTCAATATATCTTTTATCTTGTTGGGATCAGAAGCTTGATAGTATTTTTTTCCTTCTCTGTTGATATAATTGACTAGGCCTCTCTCTATTAGTCTCTCAAGGCAGTCGTAAATGTTTGTTCTATAAATCCCTGTTCTGGAGGATATGTCCATAACACTGCTTGAGCCGTTTTTTAACAAGTAAATGTAAACCTTGGACTCGTTTCCGCTGAATCCTATCTCTTCAAGAAATTCTTTTGGCATGCAATAATTATCTTAAAGAATTATATAAATGTTGTGGTAAATAGCACAACACAAGTTTATATAGATTGCAAAATGGTATTTTTTTAGGGGGTGTTAAAATGAGGGATGAAGATTTTGCATATGAAGAGGAAAACTACGAAGATGAATATCCTGAAGAGGAGCTGGATGAGCTGGAGCCTGAAATGCAGGGTTTCCTGAGCGGATGGAAAAAGGCAGGAAGATACAGCAAGAAAGAAGAGCACATAAGTGATGATTTTGATGAGAAATAGAGGATAAAAAATCAAGGATTGTGTCTTTTGTTTTACATAATTATTCTTATCTTTTTATAAACCACTTCTAAGTGATTAGTAGAAAGATTTAAATATCTTTTACTCAAAGCTCATTAAATGGCAATTCAGGATTTGGCGTCAAGATTAACAGATAAAACCTCTGGTGTTANGGTGGAATGTAAGGGAGCATCATTGATTTTGTATTTTGTTCCAGAAAATTATCAGGATGATTATCATAAATTCCCATTGGGAAGTATAAGTGAAGATTCAGGGGATGGTTTAATATTTGATATAACTTCATATTCTGAATCAAGGGAAAGAATAAGGTCACATTTAAGGGATGGAAAAAAGCTTAAAGTAAAAGGGAATAATTCAGTTGGTAAAAAGATATACAGACATTATGGAGAGGCATTGGGTAATGTTAGGAGCCTTTTGTCATGTGATGGATACCAATTAAAAATAATTGATGGGAGGTAATGTAAAATGACAAACCAAGTTCAGCCAATTTTTATTCTGCCCGAGGATTACAAGAGGACAGTGGGAAAAGATGCCCAGAGAAATAATATTATGGCCGCAAAGGCTGTGGCAGAAACGATAAGAACCACACTGGGGCCGAAAGGGATGGACAAGATGCTGGTTTCTTCCATGGGAGATGTTATAGTCACAAATGATGGGGCAACAATACTTGATGAGATAAAAGTTGAGCATCCAGCTGCAAAAATGGTTGTTGAGGTTGCAAAAACCCAGGATAATGAGGTTGGAGATGGGACCACGACAGTTGTGATATTGATAGGCGAATTATTGAAGAATGCAGAAAGATTATTGGATGATAATATCCATCCGACTGTTATAATAAAAGGGTACAGGAAGGCTTCTGAGAAGGCTCTTGAGATATTGGATAATCACATAGCAATCACAGTTTCTGATAATAAGACATACAAAAATATAGCATTGACAGCAATGACTGGAAAAGGCGCTGAAATGGCAAAGGAGAAACTGTCTGGATTGGCTGTTGAATCAGTATTACAGGTTAAGGAGGATGATTATGTCTCCATGGATGACATAAAAATAGAAAAAAAGACAGGTGAATCTGTGGAAAATTCAGAATTGATTAAGGGCATCTTGATTGACAAGGAAAGGGTTCATCCTGGAATGCCGAAGAAGATAGAGAATGCAAGGATTGCCTTGATTGATGCAGCCCTTGAGATAAAGTCAACAGAGATTGATGCCAAGATACAGATTAATTCTCCTGATCAGATTCAGGCATTTCTGGAGCAGGAGGAGATGATAATAAAAAATCTGACGCAGAAGGTTATAAATTCTGGAGCTAACATGGTGATATGCCAGAAGGGAATAGATGATTTGGCTCAGCATTACCTTGCCAAGGCAGGGATTTATGCAGTGAGGAGGGTCAAGAAGTCAGATATGGAGAAAATAGCAAAGGCGACAAATGCAGTCATAGTTAACAACATAAATGATTTGACTTCAAAGGAATTAGGGACAGCAGGAATTGTTGAGGCAAAGAAAGTTGGTGATGAGGAAATGACTTATATTAAAGAGTGCAAGTCAGCAAAAGCAGTGACATTATTGATAAGGGGNGGGACATCGCATGTTGTTGATGAGATAGAAAGGGCAGTTAAGGATGCTCTTGGCGTTCTTGCAGCCACGATAAAATCAAAGAAGATAGTGCCTGGAGCAGGAGCAACAGAAATAGANTTGGCAANGGAATTGAGNAAATATGCAAATACTCTGACAGGAAGGGAGCANCTGGCGGCACTNGCATATGCGGATTCAATAGAGATAATTCCAAGAACTCTCGCGGAGAATGCAGGTCTTGATCCGATAGATGTCTTGGCGGAGCTTAAATCAAGGCATGAAAAGGAAAAGAATATTGGGATAAATGTGTTCACGGGAAAGCCTATAGATTCTGTAATTGAAGGGATAATTGAGCCTTTGAAGATAAAGACACAGGCGATAAGATCAGCCACAGAGGTTGTGGAATTGATATTGAGGATAGATGATGTTATAGCGGCAGGCTCAGGCGAATCAATGAAATCGCAGGGAATGCCACCGCAAGGCATGCCTCAGGATATGTAAATGGCAGAAAACATGGAAACTAGGGTGGGTTACAGAGCAATAAGCATATTAAAGGATGAATTAGGGGAATATATCAAAGCATTTACAATTGATGGCATTTATGAAGGGGGTGTTTATTTTCTTTATCTCTTTTCTAGATTTGATTCATATTTAAGGGAGAATTAAATCATACTGATGAAAATATCCCGGGGAATCTTAAAACAAAATTATACATTCTTCTAAATTCGCTGAACGAAAAACATTCTTTTCTTGATTGTTTTCTCCAGCATCCTTGCAATTCCAAATCTCTTTTGTATTTACTATAAAGTTGTTAATATATTAAACTTAATTTTTATTTTATGCATAAAAATAATTTATTAATAATAATATAAAAATATTGAATCTTAAATCACGTGCTTGTCGTGGACTGATTCATAGCTGAATAATTCCTCCTGCGAGAACCACAGGCTAATTTCCTTTTCAGCCTCTTCCTTGTTTCCTGATGCATGGACTAGATTTGGGATTGCTTTTCCCTTGTCATCGGCATACTTGTAGCTTGTATGGGAGTAATCCCCCCTTATTGTTCCGGGAAGTGCGGATTTCGGCTCTGTGTCNCCGACCATTTTCCTCACATTCTCGACAGCTTCAACGCCTTCAAGGCATATCGCNACAACATGATTGTTAACAATGAAATTCATCAGCTTTTTCCTTACAATCTCCCCCCTTCTTCTTGTTATGTCTTCAGTGTAATGCTGCATTGCTAATTCCTGGTTGACCCTTACCATTTTAATCCCGACTATTTTCAACCCCCTTCTTTCAAACCTTGAAAGTATTTCTCCCACTAATCCTCTTTCAACGCCGTCAGGCTTTATCAGGACCAAAGTTTTCTCAATCATAATGACTCACTGATGGGAAAATTTATAAAATTAATTAATCTCTGGAATGGCAAGGGGAGAGTAAAGGCTCTGATGGATGGGGGAGTGGAATTCTAGAAAATTTTCTATAATTTTCTTATTAAATAGATTTATAAATAAATTCAGTTATTTTATTATTTAAGGATAGTTACTAAATAGGATTAAA
>C687J35174_10011444_pt1 | contig 10924 bp, 14 predicted proteins | sample RifCSPhighO2_01_FD_35174 | JGI IMG/M metagenome (IMG submission 35174) | reverse complement strand
CTCTTGATTTTTCTTATCTGAGAGAATAACGGCTGCTGCACCTAACGCTGCGCCGGCTAAGGCCGATCCTACTGCAACTGCTTGTCCAATTGACTTATTTTTTTTCTTCATGTCTCTATTATACACTATCGGTCAAATCACATGACATGTAACATAATAAAATGTGATAGAGTGAGCCAATGATCTTACTTCCAGATACGTATTGGGAAATAAGAAATACATCAAAGAAAGGACTGGGGGTGTTTGCAAAAAAGCCCATTTTAAAAGGCTCGGTCATTGGAGATTATAGAGGCAAAGTCCTTCGTCCTCAGGATGCAATCGTGGACGAAAACAACTTTTATTTGATGTATTACCATGACCAAGCAGTTATTACGCCAGACTTAGAAAAACCAGGAGTTCATCTGCTTAATCATTCTTGTGTACCAAATACCTTTCTCTACATCTATAAAGGCCACAGCTTAGCTTTTACTCGAAGAAACATAGCAGGTGGGGAAGAGATTACTATTTCATATCTGCTTTCCCCCAAAGATAGCTCATGCAAACCCTGTCAACACATTTGTACATGTGGAGATGTCTCTTGCACAAAAACTATGCATTTATCAAAAGAAAAATATAACAGATGGAGAACGTTTATTGATGTTCAAGCAAAAAAAACAAAAAAGGAAAGAATTCAGTATGGAAAAGACTTGTCCTTGCTTTCTTCCTATCCAAAAAAAGTTCCGACAGAGTACATCGAAGAGATTAATACTCTATTCAGCTTCCCGGTTTGAAAAAGATTTTATAAATGTCGCTTGCTGGCTTTTTGTGCGAGCATTGCGTGTTTTATCGCAAGTCGTTTTTTTGTTTTATGTGGAGAGCGTTTCTTGCCTTTCTCAACGCCTGTTCTTCTTTTTGCCATAGATCGCATTATACACTTTTTTTGAGCAATTACATCACTTGAGAAGAATTACTCCGATAGTCACTAACACTGCTCCAATAAATTTCCGAAGCAAATGATCTCTTTCTTTAAGAAAAATTATTGCTAATATAACCGTAATGATTACTTGTGCCTGAATAATCGGCCCAATTTGCGAGGCATTTCCGCCATTTGACAATGCAGAATAAAATGCAATTGACTGTACTGAATAAAAGAGACACAACGACACCATTTTCTTTGAAAAAGTAAGATTACGAATGCTTGAAAACTTTTTAATCGCTTGAGGATAAAGGCATAAAAGCACGACGCCTGGAAGATACGCCATAATAACGCTATACGAAATTGCATCATAGTTTTTAACATTAGAAGCATCCACAACAACAGCAAGACCATAAAACACAACCACTGCGAATGAATACATAACCCCTCTGTTTAGTTTTATTCCTTTCTTCAGTTTTGTTACTAACACTATTGATAGTAATATCAGTATCGTTCCTATGACATTATTAATGGTATAGGACTCGTTGAGAAAAATGAGCGCTGCTACAACCGTTATGAGTGATCTTGTTGAAGTTAAAATTACTACTTCTGATGCTTCTAGCTTCTGATACGCTTTAAAAAGAAACATCGTACCAAATCCCCACAACAAACCAGCAAGGAGAAAAAAGAAAAGATTGAGAGAAATCTCAGGAAAAACAAACCCGTGCCACAGTCCAAAAAGAAGATTGAAGGTTCCAAAGATAAACTGAAACATAATTGCATAAGAAACGGGATCGCTCTTTTCATTTTTCATGAGGACTTTCTGGAGAATACTAGATATTGATGCAAAACCCACGCTTAAGAGAATAAAAAATAACCATGTCATAGGGTGATTATAGCAGGGGCTTTAAGAAGCCTTTTCGTCGACTTGGAAGAGCCTAAAAGTATTGCCTTCGGTATCGATGAAATATCCTTGCCAGCATTTTCATGAGCATATGATAGCTCTTTTGTGAATATCTTGGTCGTATATATCTTACTCGTTTAAAATCACTTGCCATAGAATCCTTTTTAACCAGGATTCCAATATGTATCGCGACTTATTCAGCTTTAATCATGCTTGTACATGAAAAACTTTGCAGCAGGTTTATAAAACTATTATTGATATATTGATTAGAAAAACAGTGATGTATAATAATATTATATGAAAGAACAGCTTATACTTGTACTTCTAAGGCTCAGCATGGGGTGGGTGTTCTTGTGGGCATTTTTTGACAAACTATTTGGCTTTGGAATCTCTACTGCTCCAGATAAGTCTTGGATCGCTGGCGCTTCACCAACCTACGGGTTTTTAAAATTTGGAACACATGGCTCCTTTAAACCATTATTTGAATCCCTTGCTGGAAATCCACTCGTTGACTGGTTGTTTATGCTTGGACTTTTAGGAATAGGAGCAGCACTAATGCTTGGAATTGCAAGGAAAATCTCAACTCTCTCTGGAACTCTCCTTCTTTTTCTTATGTGGCTTTCCTTGTTTCCACCAGAAAACAATCCATTTTTGGATGAACACATAATCTATATCCTTGCCCTTCAACTACTGTTACAGCTTCATAGCGGAGAGGTTTTAGGGCTTGGCAAATGGTGGAGTGAGACAAAAATCGTTAAAAAGTTCTCCTTTTTAAAGTAAGCTCACCTAATAGAAAATATCTTGCTCCAGTGTTTATCGGAAGTTGTTATTTTTTCTTTCCTGCATTTTCACTTTCTCTTATTCGAAATTTAATGATTTTTTCACCAAATCATAAGAAATCGGCTTATCTATCGGGAATTGCGCTGAGCCTTTTGCTCCCTTATAGGATGACAATTCTTCTTGAAAGAAATCAATTGCTCCTTGCGCCCCGCACCTTACGACTGACTAGGATATTTTGAGAATATAGTATACTAGTTTAGTGAATAGGGAATTTACCAAAATTGGATTTTTGGTGGTAGCCGGTTTCATCATTATTATATTGACACTGGGATTTGTTTTCAAAACAGACAAACCTACTTCCGCATTTATAACGGCAAATCCACTAGATCTCTCGGAAATCTCCTTTATTTCTCCATTCAGAAGCTGCATGGGGCATGATTATAGCGGAAAAAATATCGACGGCGAAAGGGAAACCAACCGCTCCATGAAACATTATATTGGTCTGAAAAACAGCGACCCCGGCAGTCGGGCAAAGGTATTTGCCCCGTTTGTCGGTAGCATCATCCAGATTGACTTAGAAAAAACTAGCCGGGACTCCCAAGTTTGGATAAGACCAGACAGAGCAGAAGAGTTTGTGTTTGTTTTTTTCCATATTGATCTTATGCAGGGACTTACCAAAGGTAGTCAGGTTCAAAGCGGTCAATTCATTGGGTATGCAAATATTAAAATGAAAGGTGACAGCTTTGATATAGGGCTTAAAAAATCTGAGATATTTGGAGGGCCAAATATTTTTGACAGCCCTTTCAATTATATGACAAGTGAAGTGCTTAAAGAATTTGAAAATAAAGGTATTACCCTGCAAAATGTCATTACCTCAAAAGAACAAAGAGACAATCGTCCGTGTCAGTTTGGACAAGGATTAGATCAAGACGAACAAATATTTTTACAGTAAAGCCTTGACAACCACTCTACCATAAAACATACTGGATATAATGACACGGAAGTTTCAAAAAGGTTTTTCCGGGATATTAATTCTTTTGGTCGTTTTTGCGGTTGCAGCGGGGCTGGTATTTTTTACCCTGCAAAAAGGTTCTAATTCGAGCTCGACGACTACTGAAGGTCAAAGTCAAAAACCAAGCAAGGAATCATCCTGGACAGAAACGGGCGTGGTAATCACCGGAAGATATGCCGACGCTGACATAGTTGATCTGGGAAATGGCAAATTCAGAATGTATTACAGCGCCGAACCGGAAGTCCCCGGTTTTATGGGCCAGGTATACTCGTCTATTTCGAGTGATGGAATAAACTGGATACAAGAAGAAGGGACTCGGATAACCTCGGCTACTTTCCCTTCGGTCATAAAACCGGAAGATGGCACTTATAGAATGTATTTTCAAGAACAGCGAGCCATCAAAAGTGCTAAATCAGCCGACGGACTAGTCTGGGAGGCGGAGCAGGGAACCAGAATTGATGCCACAAACACGACGGGTCTTACTTTGGCCGGCGTTCTTGCACCTACTGTAATTAAAACAGGAAACGAATACTTAATGGTTTATGCCGGAGCGATTAACAAGCCCTATGAAAAAGAAAAAGTGCCAAACAAAGAAACCCATCCTTTGCTTTGGGCAACCTCAAAAGACGGCCTGACTTTTGAGAAAAAAGGCATTGCTCTTGACAGCAGAAACGAAATTTTCAAGGGCTGGATGGACGGACCCGAGCTTGTTGTCTGGGACGACGGGGCCATTAGGCTATATTTCTGGGGTTACGGAGGCGTTTATCTGAGTGTATTTGAAAAAGGAAACTTTAGCGAACCGAAATTCGTATTTTTTGGGCCAAACTATGACGAAAAGGTCTTATTCTCCCCCAGCCCTCCGGGTGACCCCACTCTGGCAAAGATAAACAACGTTTGGAATATGTACTACGGCTACCATGAAAAGGGCATCTACCGCGCCGTTTTGAAGAAATAAATTAATTTTTCACCTTAGGAAGTTGCCTTCCGCCAGCCGGCGGATTCTGTATTCCCGTTGGAAGAGGCGAAATTTGGACCATTCATACCTCTCTTGCGTCTCATTTATGATACGTATTTGTCAGTATCGTGAGACGATTGGGGCTAAGAGGTTTACATTGAGCTTGCCGAAGTACTCTCCGTAGTGAGATACTGAAATTGTGAAACAAAAGGGATTTGCACCGCTTATTTTAGTAGTCATTATTGGACTAATAGTTGCAGGAATTGGTATCTGGTATTTTCGGCCAGGGGCTAAACAAACTAATAAAAATGATTTTGGTTGCTGGCCTCCTTCTTGTTCTTTAATTCCCAACGCAGATGGAAAACAAATGTGTGAGGATTGGAAGGCGGGCAAAGAAGTAACTTGGCCTGATTGTAAATATTTTTCAGCCCAGCCTGATGCGCGATATTAGAACCTATTTTGCTTCAATAAAATGTATACTAACATTTGTGAGGAGGTGATTGTATATGAAGACAATGACTTGCAAACAATTACACGGACCGTGTGAGGCACTTATCCATGGTGAATCTGCTGAAGAAATGATGGAAAATAGTAAAAAACACGGAATGGAAATGGCTGCTAAGAGAGATGGGGAGCATATTAAGGTCATGGAGGCTATGAAACAACACATGAATGACCCAGAAGCAGTTAAACAATTTATGGAAAAGTTTCAAGATGACTTCACAGCGATGCCGGAAGATAAGTAGCTTTTTTAAATTGTAGTAATAAATAAGTCCTCGTATTGAGGGCTTATTATTTTAGCTCGAGCGATGAGACGATTTCTCCCAGCAAATCATTTGGGGTATGTTCCTGCATGAAGGTTCCTAAACGCACCTCCTTCCTTAGCTGGCCAGTCAAGAACGACTGCATCTTTTGAGATAGCATCCGGCGCAGCGCTCATTACTGGACTATTTTCCAGTAGGAATCCTTTCGGACGACTTTGCCATTCCGAAACTCCCAAAGATCACAACCTCGCACTTTCAAACTCACCCCTGAAGATGTTCTTCCAGTGAGCATCCATTCTGACACTCCGTTATCGGCTGCTACCCAATGACGGTCGTCTCCGTAGTGAACGTCAGGAATACCTTTGAATCGACCGGCAAGCGCCTCGCGGACCTGAGCTTTGCCAACGAAGCGTTGTCCCCAGGGTTCAGGTCCCCTTGGAAAATCAAAGGAACAGTCATCGGCGAAGAATTCCATAATCGCATCGAGATCATGTCGATTGAATGCCTCAAGGATTTGCTTTAAAGTCTCGACGGTGACGGTCTCATCTCTTGTTTTCTTCCCGATCTGTCCCACCTTGGTTGTTAGCAAGCTTCTCATATCTTTTATTAGTAATACAGATGGCAGGCATACACTTAAAGGTTAACAGTCACTCGCAGGAAGGTAGCAGGTATTGAAGTGCCGCCGTCAGTACTCTTGTTTTGCGCTTTCGCCAGTTCCAAAAGTTGACTGTGTAGCTCTTCCATTTTTCCGCTCTTTTGAGCAGCTTCGACAGCGTTCATTGTTGGTCCATAGAATCGTTCCAATAATTCTATGAATTCTGTCGGGCTTTTATCATTTGATATAAATGAGTACGTGTCTTTGACCATGGAAATTTTCTCCTTTTGTACTCCGGCCTGACCAAAACGCTCGATGACGTGAGTTTCCACACCCCATGTCATTGGACTTATGAAGCCTTCTGGAGGGGGAGGTGTAAACGCTGCGCTTATCTTCAAAAGCTGCGACACAAATGAAGTCGGATCGTTTGGAATCCAGTTACCCATCACGATACGACCACCCGGTTTTGTGACCCGAACCATTTCACGGGCTACATCGAAGGGCTTGGGAGCAAACATGGCGCCAAATATAGAGATGGTCAAATCAAACGAATGGTCACTGACTCCTTGCAAGTTGCACGCATCTCCCTCTTGAAATGTCAGTCGGCTGAGACCTGCGTCAGCGGCTCGCTTGTTTCCGGCATCAACGAGGTTTTTGGCAATATCGATTCCAACAACTTCAGCCCCCAAAAGGGCAAGAGGAACTGCCGTAGTGCCATCTCCGCAGCCGAGATCCAAAACTCGAAGCGGCGGCGTTACCTCGAGAGATTTGACGAGTGCTTCTCCAGATTGGCGCATAAAGGCGGCAATCTCGGTAAAGTCTCCTTTCTCCCACAATGCTTTGTTTGGATTCATATTTTTATCCACGCATTAATTATCTCATAAAACGGGAGGAAATAAAACTTGCAGTTATACTAAAGAGTTTTAGGGGTCACAATCTTGAATCTTGCTCGAGAATCGTAACTCTAATATAACCACTCAATTAGCTTGCGTCAGTCTTGAGCGAAGTCGAAGGATTGCTCAAATCAGCACCTTAACCCAAGCAATAACTTTTAGTATTAAATGCTCGGCTCACCTGATATTTCAAGGACTATACTGCCCGGGATTTTTTTGATATCTTTTGTCTTGTACTTAAAAGTACAGGTAAAGCTACCCGTACCTCCATTAAGATATTCTTTGACAAACACTCCTTGGTCAATATAGGTTTCCAAACCCGGGATATATATTCTGGCGGCCCCAAAGGAAAGATTGGTCGTATTTTCAAACTCTTCCTTAGTCGCAAACCGTAAATTACCCACCTTTAAGGTTTTTTTGATCTTCTTAAAATTCAGGTGGTCATCGCCTTTCTTAATGATAACCACAAATTTTTTGTCAGCTTTCATTACTAAAGACGCAACACAATCGGCTACGGTTTCCCCAAAATAGCCCTGCACATCCTGGGGGCTTACCAGGCGTGGATGTTCTAAGATCTTATGCTCAATTCCCAAAGATTTTAGTATCTTACTGTAATCAAGAACGGTTTGTTCAATCATATGATGGTTTGTAGGATAGTTTTATTTTGTTAAATTATATCAGACGCATTAAATCTGAAAACAAAAAAAGGGGCGATTGCTATAATTGTTGTGTGTTAATCAGGAAATTCAAGAGAAAGGACCAGCCCCAAGCGCAAGAAGTAATCCTTAACGGCCTTAAAGAGTATTTTGGATTTATTAATAGCGCACTTAACCTCGACGTTTATGACATAGAAAAGGCGTATTTGCAGGAAGGTAGTATGTTTATAGTGGCAGAAATGGATGGGAGGATTGTTGGTACAGGTAGTTTAACAAAAATCAGCGATAAGAATGTAGCGCAGATCGTTAGGGTGTCGGTACATCCGGAACACAGGAGGCAGGGAATTGCACAAGAGATAATTAAAAATCTTTTGGCTTACGCGCGCAAAATGGGATATAAAAAGATCTTGGTTGAAACTACAAAAACATGGATCGCGCCCAGAACGCTATACAACAAACTGGGTTTTATAGAGACCCACGAAGATGACGAGGATGTGTATATGATTCTCTATATTTGAAGTTGATCAGTATTGCTCCCTAACCCTGAGATTATTATAGCAATAATAGAGAAGGTGTTAAAGGCTTTTGAGAATGTTATTCAAATGGAGTTAATAAGAGTTAGATGGGAGGAGATAAAAAAGTTCCACTTAACTTCTAATATTAATATCTCAAGAATATAATTTCTCTTGAAAAGCTATTTCAATTCTGCTTATAATTTGAGCATGGCGAGAATTTCAAGCTTCGCTTATACTAAGTTCAGATAGAAAAATGAAAAACAAAAAAGTCGCTGCCCTCCTTTCGCTACTCTTCCCCGGCCTTGGGCATTTGTATATTGGTAAATACATTGATGGAATAATATTTTTAATCACCGGTTTGTTTTTGTGGTTTGTTGCTTATTTAAAGAGTGAGCTCATATTCCAATTTAATAACCAGGCAGTTATTATCCTGGTGGCTTTAATAGGTTTTTATCTTTACACAATTTTTGACTCCTATAAAAAAGCTTAAAAAGAATGGTTTATTTATTCGGAGCACTAGCTCTGTTCGTAATTCTTGATTCCATTAGGGGGTATTTAACAGCTAAAAATAAAAAAAGATACCTTATCCAGCTTTTTGTTGGGCTTCCTTTGGTTATTATTCTACTTTTTCTATTCGGACCCTTTTTTATACTTTCTCCTATTAAGCTGGGTTATTCTTCTCTCGAAGAAGACAACATTACTCTTTACTACCCGGGGAACAGAATAGATTTTGCCAAGGACATGATGAAACAGCTTAAAGAAGCGGATTTATATAACAGAGATTTCTACAAAATCACTTACTCTATGCCTGTTTTGGTCGCCGTCTCGGATCTGGATATGTTGAGATTCGGTTCTTCTCCTAAGGCAGGCGGGGCAGGCAACGAGCTGGGAATAAACATTCGTGAAGGAAGAATGCCTGTGGGAAAAATTGCCCATGAGATGTCACATAGGAATCTTGCCAAACTTACCGGTAAATCAGCCGTCTCATTTCCCCGTTGGTTTGATGAAGGCGTGGCTTCTTATATAGGTAAAATGGATGATTATAAAAAACCGCAAGATCTTCAGGATGATATAAGAAAGGGGGTATACGCAAAAGATATTCTTAACATACGCGGAATTCTGGGCACTATCCAATGGCTTAAAAGAGTTGATTTTAGTAAAGAAGGTAGAGTTTTCTATGGACAGACCTATTTGATGGTTAAATATCTGTTTGATAAATACGGTCAGGATAAAATGTATGATTTTGTCGTATCACTCAAAACAGAAGGTTTTGAAAAAGCTTTTCTGCAATCTTTTGGTATGACCGAAGAACAATTTCTACAAGAATTTACCAACTACATCCAAAGCTATCAGCAAAAAAAAGAAGAGATTTGACAATAATTGAATATCCGGATACTATAATTTATAAATGAGAAAATTTTACAAGCTTGTTGCGCTTTTAACATTTTCTTTGGTCCTCTTCGCCTTTGTGTTTTCTCCCCAGCCAGCTCATGCCGCTACCCTGAATGATCTTTTTACCTCTCCTGACTCTTTCCTTGTAAAAATCCAGGAAAGAATTGAATCTTTCTTCGCATTCAGGACAGAGCAAAAGATCACTGTTTTAGAAAAGCAGGCGGAAAGAAGACTGACCCGAGCGGAAGATTTGACAAAAACAAAAGATAATAATCAGGTCTTGTCTCTAATTAAAAGTTATGAAGCTCTTAAGGAAACACAGGGCAATTTGATAAAGGCCGCATCAACAACAGTTCCAGCCCATGTAAAAGAACACACTGTCCAGCAACAAGCCAGAATTGAGGATATTAAAAAAGATCTGCCTGAGGGCACCAAAGAAATAATTGAAAACAGCCAAAGAACAATTATAAAAACAGTTATGGATAACTTGCAAGATGAAAGCGGAACAACAGAAATTGAAAACGAAGCAGCCGAGTTTGCTGAAGAAGTGAAAAATGTTTTAGATCCGGGGAGCAACATCTTCGCTCCAGGAACTAATGAAGTCATTCCGGGGACTCTCGAAGTTGCTCCCAGTGGTTCCGAAGTTGCCCCTGGTAGTCTCGAAGTTGCCCCTGGCGGGACAAATGTCAAGCCGTAAACTACTGACCCCCACGACTAAAGCCCAACCAAAACCTAATTTGGAGCCTAAAGCTTATATTATTTTACCCTCTATTGGATTCGAACCAGTAAAATCAGGTTCTAAAATTGCCTAAAAAGCACTAACACTTCAAATTTCACTAAAAATCTTAGCAATAAATTGAATTCAAATAGCCTTGAATGTCACAAGGTTCTAAAATTGAAGACTCAGCTCCGCGACCAAGTCCCCTGCGGGGATCTCTGCTGACGCTTCGACCCACTTCCGAGGACGTCGTTCTGAGGAGCTCCGGATTAGAAATAACTATTTAAGTAGATGTTTTTTCTTGGCATATAAATAGCCTTCCGTTCTTAATTGACGTACAAATTGTGAAAGCTTAAAAGAAATAAGCAACTTATCTTCTCCGCTTTGAAGAAAAAGTTTATGTAGAAGTTCTTGACAAGATTTCTCATTGGTGGAACACTTAAGGCGATGAGGATTGTTTTTGTCATAGTCATTGTGGTTGTTACCGCGACTGTTGGCTTTGTCGTTGGCATCAAGCAAAACATACTCCCATTGTCCCTGCCAGAATCAATAACAGTACCAGCACCACTGCGCAAAGCGTTACAAAAAAATGCAGAACTTCAGGGGTATTGGAAATTAGAGGAGATTTGGCAAGAAGATGATACAGGTAATATCAAAAAAATACGCTGGTCTACCCCTGGCGCAACAGACAATTACTTCTCTTTTGAAGAGGAACATGTGTGTACTGATGGCCAACTTGGTATAAACAACATGCCGCTTCCTTGCCACAATTACACAACCTATACGATTGATAGCAATACAATTAGCATTGATCAAGCGGGAAAACCACCTGCGAAAGGAATATG
>C687J35174_10011436_pt1 | contig 10927 bp, 8 predicted proteins | sample RifCSPhighO2_01_FD_35174 | JGI IMG/M metagenome (IMG submission 35174) | reverse complement strand
GCGACAGGGGAGTGGCAGGCGTGGGATTTCAATCGTGAAGAACCGGCTGTGCGGGAAAATGTCGCAAGTGATGAACGCGCGTGGCTCTATCGCCTGCAGGTGGCGACACTCTTTCAGTTTCTTCCGCCGACGGAAGCCGTCGCACGTTCCATAAGCGCTCTGTGGGGTGTTTTGACGATCGTCCTTCTCTATTTTGTCGCTGTTTCGTTCACGAAGAATCGCACCATCGGTCTTCTGGCAGCGTTTCTTTTTGCGGTCAGCGTCGTTGGCATCGAATTTGACCGTACAATACGGATGTACGCGATGTTTTTTCCGTGGTTTCTTCTTTTTTCATGGATGTTTTTCAAGATGCTGGAATCGCCTTATCGCGGACAAGCGCGCATTCTTCAGGAAATACAAAAACTATTCGGCATCAATGCGCTTTATGCGTTTCCCGTGCTTCTNACCGGTCTTGTTAGCATGCATCTTCATCAACTTACCGGAAACGTCGTTCTGATTGTTGCCGCCTATCTGTTTGTGATGGTGATAATCACGTGGCGCAGCGAAAGAACGCTTAAAAATCGCTACGGCGCATATTGCATCGTTCTCTGCGCGGTCATTGTCGCTGTTGGCATTCTTGCTCCCGCCCTCTTTACGCAATTCAGCAACGGTCTGATTTTCTTCGATTTTCACCCGAGCTACATCTCAAAAATTTTCACGGACTACGCGCATCCACTGCTCGCGTTTTTCATTCTCGTTCTCGGAGCGNTGCATCTGGTNAGAGANGGACAGCGCCGAAAAGAAGGCGTNTGGCTTGTTGTATCCGCTCTCATGCTCCTCATCGCCGCCGTTTTTCTCTGGCGGCGCAANGTCGGCGNACAATACATTTTTTTTGCGCAATCCTTCGTGATCATCTTGCTTGCGACCGGCGTCTACGCGCTTGCTGATTTCTTACGCGGCGCCGTCGCGACCTATCGCGACAAGATCTTTATCACTGTGATCGTTTTGGGCATCGTGCTCGTGCCGCGCTATGGATATTTTTTTGAAGAAAATAACGCCTATCATCAGACATCCGCGGCAAGTAATCCGAACTATCGCAAGGTTTTTGACTATGTCAAAAAAAATCGCATGTCGGATGACGTATTGATTACGCGTAATTTTCGCAACTACTATTTCAGCGGTGAAAAAATGACGGTGTATGACTTTGGCGGGGAGCGGACAAAAAGTAAAATAACGTTGGAAAAATTGGAGGAGATCATCGCACGACATCCGCATGGTTGGTTGATCTACGCGGATAGCGACGAGACATTCGTATCAAAAGAAGCGCGAGCGTATGCGGAAGAAGAATATGAACGCGTGAGCGCGCCGGGTATCCGTGGTCCCATCAGTATTTATCGTTGGTAGTGGGGATGACTATGGTAAAAATTTTTCGCAACAAGTACACTTTTTTTCTCCTTCTTATCATCATCGTCGGGGCGTTTTTTCGCGCCTATCACTTCGCGGATTGGATGCACTACGAGCTTGATCAGGCGCGGGATTTTCGTATCGTTGATGCCGCCGTGCAGTATGGACCGGGGGAGCTGCCGCTGCAGGGACCGCGCGCCGCCGGCAGCTTTCTGCGTCTCGGACCGTTGTTCTATTACATGGAATACGGCAGTGCGCTCATTTTCGGCAACACCCCGTCCGGCGCCGCGACGATCGTGCTGATCCTCTCCGTTTTCAGTATTCCGCTTTTTTATGTTTTCGCGCGCCGATTTTTCAGCGCGGAGTTGTCATTCGGATTGACGGCCTTATTCGGCGTGTCTCTTTTTCTCGTGACGTATGGCCGTTTTGCATGGAATCCCAATCCCGTCCCATTTTTTGCTCTGGCATTTTTCTATGCGCTCCTTCGTGCCGTCGATCACGGTGAACGGCGCAAAGGCCCGTGGCTCGTTGTCGCTGCAGTTGCGCTCGCTTTTCTCACACAAATGCATTTTCTTGCGCTTGCCGCTGCACCACTCATCGGGATTCTTTTTCTCCTCTTCACGCGTCCGCGCATTGCGCTGCGTTGGTGGTGGATCGCAATCGCTGCATTCCTTTTCTTTCAGATCCCGCTCATTGTCAACGACGTGAAAACAGGCGGAGAAAACGTGCAGGAGTTTATCGAGGCAGTCCGCGGCAATGCAACGGGAGAAGATCGTACGCTGGTTGAGAATGTCGCAAAGAATGTCGGCGAGCATGCGACATACTATTGGCTCATCCTTTCCGGCCATCAAGACGCGGAACTTCCAACCATCAAACCGCGCGGTAAGGGATTCTATGACGTTCAATGTGATCAGTCCTGCAGAGGCGGACTCCCTTTTGGCATACTCTCGTTCACTCTTTTCGGCTTTGGCATCATCGCGATGATTTTGCTGTGGATCAAGGAGCGGGAAAAACACAAGAAACAGTTTTTGCTTCTCGTCTTCTTGTGGTTTGGCATTATTTTTGCCGCATACGTTCCGCTTGCGCACGATCTTGCGCCGCGCTTCTTTCTTATTGTTGCGCCCATCGTTTTTCTCCTTTTCGGATGTATTCTCACCCTTCTTTTCGGTAGTGGAAACCGCCAGAAAATCGCATGGGGCGCCCTCGCGCTCTTTCTTGCGACGAATTTACTTTTCACGGCGCAATATTTTTCACAGCTCGCACGCGCGAATAGCGATCAAAGCGTGGAAATCGGACGAGATCGGATCTTGAAGGAAAAAACACGTATGACACTGGCGCAGCAGGAAACGATTGTCGACTATATGGAAGAGAAACATAGATCGAACGGCTTTCCGATCTTCATGCACGGGCAGGCGGAGTTCAAACGCGCGTTTTGGGAGCGGATCGAGTTTCGCAAAATTCCCCGATCGGATATTCCCGACGATGGCGCGCCGCTCTATCGCCAAGGGAACTATTTTCTCGTGATTCGCACGCAGTCGGACGTGGCGGAATATATGAAAAAATATGAAGTGGTGTTCAGTATCGCGGAGAAAAAAATATTCGGCACGCTGACGGTGTATCATCTTCTCCAAAAGCCGGAGGCGATTACGGATGAAAAAAAAGACATCGAGATTGATACGCGTGATCCGAAGTTTTCCCCCGGCGTGCAGGTTCGCTATCTTTGGCGCCAGGTCTTTGAAGAGTAAAGCGGAAGTTATGAGCGGCGCGGAAAAATGGATGAAATGCGTGCGTAGTCATCGCGTGTGATTTCCCCAAAAAAGGCGAGAAGAATAACATAGAAAGCGAATCCGCAGCTGCTCCAGAGGATGAACCAGAGGCCGCTTTCACGCAATGGAAGGAAAAGGAGGACGATGGTCATGAGCGCCGTCGCAAGAAGGACGCGCGCGATGCTTTTTGCGCCGAGCGAGAAGGGAAAATGTTTGCGTGTGAAGAAGAGAATGACAACCATCACAAGAAAGGATGCAATTGTCGTGGCAAGTGCCGCGCCGGCGATTCCGTCGCGGGGGATAAGTACAACGCTCAAGAGGATATTCACGACAAGGCCCATGCCGGAGAGGAGCATGGGAATTTTTATTCTGCCTGCGCCATTGAAGACGAAGCTAAGGATGTAGAAAACGGTGAGGAATGCCGTGCCCGCGGCGAGAATCGCAAGTGATGGTGCGGCGTCAGTATAGCGCGCGCCATAAAAAAAGACGATCAGCGGCTGCGCAAAAAGGATGATGAGCGCTACAGCAGGCGCGAGGAGCAGGAGTTGCGCGCGCAACGCATCGCGCACAACGGATGATGTGCGCGCGTGATCATTGTTCGCTGTTGCGCGAGAAATGGTCGGAAAAAGGACGATGGTCAGTGCATAGAAGAGATAGTAGGGGATGCGTGCGACGGTGATCGCGGCGTTATAGATGCCGGTGAGGTAGTCGTCGTGGAGGAGCGCCTTAACAAGGTAGAGGTCGATACTGATGAGAAATTCATAGAACAGCATGAAGAGTGTGATCGGCCATGCAAAACCGACGAGTTTTTTCCAGTCAAAACGTTCTTGTACGGGGTGATGCGTATGAAGGTCTTTCCGCAGGACACTCGCATCGATCGCGAATGCAATCGCAAAAACAACGAGCGGCGCGATCACATAGCCGGCGATTGTTCCCTCTACGCTGAAAAAGTATGCCAATCCGACGATCAGCACAACGCGTGCAATGGAGCGAACGATCTTCAGCGCGGATTGCACGCCGAATTTATGCAATCCCGTGAAATAGTAAAAATAAAACGATGCGGCGGCAAAAGAAGGGATGATCAAGCTGGAGAGCCGGAAGAGCGGNGTGAGAGTATCNTCATGTAATATCTTCGCGATGAAAGGAGAGAGNAGAAAAAATATCACCGTTATGACTCCCATGGTCAGAAACTGAAGCCGGATTGCATATTTTTTGATCAGCAAAATCAGCGGCGCTTTTTCAACCGTCAACTCGCTGATATATTTTGCCATCGCCGTAGGGATGCCGTTTCCGATGAGGATGATGATCACCGTTGTGAGGGTGATGACAAGCGTGTAGCGGCCATAGCCCTCCGGTCCCAAAATGCGTCCGACGCCGGCATGGATCACATAGCCGGAAAGGTTGAAGATGATTTCCGAAAGCGTGAGCCAGAACAGCGAGCGCGTGAGGTGCGGGTGCGGCATACTTGATTATTATAAAAAGAGGGATTATGATGTGTCCACGTACCTTTTTCATCATAGCACACCAAGAGGAGGACGCAGCCATGAACAGATTTCGCCTGATGCTGGCGATTATCGCCAGTGGTATCCTGATCGCGGGATACCTCATCCTTCCCAAGGAGAGCAAGGGTCAGGAAGTGAGTGACCCCTGCAATCGACAAGTGTTGCAGCGGGATGTGAGAATGTTCAAGGAAGAAAAAGATGCGATTCAGGCGCGTCTCAAGGATGTCATGGATGAAGGGGAACTGGTGTCCGCGCAGATCATCTCTTTGGGGCAGATGGTTGCGGAACCAAAAGAGTTTTGTCAGGTGAATCCGAGAAGCTGCGTCATGGCGGCACAGCTTGCGCGAGGATTTGCCCTTCTCAACGGGGAAGCCGCGACGCTGCACGAAAGGATACAAAATCTTGAAAGGAGGATGCAGGATCGGATGGAGAAATTCATCTCTGCCTGCAAAAAGAACGCCAATCCTCCGCGGCAGGAAGATCGGAGGGAAAGAAAGAAAAACAACTATACCGCCGACACGAAGGTCGCTCATCATGGGCGACCTTCTTCATTTTCACAAGGCACTACGGAATTTTTCTTATGATATCCTCAAAGACCGTCTCTTCTTGGCGATCTGCGTCAATCATGATCATATTCCACGACGAGATTCTTCGATGAAAAAGATCGTTCTTTTCCTGCAGGTATGCGATTCCTTGCTCCGGCACACGTGTACGATTGAGAATCGCATGCGGCGGCACATTGAGAAAAAAAGCGCGCACAGGACGGGGAATGAGTTTTTCAGCAAATGGAAAAGAAGTGCGCGGGGAAAGGTANGCGATATTGACGGCGGTGTCATAGAAATAACGGTCAGAAATGATATAGTCGATGCCATCCCACCATAGAGAGAGGATGAGTAGTCGAAAGCGTGCAATGTCGATGAGAAACGCCACGCTTCGGAGAAAACGCTGAAACGGTGTCACGTGTGTTACGGCGGGAGTCGTTTGCGGCATGCCGTTTTTCTTTTTGGAACTACGCAAGACGTTCGCGATGGAAAACGACACGACATGAAAATGAAATACGCGTTTTTTGTGCGATTCAAGATGTGTGATCACTTTTTGCGCTTGCGTTGATTTTCCGCATCCGTCAACGCCGGAGAGAGTGATGAGTTTCATGTGAAGAATTTAGTACATAATCACGGCGACAGGTTCCATTTTCGCCACGATTGTGGCGATCTTGTTGTCTACGACGCCATTGATGACGCGCTCGATGTTCTTGTAGCGCGAGGAATCCTGATTCATCACTTTCGATGAGCGGGCATTATAGAGTTTTACACCCTTGCGCGCCATCTTCTCAAAGAGTTCGGTGCGGTTTTGTGGCACATCATCCTCCGAATGGCGCGCGGCCTTGCCCGTGCCGTGCGGCGCGGAGAAGAAAGTATCTTCGTTGTTGTCCGTGCCCACGCCGATATAGGCGGCGGTGCTCATGGAAGAAGGGATGAACACCGGTTCGCCGGTTTGACCAAAGAGCGGATGGTGTGCCATGCGGCTCGGGCCGTAGGCGCGAGACGTGTTATTGCGATGCACCCACACGTTTTTTCCGAAGTGATTTTCTTTTCCGATGTAGATGTGGGGAAGATCATAGAGCAGATCCATCGCCGGATCCCGGTCAAAAACCGTCTTGATGGTTTCGCTGATATTGTGGATGATGGTCGCGCGGTTTGCCGTGCCGAAGTTTGATGCGGCGTCGCGCGCCGTCATGTAGAGTTTGCCTTCCATGGAATCCGCGTCATAGGAGAGCAGAGATTCCTTTGTCATGTGTTTCTCGATTTTGCGCGCCATGCTCTCATAGATTTTCTTCAGTTGCGAATCGAACGTGGCGCGGCCGAGTGCGACCATGAGTGACTGACTCATGTGCTCGCGTCTTTTTGCGGTATACATATACATCGTGTACTGCCCCAAAATGCCGGATCCCGTGTGAACCATGAAAAGATACTGCCCCTTCGCAAGGTTTAATTTTCTCGCACGATCCGCATCGACAATGTCGGTCACTTTCATCAGATCCACNAAATGATTGCCGGCGGCGCCGATGATCCCGAGGCGATGGCGCGCCATAAAAAGGAAGAGGCGGGGGATGGCGTCAAAAATTTCCCGGCGCGACATCTCCTTGCCGAAAAAATTTCCGGCGCTCATGGAGTTTTCGATCTCGTTGCGCGTTTTCATGCCGAGGGCATCAATGGCGGCCTGTGTTCCCTTGCGGCAAATGTCCACGACGGTGTCGAAGGAAACGGTCGTGCCGACGTACGTTTTCGTCGGAACGACCGAGACGAGTGATTGAAAAAGGCGATCGATATCGTCAGCGGAGAACGTATCTTCATGGAGATTCGTCCGCACAAGGCGCATGCCGCAATTGGGATCGGAGTCGTTGACTTGTGGGAGGATATGGTGCTCGGATACGATCGTTGTACCGGATGCATTCTTGCGTCCCGGTTTGCTGCACACATCACTCATCGCGGCGGTATGCCGAAAGAGCCCGTCGTTTGCGGCGATGCTCTCGATTTGGGCAAGTGTCTCGTTCGATGGGAGAAGATCATCGGAAACGAAGAGACGTGATGGCACCTTCATCTGTGGCGTACGCAGTTCTTGTTGGTGTGCTCCGTGCGGATGGAGGTAGTCCTTATAGTTCGGCGTAGATTTTTTCATAGGATTCCGTTGATGTTGTGATGGAAAAATTTTTTTCGACGAACGCGCGCGCATTTTTGCCGAGTCGGTTTTGTTCTTGGATATTTTCCCTTATATAAGCCACAGATTCGATAATTTTTGTTCTAGAATCTTTGGGAATGGTAACACAGATATCAGGATTTGAAAACTCCGCGAACTGCTCTAGATCGGAGAGGATGACGGGCTTGCCACAGGCATACGCCTCGATGATGATGAGCGGGACGTCGAATTTGCCGTTCAGGTCGCCGACCGGGAAAACGACGAGATCGGCCGTGTTGTACAGAGCCGGCATATCGGCGATCGTATCGGAAAAAGAGACGTACTGCAGGAGACCGGCGTCCGCGAAACGTCTGCGCACCTCTTCCTTCTTTCTCGCGTCGGTAGGGTTCTTCACGCGGCAGGCGAAGACGAAGCGGATATCCGTATCAGGATTTCCGCGGAAGAAATCGATGAATGCATCCGTCAGCATATCGGTCGCTCCGAGACGGACATATTCGCCAGGGTAGATGACGATAAATTCGTTGTCCGTGCGTCCGAGCTGGCGCAGTATCTCCCGGCTTTTCGTTCCGGGATGATAGCGTTCAAGATCGATGCCGGGATAAATGTGGCGGACATTCGTAAAGCCAAGAGCATTGAGTTTTTTTTTGGCATGGGCGGAGTAGGTGACGATCATGTCCCCAAAGAGGATTTTCTTTATTTCCGCGTCCGTATAGAGATCTTCGCGGAGCGTTGCAACGGTCTGTATGAGCGCGGCGCCGCTTCCCGCAAGACAGAGTCGCATCATGCGAGCATTCTGCGTTGTCGGCGTGAAGAAAGAATGGATGATCGCGAAGGCATGTTTTTTTCTATTGAGGAATAGCGCAAGTCGCATCTTCTGCCACAGGGAAAGATCAAGGGAGGAAGATGTATATAAGGGAAATTGCGACACGCGTGATGGGAGCGTCGGCGGTGTGACAGAGCGGCACGTCAGGATGGTAAGGGCGTAGCGTGTCGCGGTGCGCGCAAGCGTGTAGGCGAAAGCTTTTGACGCCTCATCCCACGGCGGACAGAGTGGCCGCGTGACCAGAAGAATTTTCTTATCGTTGCCGATCGTATGCATAAATTGTTTTTTTCTCATTCCCGTGTGTTACGGTGACGGTTAAGGGCGTATCGTTTCTGTTTTCCATGGCAGAGGATGGAATGTCCACTGTTAGCATGGATGTGACGATAATCTCCCTTTCCTCAATAAGGGATGACTCTGTTGAAATTACATAGCGGAAAAGGGGATCCGTCGTATGATTTTCAATGAAAAAACCCCTCATGGGATCATGAGGCGCAGAAAATGCGACCGCCCACCACCCTGATGGTTGCCGCAGATGCTGTTCCCGCACGACAAGGAAAGATGCGGCGCAGAGAAAGAGGATGACGAACGCGGCGATAATGATGTGGTTGCTATTCATAGTTATTNGGATCGCGGAGGAACACGTTAATCGTATCACTTGCATAGATGCGCGCAAACTGCTTTGCATGATTGAATTGTTCGCTGTCAAAATTGGCATTGACGACGACGGTCGTGACGCCAAGGTCATTGAAGCAGCGTTGCGCGACGGGCGCATGCGGTGTTGTGATCATGTGGAGCGTACATTGTTCCCGGCGTGTGAGAACGTCTTCATACCGTTTAAAAAATCCGCGCGAGAGGGGATCGCTGTATCCTTTCAGGAGAAATACCTTCATCCATGCATCGGCGACGATATAGTTATGATCTTTCACGATGCGATCTTCGGACGAAAGTGTCGCTGCCAGGTACGTCGAAACCGCGTAGGTTTGCGTCGCTTCTTTCGTTTTTGGCATCGCGGCAAGTGATTGGCCGTTGTCGGCTGTGCCGTTTGCTACGACAAACGCAAAGAGAAGTATGAGAAATCCGACGCCGAGCTGTGAGAGAGAATCCCATGGACGCGCGGAAGAGTTGTTCCTGAAAGAGAAAAAAAGCCATACGAAGAAAAATGCGGCAAGTAGTGTCACTGGGTAGCCGATATAGTTCGCGATGCGATTGGAAGGAATGTCGAGGAGGAGCCAGTGCGGTCGTAGCGTCATAAGAATGATCGCAAGAGTCCATCCTATGAGAATCGCCAGTGACAATATGTGATCAAAAGAAGAAGACGCGGGATTGTGGCTGGGGCGAAGCGGGAGGAGATATTTCCGTATGCGCGCATACAGTGTGCGACCAACAGGCGTAAAAACGCTGAGGAGAAGAAGACCGCAAAGACCCAAAGCCATGCGCGCATCGCCGGCCGTTGCGGAAAGTTGCGCGAATGTTAATCCCGTGCGCGTTGTTTTTGTCGGCGTTCCGATGGCAGTTTGCACGGCATTCGTCGCGATATAGCTCGGAGTGTATATGACAAAAAGAAAAGCAGCCATCCCGGTGAGGAGGAGAAGAATGAGCGGGTTTTTAAAAACGGACCAAAGGCGTGTTAGCAACGCAGGGATCGTCCGCGGCGCGGAGAGGAGGAGTACGATCACAATGAATCCGATGCAGTAGAGGAAAACAAAAGCGCTCAAGTGGTGCGTGTAGAGGAGTCCGAAGAAGAGAAAAAGCGCGATGAAGAATGCCCCGGCGCTTTTTTCCGTGAGTGCGCGAAAGGAAAAAAGAAAAATGACAGGAAGGAGAAAGTTGCCGATGATATTGCCGATCACTCCGCCGCTCACGAATTTTGCTTGCGCGGAAGAGATTGCATAGAGCGGACCGATCAGGAAGAGCGCGACAATGGCGATGGTGCGCGCACGGTGCGGATCGGTCAGGAGTGCGCCAAAGAGACGGAGTCCCACAAGAAAAAGCGCGAGGAGGGAAAGGATATTGATTGCGAGAAGGGTGATGGAGGGGAATGCGGAGACGATCGGCGTGCCGGAAAGGAGAGAAAGCGCACCCAGTGGGACATGCTCACCGATGATGAAATCCGCGATTGCCTGTGNCGCACTCAACGCATANCCATCATCGGCAAGAGAGAGAATTTCTTGTTTTTCGTATGTCGGAAGGGTGTGTTGCGCTGTGATGCGTTGTACCCAATACATGTGATGGCCCAAGTCCGTCGCAGTTGGAAGAATCGTCGTGGAAAGGTAGACCGTTTTAATGAAGATCGTCAGGAAAATAATGAGGAGGACGGCGACCGTTTGCGTGCGTGAAAAGGAGAAGAGCGGATTATTCTTCTGCTCTTGCGGCGGCAGGTGCCGTGTTCGGATGATGAAGCAGACGGTGCACAGAAGGGAAAAACCGAGTACTGTCGCGGAGAAAGACGTTCCGGTCAAAGGGATTTGTAACGTATCCAGTGCGATGCCGAAGAAGGTAATGAGAGGAATGCTTATTGCCGCTGAAGCAGTGAATGTTTCCATTGGTGCGAGCGCGGCGATGCGCCAAAGAGGAGTGCGCAGGAAGTGTTTCTTTTGGCGTATGCCGAAAAGCGCGACGAGAAGAAAATATCCCGGGAGAAAGAAAAGGAAAAAAAGAGAGAAGAAAAAAAGAAGTTGTGTGGAGAGCATGGTTTATTTTTCAGGAATAATTTTTTTCAATGTGTCATAGTATATGCGCGCGATTTTTCTCCAGTG
>C687J35174_10011435_pt1 | contig 10928 bp, 8 predicted proteins | sample RifCSPhighO2_01_FD_35174 | JGI IMG/M metagenome (IMG submission 35174) | reverse complement strand
AAAAGACGGCTCAAGAATGGTTATCGGCTCGCGCGAAGAGCTTGTGGCGCGCGCGAAGACCTCGGGAAACAGGTACTTCTTAATGCGCCACGGCGAAGCGCAAAAAAATCTTGGCGATACATTTGACTGCATGGGCGACCCAGAGAACACACTGACAGAGAGAGGAAGAAAAAGCGCGGAGGAAAACCTCGCGGTACTAAAAGCGCGCGCCAGCATAGATCTCATATTTACATCTCCGCTCTTGCGTACGCAGGAAACCGCACGTATTGCACAAAAAGTATTCGGCCTTTCCGACACCGAAGTAATAACCGACGAGCGCCTTAAAGAAGTGCAGGTGGGCGCGTATGACGGCAAAACGATTGCCGAGTGGCGAAAGTTCTATGCTTCACCGTTGGAAAAATTCTCTAAGGCGCCGGAAGGCGGGGAGACCTACACAGAGGTGCGCCGTCGTGTTGGCGAGGCGCTTGTGGAGATTGAAAAAACATATACAGGAAAAACTATTTTATTTGTGATGCACGATACACCCGCGTGGCTCATGGCGCATGTGGCAAACGCACGGACGCTTAGTGATCTGATGCACGAAGAGGGATTGGAAGATGATTTTTTGGCGATGAGCGAGGTTCGGGAGTATGCGTTTATACCTCTTCCGCGCAACGGTACTTTTGAGCCGGATTTTCACCGTCCCTATATTGACGAAATCGTACTTACGGATGAAACCGGACGCGAATATCGTCGCGTTCCGGAAGTGCTTGATGTGTGGTTTGACTCCGGCGCGATGCCGTTGGCCGAGGATCACTATCCATTCAACACCGAGAGGGTTAGCCCCAGTAAGTCGGGGTGGTTCAGTTGGCTCAAAAAAACGCACGGATACCCGGCTGATTTTATATGCGAAGCGATTGACCAAACACGCGGATGGTTTTACACACTTCATGCCGTTGGTGGCATCATGGACATAGGCCACGCATTTAAAAACGTCATATGCCTCGGACATGTGTTGGACGCGAAAGGAAAAAAAATGTCCAAGTCACTCGGGAATATCGTGGAGCCCGCTCCTATGCTCGCTAAGTACGGTGCGGATGCTCTACGGTACTTTATGTACACAGTGAACGCACCCGGCGATTCCAAAAACTTTGACGAGCGCGCAGTGGACGACATAGTGAAAAAAAATATCACGCGGCTCAATAACGTACTCGCGTTCTACAAACTGTACGACAACAGTGTGTCGCGTGGTCGAAAAAGCGAGCATGTGTTAGATCGCTGGATTCTCTCGCGGCTAAATGAACTCACACACGACACGACTGTTGGGTACGAGAACTACACGTTGGACGCCGCAGTACGGCCTCTTGCGGATTTTATTGACGATCTGTCGGTGTGGTATCTGCGAAGAAGTAGGGGGCGCTTTAAAGAAGATACGGAAGATAAGAAACACGCGCTCGCGACTCTTCGCCATGCGCTCTATACGCTTTCGTGTGTCATGGCGCCCGCGATGCCGTTCTTTGCAGAGCATTTGTTTCAAGCAGTGCGTGAAAGTGAAGACGAGGAAAGTGTACACCTGGCGAGTTGGCCTAATCTGAAAGCTGAAAGCTGGAAGCTAGAAGCTATCCTAAAGGACATGGCGGAGGTTCGGAAAATTGTCTCGCTTGCGCTTGAGGCGCGGGACAAGGCGGGGATAAAAGTGAGACAACCACTCTGGAAACTGGAAACTGGAAGCCGGAAGCTGGAAGCAAAAAAAGGACTGCTCGAATTAATCCGAGATGAGGTGAATGTGAAAGAGGTTGTTGTGGATACGTCGCTCAAAGAAGGAGAGGTGCGTTTGGATACGACCATTACACAAGAATTGAAAGAGGAGGGGATAATGCGCGAGTTCATTCGCTCTGTGCAAGCAGCGCGGAGGGAGGTGGGAATGCACCCGCGCGACACCATATGCGTTACCTATGGCGCCGACGATGAAACGGCTCGCGTTATTTCTAAATTTGAAAGACAAATACTTGTTGCTACAAGTGCGGCTGAGTTGAGACGCGGTGATGCTAATGGAGTTACGGTAGAACGTTTGTAGTAGTTTCTCTATATGTCTGCACAAGAAACAGAGCGGTCGCTGGTAATCATAATGCAGGGTAGCGCAAGGCGCTCCTCGCGCTTTTTTCAGTGTCACACGCGAATACTCGAACACACACCGTACGGCTTCTCACGCTGTATGCCGCAACATGCGCTCTAACACGCGTTGTTTCTAATTGAATGTACATAAAATATTCTACAGATGCTCTTGTTTTGGGGAGTTGGGAACATGGCGAAGCTGATCGTGTGTTCATGCTCTACACAAAAGATTTCGGCCTTGTATATGCGCGCGCCACCTCGGTGCGCGAAGAGCGCTCGCGCTTGCGCTACGCGCTTTCGCACTACGCACATGCAAACGTTTCTCTTATTTGCGGTAAACGGGGGTGGAAGCTTGTGGGCGCCTCGTCGGTCCGTGCTCTTTTGGGTGAGTATGTCAACATATTTGCGCGTATCGCACGACTGATGACGCGACTTGTTGCCGGAGAGGAGAAAAACGAATATTTATTCTCCACTCTGTCTTCCGCGCACGCACAGTTTTTTGCTCCTCACACGCGTGTTGCAACTATTGAGTTGATATGCGTGGCGCGTGTGCTCTTCGCACTTGGCTACTTGTCGTCTGAAGCGCTCCGAACTGCGCTTTTCACGCATACCGCGTACGAGTTGCCGCACCTCACAGAAGCGGAACACCTGCGTGAGTCGCTGGTCATCTCGGTCAACCAAGCGATAATAGGTTCGCATCTATAATAAATTAAAAAGTAAAAATGAAAAAGTAAAAAGTGCAATTAAAAATTGAAAACTGAAAATCATCTCTCTATTGTGCGCATTAATTTTTAATTTTTCACCACCCCCAAGATGGGCAACTTGTGGCTGGAGTATAGATGCTCTCACATCGTTCAAGTGTATTGGAGAATACCGTTTTCATTTCGAGGAAACGCATAGGTGCCGCTATGTCAGGAAAGGTGTGGGGGTATAATGAATAGTTATGCAAACACAACGGGTACCGGATTCAGATAACGAACACGAAAAGATAGAACAACTTCAACGTGCGATGTATTCGCGTTCCATCTCACCACATCTTAAAGATAAAGAACGTCGGCGTTTAAGTGATACCCCCCAATCGGTGGGCAATGATTGGAGGCGTCCGGAACCGAAGGCGGTATCGCTTATGGCAGCACCAAAAACCCTTGGCTGGTCGCGCGCTCTGGTGCGTTTAGTACTTTTTGCGTCGGTTCTTTTCTTTCTAGGCGCCACCGGTTTTTTTGCATACTATTTTACGTTTGGTGGCGGCTCTCTACCGGCGTCTCCTCTTAATATCGACATCAGTGTTGCAGGGCCTCTGAATATTTCTGGGGGAGAACCGGCGGGTCTTCAAATCGCAGTTACCAACAGAAATCAAGTGTCTCTTGAACTCGCAGATCTTATTGTCACGTATCCTAAAGGCACGAGGTCCCCGGTTGATGTATCTCGAGAGTTACCGAGTCAGCGCAAAACGCTTGGCTTCATAGAGCCTGGGGGCAGAAGGCAGGGCACGGTGTCTGCAGTATTTGCGGGCAAAGAAGGAGAGAGTGCCGTGGTAAAAGTGGAACTTGAGTATCGCCTGCAAGGGTCCAGTGCAATTTTTGTGGCGTCTAGTGACTATCAGATTACCTTTAGCTCTTCTCCACTTTCTCTTTCCATAGAAGGAAATAGCGAAACGATATCGGGGCAGAATACCGTGCTCACTATAACGGTTACGTCAAACGCCGCGACACCGATTTCAGATGTACTGCTTTCTGTCGGATATCCGTTTGGCTTTGCGTTCAGCTCTGCAACGCCATTTCCCGTGCGTCCGGGAGTGTGGGAGCTCGGCTCATTCGAACCTGGTGAAAGGAAAACCATGGTTCTGCGCGGTGTCTTGTCCGGTGAGTCGGGGGACGAGCGCGTGTTCCGGTTTTCCGTTGGTACGCGCGCCAAACCAAGTGACACCGAAATCAGTGCGACATTGGATGAGGAGACGCATAGAATGTTCGTGTCCCGCCCATTTCTCTCGCTTTCACTCTCTATAAATGGAAATTCTGGGGACGGCGTTGTGATATCTCCAGGCGACAACGTGGCAGTCGCAATTACATATGTTAATAATCTACTTACTCAGATAACCGACGCCGTTATCGTCGCGCGCCTGAGCGGGTTTCCCATAGACGGGGCGTCGGTAATTTCACTCGATGGCTTCTATCGTTCATCCGATAGCGCAATGTTGTGGGATAAGTCGACGACCAACGGCACGCTCGGTGTTATTCCCTCCGGCGCGCGCGGGAAGGTTGCCTTCACGTTTCGCGTACCGGATAGTAAGACGTTATCCAGGATTCAAGATCCGCGGCTCGCACTAACGGTGAACGCATCAGGAAAGCGCTTGTCTGAAAGCGGCGTGCCGGAAAACTTGCAAGCGAGTGCGACGCAATCTATACGGGTCGCAAGCGACCTATCATTGCTTGCACAGGGTGTGTACTACGCGAATCCGTTCGGCTCCACGGGTCCCATGCCACCGGTGGCTGAAAGAGAAACGACGTACGCGGTTGTGTTTACGGTCACGAACACCACGAATGCTATTTCCGGCGCGACGCTGACTGCGACGCTTCCCGCGTATGTGCGTTGGACCAAGGGTTACAGTCCGTCGTCGGAACAGATAACATTTAACTCGCTTGACGGTGTCATTACGTGGAATATGGGGAATATAGTGCCAGGTGTCGGGGTGGGCGGAGTGCCAGCGCGCCAGGCGGCCATTTCCATAGGATTCACGCCCTCCACGAGCCAGGTGGGGCAACAACCCATACTTTTGCGCGATATAAGTGTGCGTGGCGTTGATGTATCAACGGGTGCGACAATCTCCAAAACTGCGCGAGATGTAACCACAAATATTTCAAGCGACCCGGACTTTTCGCAGGTGAATGCGACGGTGGTGAAATAGCCTCCAGCTTCTAGCTTCTAGAAAATCCAGCATGCATGCGGTATAAATACTGAATATGAGCTCTGATGTGATGGAGAAAATAGTCTCGCTGTGCAAACGGCGCGGTTTCGTGTTTCAGGGCTCCGAGATTTACGGTGGCCTCGCGGGCACGTGGGATTACGGTCCCTATGGCGCGATGCTCGCGCACAATATAAAGTCACTCTGGTGGAAACATTTTGTTGGCGTGCGGGAAGATATGTACGGAGTGTCTACAAGCACCATTATGTCGGAGGCCGTGTGGCGCTCGAGCGGTCACCTTGAAGGATTTACGGACCCCATGGTTGAGTGCGCTAAGTGTAAGAGGCGGTTTCGCACAGACCATCTTCCTGATGTCAAAAAATGCCCCGAATGTGGCGGGTCGCTTGGCGACGAGAAAACATTCAACCTTCTTATTCCGGTGGAGTTGGGAAGCGTTGCCGGAGAAACGTCGCGTGCGTATTTGCGCGGCGAAGTTGCGCAAGGAATGTTCATTCACTTTAAGAACATATTGGATACCATTCGTCCAAAACTCCCCTTTGGTTTAGCACAAATGGGCAAGGCGTATAGGAACGAAATCGCGCCACGCGACTTTCTATTTCGGGCGCGCGAATTTGATCTTATGGAGCTTGAATATTTTGTGCGTGAAAAAGAGTGGGAGGCGTCATTTGAAATGTGGCGGAATGAAATGCACTCGTGGATAGAAGCGGTTGGAATCAAGAAGGAGATTGTGCACGAAGTGGAAATTCCCAATGGCGAGCGCGCGCACTATTCCAAACGCACTATCGATTTTGAGTTTGAATATCCGTTCGGACAAAAAGAGTTATACGGTCTTGCCTACAGAGGCGAGTATGATCTGAAGCGGCACATGGAGCAAGCGGGAGTGGACTTTCGCTATGCCGACGAATCGGAGGAACCGTTTGTTCCGCATGTTATTGAACCCACATTCGGACATGGACGCACGATTCTTGCTGTTCTTCTCTCCGCATATGATGAGGACGAATTGGGGGGTGAAAAGCGCGTTGTCCTGCGATTTAAAAAAGAAATCGCGCCCGTGAAAGCCGCCGTGTTTCCACTACTCAAAAATAAACCCGAACTGGTTGCCAAGGCGCGCGAGGTCTATTCCAGCCTCAAGCTTCAAGTTTCCAGTGTCCAGTTTGACGCCAACGGCAACATCGGCAAACGGTATCGGAGGCAAGATGAGATTGGGACGCCGGTGTGTATCACTGTTGATTTCCAAACGCTTGAAGACGACACCGTAACCGTGCGCGACCGCGATTCTGGGGTACAGGAGCGTGTAAGCGTAAACGATATAGCGAAGCTCGTCTCCTGATAATTTTCGCCTCCTTTGTGGTAGGATGAATTCGTGAATCAGAATCTCAACATTTCCATAACGACTGGCACGGTTTTGCGCGTGCTCTTGCTCCTTGGTGGCGCGTGGCTTCTGTACCACTTGCGCGATCTTGTGCTCGTCGTCTTGACCGCTGTCGTAATCGCTTCGGCGATTGAGCCGGCGATACGAATGCTTATGCGCTACAGAATCCCGCGTATTTTAGGCGTCGTCCTCATCTACTTGTTTCTCGTCGCCGCGGTTGTAGGGATTTTCTCTTCGTTTGTCCCGTCGGTGTTAGAGGATGTCTCCAAGTTTACGGCCTCACTCCCCACATATCTGGAAATGTTCAACGGAATAGTCGCATTTGACGAGTATACGCGCGCGCTCGGCTATACCACATCCGCGTTAAGCCCCGGAGAAATCATTACGCAATTACGCGAAGGTTTGAACCTTGGCATATCGGGAGATGCGCTTACGGCCGTCTCGGGCGTTTTCGGCGGCGTCGTATCTTTTGTGCTCATCATTGTGTTTTCGTTTTACTTTGCCGTCGTTGAAACCGGCGTGGACGATTTTTTGCGCATTATCGTGCCGTCTAATTACCGCTCGTACGTTCTTGACCTCTGGCGGCGTTCGCAAAAAAAGATAGGACTCTGGATGCAGGGACAGATTCTCCTTGCTGTTATCATAGGCGTTTTGGTATATCTCGGACTCACCGTTCTTGGCATTCCGCACGCGCTTCTCCTCGCAGTTCTCGCGGCGCTTTTTGAGCTCATTCCTGTTTTTGGGCCTATCCTTGCTTCCGTTCCCGCAATCCTTATCGGTTTTGTAGACGGCGGTCTCACGCTCGGACTTCTCGTAATCGCATTCTATGTGATTATCCAGCAATTTGAGAACCACCTGATTTATCCGCTTGTCGTCACGAAAGTGGTCGGCGTGCCGCCCCTCCTTGTGATACTCGCACTTATCATAGGTGCGAAGCTCGCCGGTTTTTTGGGAATTCTTCTCTCCGTTCCGATGGCGGCGGCAATCCAGGAATTTGTGACAGACATACAAAACCGCCGCGTTGGGTTGCCGAAGCCGGGCGAGTCGTCAGAGCAATCCTAGAGTATGTTTGAAAGCCTTCGCCCCCACACTTACTTTGGCATCGTTGTGCGCGAACATAGAGATACTATCAACTATACGGGAATAACCTACCTTACCGGAGGTGGATATGTGCTCGTGAGGCACAACAGAAAGCAATGCCAAAGTAAGTGTCGGGGGCTTCGCTCGCTGCATAGTGCCCGCACCGAACAGGACGCAAGAAACAAAGGATTCTGTATGGCTACTGCGAGGTGTGGTAGTGGCTTGAGAGTTTCCTGCGCGATGTTCTCTCGGGCACTATGTGCGCTCGCTTACTGGCGACGTAGAGCGAGCAAAGTGCAAAAGTACTCTTTTGCACTTTCGAGCCGAGGAGCCAGAAACCAGTGTTGCACTGGTTTACGGTAACAATTTCAAACATACACTCTATAGCGAGACCCACCATGTCTAAAGCGTTTTTTCTCACCACCACTCTTCCTTATGTGAATGCCGACCCGCATGTCGGCTTTGCGCTTGAGATTGTGCAAGCAGACGCGCTTGCGCGTTATCACGCGCTTCAGGGAGATGAGGTATTTTTCAATACGGGGACCGACGAGCACGGACAGAAGATATATCAAAAAGCGCTTGAAGAGGGGAAAGAACCGCAGGCGTACGCAGACGAGTATGCAGAAAAATTTCGCCGATTGAAAGAAAAGCTCAATCTGTACTCCGACATACACTTCATTCGCACGACTGACGCTAACCACAAGCTGGCAGCGCAAGAGTTTTGGAAGCGATGCGATGTGAGCGGAGACATTGAGAAGAAGCACTACAAGACGAGATACTGTGTCGGTTGTGAGCTTGAAAAGACCGATTCAGAGCTGGTGGGTGGTGCATGTCCCACCCACCCGAATCTCCAGATAGAAATAAGAGAGGAAGAGAATTATTTTTTCAAATTCTCCAGATATCAAAAGCCACTCCTTGAAATGTACGAGAGAAACCCAGAGTTTGTCGTTCCAGACTTCAGGTTCAACGAAATAAAAAAGTTCATAGAGAGCGGTCTTGAGGACTTTAGTATCTCGCGTCTTAAGGAAAAAATGCCGTGGGGCGTTGAGGTGCCGGGCGACCCCGACCACGTTATGTTTGTGTGGTTTGACGCGCTCATCAACTACATCTCAACACTCGGATGGCCCTGCTACGCTCCTCCTTCGAAGAAGGCTACGGAAGGACACAGTAAAGCTTCGCAGGGCAAGCCTGAAGATATGTTCACCAAATTCTGGGGCACGAAGGACGCGCCGAATGCTATACAGGTGGCCGGAAAGGACCAAATCCGTCAGCAAGCCGCCATGTGGCAGGCGATGCTTATGTCGGCGAGGTTGCCGCCAACAAAGCAGATTTTCATCCATGGTTTTATAACAAGCGGCGGCCATAAAATGTCAAAATCGCTCGGTAACGTGGTGGACCCGCTTCTGATAGTTGACGAATACGGCGCAGACGCGCTTCGCTACTTTCTATTGCGGCACATCCACCCGTTTGAGGACTCCGATTTTACAATGGAGCGGTTTAAAGAAGCGTACAATGCCGACCTGGTGAACGGGCTGGGAAATTTAGTTGCGCGCATTATGAAACTCGCGGAAGACAATTTGTCTGAACTGATACAACGACCAGAGCCGCAGGGATTCACAAAAGAGTATACGGATGCATTGGAGGCGTACGACTTCAATCGCGCTATGCAGTACGTGTGGGAGCGAATACAAGCGCTTGATCAGAAAATAACCAAAACGGAGCCGTTCAGACTTGTGAAGTCGGAGCCGGAGAAGGGGAAGGCACTTATCACGGAAATGACGGAGGAGTTGTATGGCATAGGCCGCATACTGAATCCATTTATGCCTGACACGAGCGAGAAAATAAAGAAGACCATATTGGAAAACAAAAAACCCGACAATCTGTTTCCACGCAAGAATTAACCATTCTCATGTTCTTAAGAATACCAGCATATGCAAGAAGTCATGCAAAAGGTAGAGCAAAAGGTGCGTGAGCTTCTTTCCGGCGAATCGTCGGGGCACGATTGGTACCACGTGAAGCAGGTGCGCGATATGGCACTGCGCATTGCGGAGAAGGAAGGGGGAGATAAGGAAATTATTGAGCTTGCCGCGCTTGCGCACGATGTGGGCGACAGAAAACTTCACGCAAGCGAACAGAAGGGCGAAGAAGTCACGCTTGCGGTTCTCAAAGAAAGTAATGTGCCGGAAAGTGTGATGGAAAAGGTTATGGATATCATTCGCCGCATGTCGTTTAAGGGCGCGGATGTCGCCGACGACATGCCGATGCTTGAAGGGAAAATAGTTCAGGATGCCGATCGTCTCTACGCGATCGGCGCCATCGGCATTGCGCGCACGTTTGCGTATGGTGGCGCCAACGGCAGATTGCTATATGACCCGGATGTTTCTACCGAAATGCATGCGTCTAAAGATGCATACTATGCGAACAAATCTCCGACAATTAATCACTTTTACGAAAAACTTTTGCTTTTGAAAGACAGAATGCAAACCAAAACCGGAAGAGAAATTGCGGAAGGCAGACACGCATACATGGAGGAATTCCTGAGGCGCTTTATGGCGGAGTGGGAGGCAAGAGACTAATATGAATTTCAAATACTTTGATGCGCATACGCATGTGAATTTTGCGGCGTTTGATGGCGACCGCGAGGAGGTGATTCTGCGCGCTAAAGGCGCGGGGGTTGCGATGAATGTCGTTGGTACGCAAAAAGACACTTCTAGATCGGCTGTGGCGCTTGCGGAAAAGTACGACCACATCTATGCAACCATTGGGCTTCACCCAATTCACACCGGAAAGTCGTACCACGACAAGCAAGAAATAGGTGATGGTGGGCAAGAGTTCGTTTCGCGCGGTGAAGTATTTGATGTGTCGTATTACAATATGCTCGCCAAGTCGCAGAAAGTCATCGCGATAGGCGAATGCGGTCTTGATTACTATCGGTGTGACGAAAGCACTAAAGAGGTTCAGAAAAAAGCGTTTGTTGAGCACATTCTACTTGCAAATGATTTGCAAAAGCCGCTTATGCTCCATATTCGCGCGTCTGACGGAAAAGATGCATACGACGATGCGCTGGAGATACTGAAAGCGCACGCGAAAGTGAAAGGCGACACGCATTTCTTTGCGGGCGACTGGTTCGTTGCAAAAAAGTTTTTAGATTTTGGCTTTGCGCTCTCATTCACCGGCGTTCTCACGTTTACGCACGATTACGACAAGGTGGTAAAAAATGCGCCGCCGGACATGATTCTTTCCGAAACCGACGCACCCTACGTTGCACCAGCACCGTACCGGGGGCAGCGCAACGAGCCGGTGTATGTAGTGGAAGTGGTGAAAGCGATTGCACGCATTCGCGGTGTCGCGGAAGAAAAGGTCGCCGAAGCGCTCTTTTTGAACGCAAAGCGAATCTTCAAAATCTAATAACGCAGATTTGTTTCAATGCTCCGGAAATGCTAAACTGGGACAGTTGTG
>C687J35174_10011430_pt1 | contig 10932 bp, 10 predicted proteins | sample RifCSPhighO2_01_FD_35174 | JGI IMG/M metagenome (IMG submission 35174) | reverse complement strand
TTTGTTTGAACCCTGTGAATCTATTACTTGATATTTGAATAACATTTTTCAGAGCTAGCTAGCTATCAGCTAATTAGCTAATTAGCTTGTAATTAAATCATACGCTCTAGACCTTTTGGATTTAGAGAATATTGATAAGCATTTTCTATGCTAATTTCTCCGGCGCGCACAAGCTCTATGAGTGAATGATTTAAATCCACCATTCCGGATTCCATCCCAGTTTCTATAACTATATCCACCTCATGTGTGCGTTTCTCGCGAATCAAGTTGGCAACAGCATTGTTATTTAAAAGAAGTTCGTAAGCGGGAATAAGTCCGCCGGTAATCCGAGGAATCAGTCTTTGAGAGAAAATACCGAGAAGCGAAGATGCTAGTTGAGCGCGAATTTGGTCTTGTTGATCACCCGGAAAAGAATCAATTATCCTGTCTATGGTCTGGGAAGCGTTATTGGTATGTAAAGTTGAAAATACCAGATGTCCCGTCTCGGCGGCGGTTACCGCGGTCGCTATGGTCCCGGGCGTGCGCATCTCGCCAATCATAATTACATTTACATCTTCACGAAAGACTGATTTGAGCGCTACATTAAAATCATGAGTATCGATGCCGACTTCGCGCTGGTTTATTATAGATTTATTAGGAATATAGACATGCTCAATAGGGTCTTCAATAGTCACAATATTGCGCGCCTGTTCTTTGTTGATTAAATCAATCATCGCCGAAAGAGTGGTTGATTTACCTTGACCAACGGGACCAACTACTAGGAAAAATCCTTGTTTCTTGCGAGCTAAATCAGCGAGAACAGGGGGTAAGTGCAATTCTGCGAAAGTCTTTACTTTGGGAACCAATCGAAAAACTAGACAGATTAAACCTTTCTGAAAAAAAGCATTCCCGCGCAATCTAGCTTCTCCACGGAAATCATAAGAGAAATCAGCCTCATGATTTTCCATAAAACTATCAATTTTTTCTTTTTCTAAGACTTCACCTAAAAATCCCATTATGTCACCTTCAGTAAAAACTGAATGTTTGGCAAGAAATATAAGCTCGCCGGAAACACGAATTATTGGCACCCTTCCGGTGCCTAAATGTAAATCCGAACCGCCTTCGTGAATAACGGTTAAAATAAGTTCTTCAAGTTTAGTTTTATAATCCATCCCGTTAGAAGTAGATCGCGATCAATTCGCGCGTCTGATATTTAATGTTATTAATTTTTCCAATACTTGTTTTCATATTTTGTTTATTATTTAAATTGCGATCGCGGCTTCTAACGGGATCCATATAACTTACTTCATTTTTTCAGCTAAAATATTTATGACCTGATTAATAACTTCTACAGGAGTAGAATTCGCTTTTATAATATAACCAGCTACCCCTAGACTACTGCCTCTGTCAATATCTGCCTGTTGACTCTTGTTAGATAAAATTATTTTCACAGAATTTGGAGATAATTTATCAGTATTTATTTTTTCCAACATCTTAAAACCATCCATCTCTGGCATAAGTATATCTACCAACATAACGTCCGGCTGGAGTCCATTTTTTAATTTCTCTATCGCTTGGACGCCACTCATCGCTGTATAAACTTCAAAGTTGTTTTGACTAAATTTGAGCGCGTACATATCTAAAAGAAAACTATCATCATCAACTATAAAAATTTTTCTTTTTTGTCTTTCCATCCCGTTAGAAGTCATAATAATTTTATTAAACTTTTAATATAATCAGAGAACTTTAATTAATTTAATAATACAATCCCGAAAGCTGACTTCTAACGGGATCCATATAGCCAATTATACTACAAAATGCACTTTAACAACATTCCATAAATCCTAGTCATTTTCATTGGTAAAATTATATACTTCCGTAAAAGGAATTACGCCTTCTAAAGATTTAAACATTGCATCTTCTTTCATCATAAGCATCCCATGTTTGCGAGCTACTTTGTAAATTTCTCCATTTGTAGGATTCTTTAATATTACATTTTGCATTTCTTTATTTATCTCAAACATTTCAAAAATAGCAATACGGCCCCTGGTACCAGAAGGACATTCACTCGAAGGGACCGTTTCATACATCTCATTTTTTAGTTGAATTTGTTTTTTGAATTCATCTGGTAAATCTTTTATTTGCCCTTCTACTTGCATTCTGACACTTTCATCCATTGGCACAAGTTTTCTTGAGCTCGGACAAGTCATTCTGGCTAAACGTTGAGCAATAGATAAAATAAGGGTCGGCGCAATAAGATATGGATCTACGCCCATGTCTATTAATCTTGGAATCGCGCCAATAGCATTATTTGTGTGAAGCGTTGAAAGAACAAGGTGTCCAGTCAAAGCGGCTTGAATAGCTAGTTGAGCTGTTTCTTTGTCGCGAATTTCTCCAACCATTATTATATCCGGATCTTGACGCAGAATAGAACGAAGTCCAGAAGCAAAAGTGTATCCGATTTCCGACATCATTTGCGACTGATTAATATCAGGCATGTGATATTCCACAGGGTCTTCTAAAGACACAATATTACTTTTTTCTTTATCAAGCTCATTCATCATTGAATATAGAGTTGTACTTTTTCCAGAACCAGTTGGCCCAGTAATCAAAATAAGTCCATAGGGTTTCTTTAATCCTTTTCTAATCAGATTAAGATTTGTTTCTGATAAACCTAATTGGTCCAAAGGTTTAACTCCTTTTTCGGAATCTAGAATACGCACAACGACTTTCTCACCATAGTAAGCCGGCATAGTAGAAACACGAAAATCAATTTTACGTCCATCAATATCAGCGCTAAAACTCCCATCTTGTGGTTTTCTTTTTTCATCCAATCTGATTTTAGCCAAGAGTTTTATACGCGCCACTATGCCACTATAAACATTCGGCGGCAATATTATAGAAGTGTATAATACTCCGTCCACACGAAAACGCACCTTTACTTTTTCTCCAGTGAACTCAATATGAATGTCTGAAGCGCCTCCTTCTATGGCGTTCCTCAATATAACAGCGACTATTTTTATCACCGGCGCATCTTCTACTATCTTGGCATTTTGGTCCTCTTTTATATTTTTAATCTCTTTGCTTAAATTTGTCTCATTCAAACCTTTAATCTCATCGTCAATTAATTCACTAAGCGCTTCTGTTACCTGACCCCTCATACCTTTATAAGTTTCCATTATAGCCTCGTAATCACTTTTAGAAATCAGATATATCTTAAAAGGAATACCGAGTTTGGCAGAAATAAATTGCAATGCGTCTAGCGCCTGTATATCCTCTCCATTTGTCACACCTACTTCCAATACTCCTTCCCGAAACTCAATCGGAGCAAAATGATAATGAGCCGCTGAATCTTCTGAAATATAATTAAGAGCATTGAAAGAAGTCTCTTGCAGGTTAACTTTTTTTGTTGGTATTTGTAAATATTTTCCTTTTGCTTCGAGAATTTTTTCTTCCGTGACACCAGAATTAATCAAGGCTTCATCTATATCCCCTCCATACTTCTCTTTTGCGCGAGTTTTAATCTCGCCTATTTGGTTCTTGTTAATTAGACCTTCTTTAACTAATTCTTCTAAAAAACTCATCCCGTTAGAGGCAGGAAATGCTTTGCATTTCCGTAATTATATTACTTTTAATAAAAACCTTTAACATAAATATTTTCCCTTTGTTGTCTTGAATAATAAACTGCGCGACCTCTAACGGGACTCATAATTAAATTGGGGGTGGATTAACACAAGTATTAGTTGAAGCGTCTAAAACTTTAGGCGATACGCACGTCGGTATAAGTATTACGGCAACATCATTGCCAAATTGAGCAAACGGATTTATTCTGCCTTCAGTCCCATCTGGCGTAAGCGTGATACTGTGAGAATCATCTAAACTAATAAAAGCGGGGTCGGAAAAAATAGCATCATCTAACTTTATCTCCCTAACATTCAAGAGCAAATTTAGAAAATCTTGAGCAATAACTTTATCTTTTTGTTCTACCCCTCCATTTGAAACTACGGGAGTCCCTCCTGAAGAAATCAGGGCAGCCCCATCATTTGGATCTGCTTTTATAAAAAAAATGTAAATCAAAACAAGGGCTGTCCCAATTGCTAGAAATATTATTATGTTTTTTATTGTTGGCATTTTTTATCTTGTTTTAATACTATTTGGATTTTAATTTTTTAACCAATAGGTTCTAATTTTGAAACTATATGTGTAAGATTCTGTGGGAAGATTATTAGAAGGAACGCCAAGAGAAGTTTTATTTCCAGCATTAACATCATTAGATGAAAATTGAATTGAGGATATGTCCACGATTCTAAGATTTTTTTCTAAATCTTTCATAAAAGAAAGAAAGTTGTTGTAAGTGCTTGTGGTAGAAAATTCTAAATCCCAAACTCCATAATCTTTACCAGAGGAGAGTTGAACTGCTCCGCCTCCTTGTATACTGCCTGCCGGTGAAGGAGTTGTGGGACTAGTAGCGTCTGTAGCGTTGTATTTAACATTTTTCAAAATCATCCCATAAGGAGAAGCCATCTTTTCTATTTCAAGAATCAAGCGTATGTTGTCAATATTATCAGGCAGAAGTTGTTGCAGTTTTGTTAAATTAACTGGATCCATAGAATTTTTTTTAGCAGTTAAGACATCGCGCGCATTTTCAAGAGCTTTAGAATTAGAGAGAGCTTCGTTATAAGATGCCGCTTCCACGCGCAATTGCTTAATATCATTATAGATAGGATCGGCAAATACAAAAAAAACAGCAACACTGATTCCTATAAAAATGATTGGCATAACAATTCGCATCATAAAATTAACTTTGTGTTAAGAGCGTTTGCTTATAATCAACAAAAGATGGATCGACCGAAAATTCTAAATCAAAAGCAACATTGCCTTTATCATCAAGCGTAAGATTAGAAAAAACAGGTTGAATAAAATTCTTGCCTATATCTTTAGAGCTAAAAAGGTCCGCTTGAAGCGCGATAGAACGATAGCCAACGGCAATTCCGCTCATTTTGACAAAAACCTTCGTATTTTTCTCGTTCCCATTTTTGCTTGACGCGACAGACCCTAATTCGTAACTAAATTTGGTATAACGAACAGTTTTCATAGTGATGAGAGACAATGCTTGGAAAATAGGAGTCACGGCTATATGACGAGACAATATTTCGCTGGAAGCTCGCAGGCGCTTGTCTAAAAGTTCAAACTCTATTATTTTAGAAGACTCAAAACGATTTTTGGCTAGGGTTAAGGTGTTCTCCATCTGAGCAATATCTTTCGTTAAGACTCCTTTATAGAAATAAAGAGCTAGACTGATTAAAAGCGCGATGAACAAAATAAAAATAGAAATAATGGGAAAAAAACCGATAAACCTCGCAGGAGCGACACGCTCTTGCACTATCGGTTTTTTAGGTATAAATGATGTTTGGAAATTCGGTTCCATCCCGTACGAAATTTCATTAAGTTAATAAATTGACTTAATCCCCTATACGAGATTTTTTAGCAAGATTTCGTACGGGATCCATTGTACATTAGTATTATATTATAAAAAAGACTAGAGATGAAGCAAATTGTGTATAACTCCGACGTTAGAAAAGTCGGAGTCCAACCTTGCGTCGGACTTTAGTCGCTATCTGGCTAATATTCCAGACAGAACACTTCTTGCTAGGAATTTTTTTGCAAATTTCGCAATGCTAAACCCAAGGCAACGGCAAATTCAGGACCTATCGCTCCGAGAACTTTTTGTAAAAATACTGGAGTAGTAACTTTAGAAAATGGATGACCAATTTCTATCTCGGCTCGAAAATTGTTTGCCGCAACTTCTGAAAGGCCTTTCAAAAGAGCCCCGCCGCCTGTAAAGATTACTTTACTTATAATTCGATGATACTTTCTTTCATACTCTAATAACACATTATTAGTTTCGGAAAAGATGTAATCAATATGAATTTCCATTATATTGGACAAACTTTTTTCTACGGGGTTTCCAAAAAGACCAAATTCTTTTTTCATTTTTTCCGCCTCACTAAAAGGAATGCTTAGAGATTTAGAGATAGAATCGGTTATATCGGCTCCCCCTCTATTTATCGTATGATAACTTTTGATCATGCCAAATTCAACTATAGAAAGTTTGGTGCGCGATGCGCCAAAATCCATCAATAGCACTGGGGAAAGTTCGTGTTCAAAATTCGCTCTAATTGAAGAGAAAATTTCAATTTCAAAAAAAGACGCTGTTAATTGACACTGCGAAACAATAGAACGATATTTAGAAATTGCGTCATTTTGTGTCGCGACAACAAGCACATTTATTTTTTCTTTTGGTTTTTGCGGAGTTTCAGAATTATCAACGACCGTATTCATTTCTTCAAAAGAAGATTCTTTTTTAGGTAATACAAAATAATCAAGGGAAATTTCTGTGATTGGTAATGGAATATATTTACGAGCTTCTGTGGGAATAATCGTCGATATCTCACTTTCTTTTACAAGGGCGGGCAATTCAATAGTAAAAATTAAACTTGATTGCACGGGAATAGAGAAAGCCGTCGAAGTGGCAGTTACTCCAGACTGTTTCAAAACTTCTTTTAGAGCTTTTGAGATTTTTTCAACCGAAAGATTGGTGACGCGCCCCGCGTCAAGATTATCAAAAGGACCGAGAGCTATAGACCCATATGTCTCAAGTATTGTCTTGCCTCCCTTTATTTTAATCTCAACCACCTTGATTGCGGAAGAACCTATGTCAATACCAACAGCGCTATTATCAGCGCCGCTTCCAAAACTACTTATTTTGCTTAATAGCGTTCCAAACAAATTATTCATCCGTGTTAGTATTATACCATAATGTCATTTTTAAACACTATATTAAATATAGTTTTTCCCGTAAAATGCGTCTCCTGTGGGAAAAATGAAAGTGATTTTTGCATTAAATGTCTTTCGGATTCTCCTCCTGCAGAACGCGAAAACCCAGAATGGATTTTTTCTCTTTATGATTATCGTCATCCACCCATAAAAAAAGCATTGTGGTTACTCAAATATAAAGGAAAAAAAAGACTGACAAAAAGTTTTGCGGAAGTTATTTATGAAAAAATCTTGGAAGAATTGTCTGATTTGTCAATAATGGAAAACTTCAACAATATTATTTTAATTCCCATTCCCCTATCAAGAAAAAGAATGCGTGAAAGAGGATATAATCAAGCGGAATTAATTTGCAGAGAGCTGGTAAAAATAAACAATCTACGCCGTGGAAGCGAAGTTGATACAGCATCCTCAACGGGTAGCGTAAATTTGAAATTAGAAAATGATATTTTAATCAAAATAAAAGAAACAGAACGCCAAGCTCGTATTGAAAATCGCAAAAAACGCTTAGAAAATATTTTAGGTTCCTTTTCTGTAAAAAATGAAGAGCAGAATAAAAAATTGATAAATAGAAATATCATCTTGATAGATGACATCACCACTACCGGCGCGACATTAAACGAAGCTCGTAAAATTCTCAAAAAAGCTGGAGCGCGAAAAGTTATTGCTTTTACGGTGGCGCACTAATAAATTCACTTCCATATCGTGAATTACGAAACTCGTCGAAGGCATGTCTTTTTTAGGGGGTTTCGAGGCTGTCGAGCCGAGAACTTCAGGATTTTTTAAGCTTCAAAAAATCCGTACCCTAGAAAAAGACATGCCTAGAAAGAGTTTCGTAATTCAAAGTTCCATAAGTCCCAAATCATACCAGCGATATTTCTAGGCTTGCCCTCCAGCGCATAATAATGCACATCAATAAACGGCAGAGTATTGCATTCAATAATTCCCCAATGTTGAGACTCGGCGGGTTTTGTCGGGTCTGGAATGATAGCATCAAAACCAGCCACAGATAAACCCACAATTTTTGTCGCCTTTTCAAAAATAGGAATAAAACTAGGATGAAGGTCGTCAATCATTTCTATGGTTCTGCCTCCAAACAACTGCCCCGCTCTATGTGACAAAGATAAAGAAAATCCTTCAGGCAAAACATCATAAATAGTAAATCCAGATCGCGCAATATGGTCATGAAGTTCATCTAGGATGCGCACATGATAGCGGTCAATCTGTGTTTGATTTTTTTCTTCAATAAGTTCTTTTATTGTCTTTTTTCCATCACCAACTATTTTAGGGACACTCCCTTGGTAAAATCCAGCTAAAACCCCACCTATTACTGTGGCTCGACAGATGTATCCTTCTAGATGTTCCTCAACAACAAGGTAAGGAGAGATTTGTTTTGCGATAGCGATGCCATTCTTAAAATGTTGAAAAGTTCTGATGTTGGTTACCGTATGTCGAGCGCGAGAACCAGTTTGTGGTTTTACAATTATTGGCTTTTTAAATTTAAAAAATATTTTTTCCAAACTCTGCGTGGAAAATAAAGGAAGCTTTATATAATTAGGCGCGGGCACACCATGTTTTAATAGTTCTTCTTTAAGGAGAATTTTATTATCCCAATCCTTTTTGAAATCCAGAAATTCTGATTGAATTGGAATACTTTCAAAATATATATTCTTTCCATCTACCTTTGCGCGATACCAATCTAAAGGTCTCTTGCCGATTATAATCTGTTCCATTTGAATACCCCTCCTGTTTGCTTCTTCCCAGATAACTCTGGAACGAAATGTATTTACCTTTTCAATATCGGAAGAAAATTTGACAAGTTTCAAAAAAAAGAGCGTTTCAAATAAAAATCCGGGAATCAAATCAACAAAATTCTTTACAAAACTAGGGGTATATTTTATTAAAGTTGTCGCGTGTGAATCAAAAGGAGATGAAATCAATTTCTCAAAAAAATAAAGTGTGTGATTTACAGGCGCTTCCCCACAATAAGAGCAAGTGTTTTTTTTTATAGCCGTTTCATTCATTGGTAGCATAATAACATAAAAAAGACAGCCGAAAAACTCTAGGGCTGTCTCTTTTGTTAGAAAAACAAATGTTTTCTAGTGTCCGTCTCCGTTTATCATATTATTTATCATTATAAAGAATTTATAATACCCGACAAAAACATTATACCATATTTTAAACATGCGCAAGAGACTTGGGGATAACCAAAGGCGGATGAGGTGAGATTCGAACTCACGGTCCTTTTAAAGGGACGGCGGTTTAGTAAACCGCTGGTTTAAACCACTCACCCACTCATCCAAAATTCAAACAAAGTATAACAGAAAATTTGCAAAAGTGGATGAAAGATAAAAATATGTTAGAGTAAATAAAAAGGAGCCGTGTCAGAGCGGTCTAACGTACCTCTTTGCTAAAGAGGCAGGGGCTTCAAAACCCCTCGGCGGTTCGAATCCGCCCGGCTCCGCAAATTCTGGGTTAGAGCATTCCCGCCAAAAAATGCGTCGGCGCAAAGCGCCGATGATTGGGCTGAATTCCCGCCAAACCCAAACCCCGCCAAGATTTTCCACGCTCCGCGTGGCTCAAAAAGTACGGTTCGATTGTGAATTTTAAAGTTCGAACCGACTTTTTGGAACAAATGAAGAAAATCTTCATTTGTTTTCTCGTTAGCCAATTCCGCGTTGGTAATATTGTCCTTTAGGAATTTTTCTGTAAGTTCGAACCGATTATGAGATTTTTTCTCAAAAGATGCTAATTTCTCTTTGAGAAGCTGTTTAGAGCCGACAAGCACACTTTTAGCATCGCGATATTCTTCAAGTGAAAGTGCGCTCTCTAAATACGCCGTCATCAGCTTCTCTATTTTAGAATCCAAAAGAGAAATTTCGTCTTTGGTCGATTGAGAAAAAATCTCTCTCGATTGGATTTCGGTTGATTGATCTTTTCTGTTTTCTTCAATCATCCATTTTATCCAATCGAGTGGCAAAGAAATTTTTTTGATATTTTTTTTGATTTCGGAAGTGATGATTTCTTCGCGAACATATTTTTGCGTGCAGGGATTTTTCCTTTTAGTACAACGGAGATAGTTGTGCCCTTTTTGGGTTTCGGTGGTAATGAAACAGCCACATTCTCCGCAACGGAAAAATCCACGATATAAATATGTTTTGAAACCAGTGTCTTTTGGTTTGCTCTTTCTCATCATCACTTCCTGGCATTGGTCAAAAAGTTTCTTTGTGATAATCGGCTCGTGTTTTCCTTCATGTATTTCACCACCATACCGCATCAGTCCAGAAAATATTGGATTTCTCAATATTTCGTGTATAACGGAAACGGAAAGTTCTTCACTTTTTATTGAGCGCAATCCAAGTCCAGTTATCATGTCCCTAATTTGTCGGAGAGTATATTTTCCACTTGCATATGCCTCGAACGCTTTCTTAATATATGGCGCGCGTTCTGGGTCGGGAATGATAATTTTTTTCTCGCTATCATTCAAATATCCCATCGGAGCGTTTCGAGGCCATATTCCTTCTTTTAATTTGTTTCGATGTCCTCTTTTAATATTCTCCGACAAATTATCTACATAATACTTGGATTGCGAAAATGCTATTGAGAGCATGAACTTTCCCTGCGGTGTGGGGTCAAACCAAAAAGTAGAAAATTTCAAATCTTTTATTATTTCTGTATCAACGAGGTAGATTATTTTCCCTCCATCTACCGAGTTTCTCGCAAGTCTGTCCGGGTGCCACGCCAAAATACCTTGTGCTTCGCCTTTTTCCATTCGTTCCATCATTTCATTAAATACCGGACGGCCTGGTATTTTGGCGGTCTGCTTTTCGATAAAGACATCTATAATTTCCAAACTTTCCTTAAGCGCTAACTCTTTCAATTCAGAAAGTTGATCGGAAATACTGCGGACTTGTCTGTCTTTGTCGTCTGTGGACTTGCGAGTATATATGAAAAACTTTTTGGTTTGATTATGCATATTGTTCAATATTACCTTTACATATTTTGTATTGGTGAACGATGAGCCACGCGGAGCGTGGAAAATCTTGGCGGGGTTTGGGTTTGGCGGGAATTCAGCCCAATCATCGGCGCTTTGCGCCGACGCATTTTTTGGCGGGAATG
>C687J35174_10011428_pt1 | contig 10932 bp, 7 predicted proteins | sample RifCSPhighO2_01_FD_35174 | JGI IMG/M metagenome (IMG submission 35174) | reverse complement strand
ATTCTAGCTCCGGTTGTCCGCGATCGCAAAGGTGAATTTACTGCGCTGTTTGAAAATCTGCGGGCCAAGGGTTACGCCAAAGTGCGCATTGACCGGCATATATATGATTTGTTTGATGTGCCGGTGCTTTTGAAAAATAACAAACACACAATAGAAGTGGTAGTAGATAAATTCGTCCTAGAGAAAAAACTGCTGCGTGACAAAATTGCCCTTTCCAACTTTAAAACCCGCTTAACTGATTCAATTGAGCAAGCCCTGGGATTGTCTGACGGATTGGTTATCATAAGCCAGGTACTTGACGCGGCGTTTACGTTTCCCGATAAACCAAATGAGCTCAGTGACCACTTGTTTTCTGAGCGGTTCTCCTGTCCACTCTGCAATATCAGTATTGCCGAAATTGAGCCGCGGATTTTTTCCTTTAACTCACCACATGGTGCCTGTCCCACCTGTTCCGGCATCGGTAACCTGCTCAAAATTGACGCCAGTCTGGTCTTTAATCCAAATCTGACTATTTCCGAAGGCGGTATTCTGCCCTATTCCAAAATGTTTTTTCATGATACCTGGTTTTCCCGAATTGTCACCACTATGGCCAACGAACAAGGGATCAATTTACGAATTCCCATCAGTCAGTTACCTGATAATCAACGGAAACTTCTGCTCTTCGGCACCGGTGACCAACTCTATACCGTACGCGGCACCAATCGGATGGGGCAGCTGACCCGGATTCATGAAACGTACTCGGGGATAATTAGCGATCTGGAAAAACGCTTTAGCGAAACTGAGTCAGAGTTTGTGAGAGCAGAAATTGCCAAATTTATGCGCACCGAAATTTGTCCGGAGTGTAGGGGCGCGCGTTTGAAAAAAGAAGTTCTAGGCATCACCATTGAACAAAAATCAATTGTGGAAATAACGAGCCTGGCAATTGATAAAACTCTTGTGTTTATTACGCAATTACCAACCCGGTTATCAGCGCGGGAACAGCTGATTGCCGCCTCAATTCTCAAAGAAATCGGTACCCGGCTGTCGTTTCTCAGCGCAGTCGGACTTGAGTACTTATCACTTGACCGGGGAGCCGCTACTCTGGCTGGCGGAGAGGCGCAACGGATTCGCCTCGCCTCACAAATCGGCTCCGGGCTGTCCGGAGTTTTATATGTTCTTGATGAGCCGTCAATCGGCTTACATCAACGGGACAACCGGCGTTTAATTACCACACTGAAGAAACTGCGCGACCTGGGTAACACCGTCGTTGTCGTTGAACACGACCGGGAAATTATAGAAGAAGCGGATTGGGTGTTTGATTTTGGCCCGGGAGCGGGAAGTAAAGGGGGACAGATGATCTTTTCCGGTACGCCTGACAAATTGTTAACTGCTTCTTCAACAACTACCGGCAAATATTTAAAAAATCCAAAACTGCTCACCATTTCTCATCAAATATCTTTACCGCAAGGCAGCATTACGATCCAGGGCGCCAGCGGCAACAATCTTAAAAAGATAGACGTTTCGTTTCCTTTAGGCCAGTTTATTTGCGTCACCGGTGTCTCCGGTTCAGGTAAGTCAACTTTAATTACTGAAACTTTATATCCGGCGTTGGTTGAATCAAAACGCTATACCAAGTTACAGGCGGCGACTTTTATGGAAATTGCCGGAGCTGAACTCATCGACAAAATAATTTTAGTTGACCAGTCACCCATTGGCCGCACGCCCAAAAGCAATCCGGCCACCTATACCGGTCTGTTTACTGCAGTGCGTGACCTCTACTCGCAACTGCCTGATGCGCGCGCCCGGGGATACAAACCCGGCCGGTTTTCCTTTAATGTCAAAGGTGGCCGCTGTGAAACGTGCGAGGGTGAAGGGCAAATCAAAATTGAAATGCAGTTTTTGTCTGATGTCTTTGTCAGTTGTGAGGTGTGTCACGGCAAACGTTACAACAGTGAAACGCTCGAAGTTAAGTTCCACGGTAAATCAATTGCCGAAGTTCTGGATATGACCGTCGACGAAGCAGTTGAGTTTTTCCGGAACTTGCCTGGAACTCACGAAAAACTGCAAACACTTAAGGATGTCGGCCTTGGTTATATTCACTTAGGACAATCTGCACCGACGTTGTCCGGCGGCGAGTCGCAGCGCGTGAAACTGGCAACCGAACTGTCAAAACGGCAGACTGGTAATACTGTTTATATTCTTGATGAGCCAACAACGGGACTGCATTTTGCCGATATTAAAAAATTTTTGGAAGTGGTCGTGCGCCTGGTTGCTAAAGGTAATACCGTGATTGTGATCGAACATAATCTGGATGTTATTAAAAATGCAGATTATCTCATAGATCTTGGGCCAGAGGGCGGGGATAAAGGCGGGTACGTTATCACGACCGGCACACCTCAGGAAGTTGCCAAACATAAAACGTCTTATACTGGACAGTTCTTACGTGAGATTTTAAAATAAACTCATGTAGTTTACTTTTCGAAGAGTAAGTATACTAATTTCTGTTTATATTCATGCGCATCCGAACTGTCCTCACAACGTTATTGCTCGTGCTGGCAAGTTGCACAACAGCCAAAGCTGCCGACTTCAGTTTTGACTACGATGTTACTTATGCGGTTAAAGACACTGGGACTACGCATGTCCGGCAAAATATCATTATCACGAATGAAACCACGCAGTACTATCCCCGCAACTACACGTTGACGATTTCCTCAAATTCAGTGACGAATGTGAACGCCCGTGACTCAGGCCCAATTACCCCGGAAGTGAGTTTGAACAATGATGAAACTACGATTACGGTACCGTTTAACACCATCGCCGCCGGGATTCACAAAGAACTTCCGTTTACCCTCGAATATGACCTCGATGAGGTAGCCACACTTAAGGGCGGGATCTGGGAAATAATTATTCCCGGAACAGAAAAAAAGGAGGATGTCAATTCGTATACGATAACGCTCGCAACACCCGATTCATTTGGGTCACCTGCGTACTTCTCACCTTTGAAAAAAGCAACGGATCTCGTTTGGGAGTGGCCGGAACACGCGGGTCGGGGAATTAGCGCGGCTTTCGGCAATTTGCAGTCGTTTGCTTTTACTCTGCATTACCATCTGTTTAATGACAGTAGTAGAAGTGAACTGCAGGAAATTACCCTGCCCCCGGATACGGCGTTTCAAAAAATAATTATCAACAGTATGTCCGAAACACCCCAGTCCGTACGAACGGATACCGATGGTAACTGGCTGGCCACTATTTCGCTTTCCCCACGCTCTGAAAAAGAAATCATCGCTTCCGGAACCGCTTATTTATTCATTAAGCCGCAACCCGGGTTCGCTCAAAAATTAAGTGATGCAGATTACCAAACCTATACCAGTAACCAGCCCTATTGGGATCAATCCGAAGAAATCATAGCCAAAGCCAAAGAACTCAAAACTGCCGAAAATATTTATAATTTCGTGGTTTCACATTTGCAGTATGATTACTCGCGCTTGGAACCGGGAATTGAACGGCTGGGAGCCAAAACCGCCTACGCCTACCCAGGGCGGTCAGTCTGCATGGAGTTTAGTGATCTATTTGTCGCCCTGGCCCGGTCTGCCGGGATTCCGGCCCGGGAAATCCACGGGTATGCCTACACCACTAATTCTAGATTACAACCGTTATCCTTAGGCGCCGATATATTACATGCCTGGGCTGAATACTATGATGATAACCGGCAGTTGTGGATTCCGGTTGATCCGACCTGGGGTAATACCACTCATGGCGTCAATTATTTCCACCAGCTGGATTTTAACCATGTGGCCTTTGCCATATTAGGCGTTGATAGCGGTTACCCGTACCCAGCCGGCGCCTTCCGGACTTCTAACAACCAAAAAGATGTGTTTATTGAATTTACTACCCCGGATCCCAAGATGCCGCAACCTGAATTTTTACTCAAATTTCCTCCGTTTATGTTTACCATTTCTGGCTTCAAAACCACAATTCCCATCACAGTTGCCAATACCGGGTCCGTTTTAATTCCCAGGCTTGTACTGACGACTACCACGTTTAACGCACGTGCGCAAACCGAATCCCAACTTCCACCCTTTGCAACTACTGTGGTTCCGCTGCAGATTAACCCGGGGATTGTGTGGGCTGGCGGAAAAACACCCTTTGTGGTAACTGCGGATGGCCAGGAATTTTCATCTACCATAACCGTTATCCCCATTTATGTTCCAGTTGCAGCTGGCGCCTTCGCCGTTGCCCTGTTTGGTATACTGATACTTCATGTCAAACGCAAACTTACTCGCTAAAATCTCCTTAGCTCCGAAACGTCCTGGAGTCTACCGCTATTTAGATGACACCGGCAGAGTGCTGTATGTTGGCAAGGCCCTGCAACTTAAAGACCGGCTCAAGTCTTATTTTCAAAGTGATGTGTCAACCAAAACCCGGCAAATGATTTCCCTTGCCCGGAGTGTTGACTGGATCGAAACCGGTTCTGAGTTTACCGCACTCCTGCTTGAGGCGCGACTCATTAAACTCCACCAGCCGCATTACAATATTGCTTTGCGCGATGATAAAAGCTACATTTATGTCTTCATTAGTACGGGTGAAGAATTTCCAATTGTCGTTTTAGCCCGTAAACCCAAACAAGATGCGGTCAAAGGTAAGTGGAAAATCTACGAAAATTTAAAAGGCGAGTTCTTTGGCCCCTATGCCTCCAGTCGAGTGACCCACGAACTGCTGCGCAAATTGCGCCGTGTCATTCCCTTTTGTCAACAAAAATCCGGGAGTAAGCGGGTTTGTTTTTACCATCATTTGGGACTCTGCACGCCGTGTCCGGCCGGCATCCGGAAAACTACGGGAACTGAATATCAGCAGTTAAAACGTCACTATCGCAGCCAGATCCGCAAACTTACGCAGATTTTATCAGGCAAACTTGATCTGGTGCAAAAAGAATTGACGCAGGAAATGCGCGCATTTGCTCAAAATTTGGAATTTGAAAAGGCTCAAAGCGTGAAACGGCAATTGCGGCGTTTCGAATGGTTACTTTCATATCATGACACCACGAGTTCATTCCTGGGAAACTCGAATTTTTACTTTAATGAGCAACACAAAGCCTGCAATGAGTTACAACGTCTGCTTAAAAATAACGGGATCGAGCTTAACTTTCCACACCGGATCGAATGTTTTGATATTTCAAATTTCCAGGGGGCAGATTCGTTTGCATCACAGGTGGTATTTATTGACGGCGTGCCGGAAAAAAAAGACTACCGTATATACCGGATGCGCATAGAGGGTAAACCGAATGATGTTGCTCAGCTGGCAGAAGCAGTCAATCGAAGACTCACGCATAGAGAATGGCCTTACCCGGACCTTTTGATTGTTGACGGGGGTAAACCACAGGTAAGTACCATTCGTAAGCTTCTCCTGGAAAACACGACTAAGCTTCCGCTGATTGGTCTGGCAAAACGGAATGAGCAAATTATTCTTCCCGAAGACAACGGTTTTGCGACGATTTCGCTCGGCAGGTCGCACCAGGCATTACAACTGGTGCAGGCAATAAGAGACGAAGCGCATCGTTTTGCAAATTCCCGGCATCGGGCAGCACAAAGAAAACGCGTATTGACGCGGGGCTCCTGAATGTAGAAAATGGTGTAAACCTATGAAACACCTGCTCCGGACTTATTTCTTTTACCTGGTTGCTCTGTTTCTGGCAACTCAGGTTTTCGCAGGTAGTTTTACGCTTCCCCACGATATTAAAACCTGGCTGATTGCCGCAGGCATGCTCTCCATCCTGAATCTACTTCTGAAACCGATTTTAAACCTGTTACTGTTACCGATCACCTTATTAACCCTGGGGCTGTTCTCTTTTGTAATCAACGCCGCCGTCTTTTATTTATTTTTACAACTTATGCCTCAGGCCAGTATCAGCGCCTGGACATTTCCCGGGCTGACAATTTCCGGCGTGAATGTGCCGGTTGTTGAACTGCCTTATTTGGGAACGCTGATTGCAGTATCGGTACTCGTGAGCGTCAGTACCAACTTTTTGGCATATCTGGTAGAATAACGCAACCGATGAAAAGCGAACCAAAGATTGTGTGCCTGGGAGGCGGAATAGGGACCGTGCAATTGCTCCGGGGTTTACGCCACTATACCCACAGTATCACCGGAATTGTTTCGATGGCCGATGACGGTGGCAGCGGTGGCAGACTGCGCCGCCTCTACAGCATTCCCCCTCCGGGAGATCTGATTAATTGCCTGGCTGCGCTTTCCAACGCCGAACCAATGCTACTGGAACTCCTGAAATTCCGCTTTAAAGGCGCGCGGTGGGGAAGAGATGATTCGCTCGGTGGGCATAAACTCGGTAACCTGATTCTGGTTGCTCTCACCCAAATCACCGGTGACTTTAATAAAGCCCTTTCCGAAATGCAACGGATTTTCCGCTCCCACGGAATCATCTTGCCGGCAACCAATGAAAACGTCTCCATCTGGGCCAAAACCATTGAAGGTAGAACGGTTAGGCGCGAGGAAAATATTGATCTGGGTAAATATCCGGGCATACGTGAGATTGCCGAAGTACATCTCGAACCGGAAAAAAACTCAAGTCCCAAAGAGGTGAAACAGGCGATTCTGGACGCTAATCTCGTTATTGCCGGTCCGGGTGACTTGTATACCACAATCTTACCGCTGCTTTTGGCTCGGGATATTCAGACGTGTCTTAAGAAAACGCAGGCCAAAACAGTATTTGTCGTTAATATTGCCAATAAACCATTTGAAACCCCGCATTATGAAGCATCCGAATATCTCACCGCGATTAAAAAACATTTGCATGTATTTCCTTTTCAGTCCGTGCTCGTCAATACCAACACCAAACCGGTGATTCCTGAAAAATTGCACTATAGCTACGTTCCAATTGACCGTTCAGCCATGCGCGCGTATAATTGTGACATCATTACTGCCGACCTCGTTGATGAAGAATTCCCGTTATACCATGATCCGGAAAAAACCGCCCGGAAACTGATTTCTTTATTATGAAAACCGTTGTGCTTATAGTCCAAATAGCTGTTTCGGTTGCGCTCATTGCCTCAATTCTGTTGCAAGCCAAAGGCACCGGAATGGGAGCTGCATTCGGGGACACCGGTCAGCAATACCGCAGTAAACGGGGAGTGGAAAAACTACTCTACCGCGGGTCAATTATTTTGGCTGCATTATTTCTATTGACTGCACTTGTCAACGTACTCATGGGGTAGTAATAATCCGTAAACTTCAAAAGGAGGACTGGTGTGACCGTACCCAAGAAAATTCGAGTCGCGAGTTGGTTTATTGGCGGGATGGTCCGCAAACACCACCGGAAAATCAGTGTGGGTTTCATAGCCGGTATTGCGCTCGTGTTACTGTTTTTGCGTTTTGGGGCAACTCTAACCAGTCGCCTGACCGAGCAACACACAGTCATGGGTCTGGTTGGCTCGTTCACTCCGACCCAACTGCCGATTGAGATTCAACGCCTCCTGAGTGTCGGCTTGACCTCAGTAGATGCGACCGGTGATGTCAGTCCGGCGCTTGCCACGAGTTGGACGGTTTCACCCGACGGCAAAGAATATACCTTTTCACTACGCACGAATGTAAGCTGGCATGACGGTAAACCATTCACCGCCTACGACGTTAACTACAACTTGCGTGATGTGGAATTTACCGCACTGAACGATTCTACACTCCAGGTGAAACTCAAGGAACCGTTTACTCCCTTGCCGTCATTTTTATCAAAGCCGTTGTTTCGTAAAGGCCTAATCGGCCTGGGGTCGTACAAAATTTCCGCCATCCGACTCAAGGGCGAGTACGTTTCCTATAGCAAGCTTACTTCACTTGAACCGGATCTGCCGGAACTCGAAATTAAATTTTATCCTTCGGAAACTATGGTCAAAACCGCCTTTAAACTGGGCGAGGTGACGATGCTTGATGAAATTACTGACCCTGATCCATTTACGGCGTGGAACACCGTCACGTTACAGGAAAACCGCAAATTTGACCATTATGTCGGCGTATTTTTTAACTTGAACAATGAGTTTATTGCGGCCAAGAAAAAAGAGCTGCGTCAGGCGCTCGCGTATGCAATTACCAAATCCGAAGAAAACCGCGTCGCCACGCCCCTGTCTACCAAATCCTGGGCTTATACCAATCGGGTCAAACAGTACGAAAAGGATGAGGGTGCAGCGCGTGAGCTGATTGAAGGCATCGGCATTCAACCGGAAGACACGATTACCCTGTCCACTTTTCCCGCGTATTTTGGACTTGCCCAAACAATTGCGAGCGAGTGGGAAGCGGTGGGTATGAAAACAAAAATTAAAGTTGAAAACAGTGTGCCGACTGACTACCAGGCGCTGCTCGTCGCCCAGGAAATTCCGCCTGATCCCGACCAGTACCCGATGTGGCACTCAACCCAGAAAGAAACCAACATCACCGGCTATGCCAATCCCAAAATCGACAAACTCCTTGAGGACGGACGCAAGGAAACTGATCCGGAGAATCGGGAAGTCATCTATTTTGATTTTCAACGGTACTTAGTCGAAGACGCGCCGGCGATTTTTCTCTTCCACCCGGTGACATATACCGTGACGAGGAAGTAAGTTTATTACGGAATTCTCCATTCAATATCTAATGATCGACACTTTGGGCCGCCGTAATAGTCAAACTGATCAGCTCCAAGTTCTACTATTGGAATTCCGTTTTGTTCAAGGTTATTTATAACCTCCTCTCCAACGATCTCTCGAGTTGTAACTAACGCTTTTCCATCTAAATACTTAATGTTGAGAGCGCCTTGGAGAACTCGTTCATGTGCAACCGGAATGAAACGTACCCTCGGAAAACTTTTAGATAAAGAACGATTAACCGCTCGATTAAAAAAATCATCAATAAATAGTATTGGTATTCTATCTTGGCCAACAATTCCGGAAATTAATAAATCAATATGTTTAGTGCCGTAAAATGGTTTTTCAGCATCAGGCGTACTTAGCAGATCTTTAAAAATTGTAAGCATTGTTAGAAGATATGGCTCGTTTTTAGGAATTTTTCTTTCTGAAGTTAAAACTCGTAAATATCTATCTATATCTTTATCGGGGCAAGTAAATAACACTATGTTTGAATTAGCAAATGGGACAATTTGACCGCCTTCAATGTGTTCACCTATTCTGAGGTTGGGTAATAAAGGCTCAAGGTCTTCTTCCTTAATCTGCAATTTTTCCATGATACTATCTCTAACATACATTTGGCTTGCCGTATAACCATAAAAGTTATTATTAAACTGTGTTCCAAGGTCAGCGGGAAAAAAATCGGTTTGAAAAGGGGTGACAACAATCAATCTACCCGGAAAATTAGTTTCTAACTTACTGGTGAGTTCAGGCAAACGTTCTCTTTTGTGAAAATAATAAATTAAAGCACCCTTAGGGTGCCGTTGTAACAATTCTAAAGGTCTAAAGCTTTCTCCTTCCATATAAATATACTAACATTCGTGTGGAGATTACCGTTGTTCATCTTCTTCCATACACACTGGTGACCGCTGAGGGATTCGAACCCCCAACCCCTTCGATGTAAACGAAGTGCTCTACCATTGAGCTAAGCGGTCGTAATTTGCGTCAAGAAAAATGAAGCGCTGGCAATGTTTCCCAACTTGAACCAATTATACAGTTTTACGAGCAATTACGGCAAGTTTATGCGCTTTATTTAGCCTGACTTCGAGCAAATCATTTTCACACATGTTACGATACCGCGAGATCTTACGAAAGGTAGATTTTCCGTATGAAGAAGAAAACAGTAGTTTTGGGAATTACGGGAGGAATTGCCGCAGTCAAAATACCCGAACTTATTACGCTCCTTAGAAAGGATGGGATTAATGTCATTCCAATAATGACAGAGAGTGCCGGTCGGATAATTAACCCCAAAGAGATAGAAAAAATAACTGATTCTTCTGTTTATACAAATCTTTTTACTAAAGATTTTGATACAAAAAAAATCCTCGACACACGTCACGTTGACCATATTGATATTGCAGATTCCGCTGATTTAGTAGTGGTTGTACCGGCCACCGCGAATATATTGGCAAAATTAGCTCATGGCATAGCCGATGATTTCCTCACCACAACGCTATTGGCGGTAACTTGTCCTATTCTGCTTTGTCCGTCAATGAATGTGCATATGTGGTCAAATTCCGTTGTTCAGGATAACGTGACACGACTCAAACATTACGGATATATTTTGCTTGAACCAGTTTCAGGTATGTTGGCCTGCGGCTATGAAGGGTCAGGTCGGTTACCTAAAATCAATACTATTTATTCAGAGATAAAAACTTTGCTTGGTAAAAATACTGTACTTGTAGGAAAAACGATTTTAGTTACAGCAGGGGGGACTGTTGAAAAAATTGATGAAGTACGCACCCTTACCAATCGCAGTTCCGGAAAAATGGGGGTTGCGATTGCTGAGGCATGTTTCCTTCAGGGTGCGAAGGTCATTTTACTACGAGCTAAGCGTTCAGTTTCACCCCGATACGCAATGGAAGAACACATCTTTGAAACAGCTGATGAATTATCATTGCTGCTCCGTAAACTTACGCCAAAGGCTGATATTTGTTTCCATGTGGCAGCCGTATCAGACTTTGCAGTGCAGAAAAAACCCGGAAAAATATCAAGTGACACATCAATTAAATTAACATTGCTACCACGACAGAAACTGTATCGAGAAATTAAAAAAATAAATCCGGCAATATTTCTTGTTATTTTTAAGGCTGAATGGGAAAAGTCTCATAAACAGATGATAAAAACAGCGCAAGAAACTCTTATGCGTGAACCAATTGATGGTGTCGTCGTGAATGATGTCGGAAAGCCAAACCGCGGATTTGAAGGGGATATGAATGAAGTTATAGTCGTGAAAAGAGATAAAATACAAAAAATTTTGTCATTAAAAAGTAAACGAGAGTTGGCACGGGAA
>C687J35174_10011421_pt1 | contig 10935 bp, 14 predicted proteins | sample RifCSPhighO2_01_FD_35174 | JGI IMG/M metagenome (IMG submission 35174) | reverse complement strand
TCGAACTCCCGTCTCACAAATTTCTTATCGAAATTTCCACGGATGTGCGGGGCACATCCGGTTCACTTCATATTCGGGGCGCCGAGAATCGAACTCGGATCTTACAATTCGCTGCTCGCGAATTCCACGGAAGCACCCCATGCTTCCGATTCACTCCGCCTTCGGGGTGGGGAGAATCGAACTCCCGTCTCACGAACCCGAATCGTGTATACTGCCGCTGTACTACACCCCGAAGCCAGAGTGAATCCCAAATCGTGCCTGCCCCGTTGCCTGCCTGCCAGCAGGCAGGTACTATAATCGTGCCGCGCGCGTAGCTCAGTCGGTTAGAGCGTACGCTTCACACGCGTAAGGTCTCTGGTTCGATCCCAGACGCGCGCAAAGCATCCTTACTCTTACATAAAATTACAAAAGGTAGAAGCGTCGGCCCGAAGGACGACGCTTCCGTGAAGAACGGTGGAGGAAACCCTAAGGCGACCTCCATGGCATCTCGTACCTTTCGGCCAGAGTGCCGTTGAACACGCGTTGGAGCTCCCGATCGGCAGCCCGAGCCAAGTCGGTGTTGTCGCGGCTTTCGAAGCACATGACAACTTCGTAGTGCACCTGGCGACGCTTGAGGTAAGTGCCGCCAGAGCAATGCGATTCGCCAAGGTCTGCGTGGAGGTTCGTCGTGTCGTCCGGATAGGGCTTAAAGCCGAAATACTGGACGTTCACGCCGGACGCCCGAAGCGCCTCGACAAAGGCCGTGATAGCACCTTCTGCGATCGTTATAGGCCCGCGGCAATCGTGGAGGTCAGTAGAGATGCGGACTCCTCCGTACTCCACCGTTGGAACAATTCCGGCTGCGCTTTCCGCAACCTCAAGAGCAGGTTTTTCCATCTCATGACACCCCTTCTTGTGCAAGGTCGCGGAAAAGCTCCGCTGCAATTGAGTATAAAACCATCTCGCGAGAATGCAATAGTATTTGACGCCTTGTCAAAGAAAACTGTGTATAACTCACCGTGGCGTTTTTAGCGCCGCGGGCGGAAAAAACAAAAACTTTTTGCGTTTACAAAAGTACGGTGACTTTTTCGCGGGAGACTTCGAGAATCCCTTTTTCGACGGAAAAATTTTCTTCGCCTCCTTCAGTGCGAACGGTAATCGTTCCCTGCCGAAGCGGCGTTACAAGTGGCATATGTTTAGCAAGCACGGTGAGCTCCCCCGCAGAGCCGGGAAGCGTTACCGATTTCGCATCGCCGTGAAAAAGCACGTCAGAGAGCGTCGTGATTGTGAGCGAAAAAGTCATAGGTTTTTAAATTATTACGATATATCGTAATAAATTATTTCCCGAGCGTTTCAATGCCTCCTTTCAGATAAAAGTCCTGCTCGCCTTTTTCATCGTGTTTGCCGTCAAGAATCTCCTTGAAGCCTCGCACGGTATCCGCAAGCGACACCGAGACGCCTTTGATGCCGGTAAATGGTTCGCCGACGAAAAACGGCTGGGAGAGAAAGCGCTGGAGCTTGCGGGCACGGTTCACGATGAGCTTGTCCTCATCCGAGAGCTCTTCAATGCCGAGAATCGCGATAATGTCTTGAAGGTCTTTATATCGCTGAAGCACTTTTTTAGTTTCGTTTGCAACGGTGTAGTGTTCTTCCCCTACAATTGAAGGGTCAAGGGCACTCGAGCCAGAGGCGAGCGGGTCAATGGCCGGATAGATACCGATAGAAGCAAGCTGGCGAGAGAGCACCACCGTTGAATCGAGGTGGGCGAAGGTAGTCGCGGGCGCCGGGTCGGTGAGATCGTCCGCCGGCACATAGACCGCCTGTACCGAGGTAATAGAGCCTTTATCGGTTGAGGTGATGCGCTCCTGCATCTGTCCCATTTCCTCCGCAAGCGTCGGCTGGTAGCCCACCGCGCCCGGTACGCGACCGAGAAGCGCGGAGACTTCAGAACCTGCCTGAATAAAGCGGAACACATTGTCCATGAAAAAAAGAACATCCTTGCCCATTGAGTCGCGAAAGTATTCCGCCATGGTAAGTCCCGTGAGGCCGACTCGGGCACGGGCCCCCGGTACTTCGTTCATCTGCCCGAACACCAGCGCAGTTTTTGCCAGAACTCCGGACTCGGTCATCTCTCGATAGAGCTCATTTCCCTCACGCACGCGCTCACCGACTCCCGCGAATACCGAATAGCCGCCGTGATTCGTTGCGACATTACGGATGAGTTCCTGAATAAGCACGGTCTTCCCCACTCCCGCACCGCCGAAAAGCCCGACCTTTCCGCCTTTGATGAAGGGCGAAATGAGATCGATCGCTTTAATGCCGGTTTCAAATACCTCTGTTTTTGTCTTTTGCTCTTTAAAGGTTGGCGCTTTCCGATGAATCGGCAGGCGTGGCGTCCCCGCAGGAATTTCTTCTTTGCCGTCCGTTGTCTCCCCAAGCACCGTGAAAAGCCGCCCGAGAGTTTTTTCGCCGACCGGAACGCTAATTGGTGCACCAGTATTTTTCACCAAGATGCCGCGCGAAAGCCCTGCGGTGTCGGAGAGAGAAATCGCCCGAACGCGGTCAAGCCCGAGATGCTGGGCCACTTCAAGCACCATACGCTGTCCATCGTTCTCGCAAGTAAGGGCAGTTCGAATCGGCGGCACGCCGTTTTCGAAATACACATCCACGACCGGTCCGATAACTTGCTTGATAATGCCGTCTTTCATATTCATATTTCAATAAGCGTTCCGCCGATAATTTCCGAAACTTCTTTAGTAATTGCCGCTTGGCGCGCCCGATTGAATTGTCGATTCAAAGATTTGCCCATGTCCTCAGCCTTATCTCCCGCATTTTTCATCGCAACCATGCGCGCAGAAAATTCTGATGCCTTCGCTTCCAAAGCGCCATGATAGAGAAAAATAGAAACCAGGTAGGAAGTCAGATTCTCAAAAATATCTTCTGGCGAGGGTTCGAGCGTATACACTTCACTTTCACGGTATGGGGCCGATGTATATAAATCCGAGAACTTTCCTTTAACGGGGACAATGCCTCCGACGACCTCACGAAGCGCCTGCATATCAAGCGGCAAGATTTTACGCACCACCGCCTCCTGCCGGAACGTCGAAAGAAAGTTGGTGTAGCAAAGAAGCACTTCATCAAACTCTCTTTTTTTGTAGAGCTCAAGGGCTTGACTCGCGACTGTTTCAAGCCCGGCTAAAGCGGGAAAATCTTCCATGCGCTCCCGCGCAAGAACCATATTCCAGCCGCGCTTGTGGAAATAATCGCTCGCTTTCCGGCCGAGCGCGATAACGCCAACCGTTTCTTTTGTTCTCCCGCGCTCCGCAAGAGCTGAAACGGCCCGCCCGAGTACGGCGCTGTTGAGACTCCCCGCAAGCCCGCGGTCGCTTGTCATAACAATCATGAGAGTACGTTGAACCTCACGTGATTTAATGAAATCGTGTTCTCGAAGATCAGTGGCACCGGAAATCCGAGTGAGAATAGAAAGCGCCGAGAGTGCAAAGGGGCGTGCGATAAGAGCTTTCTCTTGCGCTTTGCGCATCTTCACCGCCGAAACCGCTTCCATCGCCTTCGCGACTTGCTGAGTTTTTCCAACTGCCCGAATTTTGCTTTTGATTGCTTTTGATTGCACGTTAGTACTGGATTACGCCATCGCTTTAAAAAAGGATTCAATAGCTTGCTTGAGTTCTGTTTCTGTATCTGCCGCCAAATCCCCTGTTTCAGCAATTTTCTGAAGCACTTTTGCGTGATTGTTCTCAAGATAAGTGAGCAATCGTTTTTCCGTTTCGGAAATTTTGAGAAGTGGTGTTTTGTCGAAAAAGCCGTTGACGCCCGCGTAGATGGAGGCGACTTGCTGGGCCAAGGGAAGCGGCTCGTATTTATTTTGCGTCAGAAGCGCCGAGAGCCGCTCGCCCTTTTCGATGCGCTCGCGCGTTTGCGCGTCGAGGTCGCTCGAAAATTGCATAAAAGCTTCGAGTTCGCGGAATTGCGCAAGCTCGAGTTTGATACGGCCGGCGACTTTTTTCATCGCCTTGGTTTGCGCGGCGGAACCGACACGTGACACCGAGATACCGATGTTTAACGCCGGTTTCATTCCCTTGTTGAAAAGATCGGTGTCGAGGAAAATCTGGCCATCCGTGATTGAAATAACGTTCGTCGGGATGTAGGCGGAGACGTCGCCCTCCTGTGTCTCAATAATCGGAAGCGCGGTGAGAGATCCGCCGCCTCGCTCTGGAGAAAGTTTTGCCGCCCGCTCCAGAAGCCGTGAATGGAGATAAAAAATATCGCCCGGATACGCTTCGCGTCCCGGCGGACGGCGCAGAAGAAGGGAGAGCTGCCGATATGCAACCGCGTGTTTGGAGAGGTCGTCATAAATCACCAAAGCATCCTTTCCTTTTTCCATAAAGTATTCTCCAATGGTCGCACCGGCGAAGGGAGCGAGAAACTGCAGAGCGGCACTTTCTGCCGCGGAAGCGGTAACGATGATTGAGTATGAAAGCGCTCCGCGTGTTGCAAGTTCATGCACCAAGCGAGCCGTCTTTGACTCCTTCTGCCCAATGGCAACATAGATGCAAATAGGGCGTGTGGCTTCCGGTATGGATTTTTGATTGAGAATGGTATCGATTGTGATCGTCGTTTTCCCTGTACCGCGGTCTCCGATGATGAGTTCGCGCTGCCCGCGACCTATGGGGATGGTCGCGTCAATTGCCTTGATGCCGGTCTGGAGCGGCGTATTAACGGGAGCGCGATCAATAACCCCGTAGGCAATACGCTCAAGCGGCCGCTCAACCCCCTCTGCGATGTCCCCTTTTCCGTCCAGGGGCTCGCCAAGCGCGGAGACAACGCGACCAAGCATCCCATCGGAAACAGGAATTGAAAGCACCCTCCCAAGGCGCTTCACTTTCATTCCTTCGGTGACTCGGGAGCCTTCGCCTAAAATAACGGCCTTCACCGTCTCTTCCTCGAGATTCAAAAGCATGCCAAAAAGCGTCTCTTTTTGCGCAAGCGCCGATTCCAGACTCTTGCCACTCGACTCGTCAAATTGAATCATCTCCATCATGCCTGCCTTCCCAAGCCCTTCAATGGTAGCAACCCCGTCCCCAACAGAAATAACGGTGCCGACTTCTTCTTCAATCGGCTGTGGCTGAAACGCCTCGAGCTCTTTTTTTATTTTTTCAACAATGGTTTGCATCCTGGTTACTGCACAAGAATTTTTTGATAGAGCTCTCGGAGCGCGCGCTTTCCGCTTGCGTCTATTCGGCGATGTTGTGTTTCAAGCACAAACCCCGAAGCAAGGGTTGGGTCGGCTACCGCGCGCAGAGTATACTCTTTTGGAAGCATCTCTCCATACTGCTCAAGTATTTCTTTTTGTGAAGCGCCGCTTACCGTTCGCATTGTTACGATACTTGCCCTTTCTCTCTTTATGAGTTCAAGAGTACATGCGCGCATAATTGCCGGAAGCAATTTCTGATGTCCGCGAAGCCTCAAAACCTCCTTCAAACGCACCAGTATGCCTTTGAGATCCCTCTCTTCTTTGCCCGCTAAAACCCCCGCGAGTGCTTGTGCATAATAGGTAGGTCTCATGCTGATTTGCGAATGATTTTTTCCGCCGCCAAAACAGCAAGACGCGCAATCTCCTCATGGCTTTCCTCGAGCGCTTTCTTTTTAAGAAGGCTCGCTTCGTGCTCGGCGGCGGCAGTAAGGGCGCGATGCTCTTTTTCTGCCTCTGCGACAATTTCCTCTCTCTGTTTTGCCCCATGCCTCTTTCCTTCCTCGACAAGGGCGTCTGCCTCGCGAATTGCGCGGTTGCGCTTCTCTGCCGCATCCGACTGCGCTTCCCCTAGCTGTATTTTGGCCGCCTCAGCATTACGCACTCCTTCAGCTATGTTCCCCCGGCGCTCGTCAATGAGTTTGAATACAGGCTTATAGAGAAAGCGCTTCAGAAGCAAAAGCAAAATGACAAAGTTGACGATTTGAAACGCCAAAAGCCGCCAATCAATGCCGAAGACGCCGATAATCTGCTCCATCCCGTTAGAGGTAGGACGCGCACCTAAGAGAGCGCGTTCCTACTGCAGAGTTAGGTTGAATGTATTCGACCTTAGTCATAGCGACAAATGTTGTGGGTCCGCGACCTCTAACGGGATCCATGAGCGCGAAGAAGAAGCCTTAAGTGAATTTGACCAGGAAACCAATGACCAGTGCGAAGATAGCGAGTGCTTCGGTGAACGCGATGCCGATAAACATCGTTGCCGTCACTTTGCCGGACGCTTCGGGATTTCGACCCATCGCCTCGAGGGCGTGGCCGACAATGATGCCGATGCCGATGCCCGGTCCGATGACCCCAAGCCCGACGGCGAGCGCCATACCGAGTGTCTTTGCCGCTTCAATGTCCATATAAAACGTTAATAAAATAAGCTAATAAATACTGCGCATGAGGTTAGTGCATTTCGGTAACCGCTATCTTGATGAAGAAGAGCGTGAGAAGGGCAAAAATCGCCGCTTGTATCACGCCAACCGCCACTTCAAACGCCATGAGCGGCACCGGCAGCACGATCGGGATAAGCGCCGCGAGAAGCCCGAGCATCACTTCCCCCGCAAAAATGTTGCCGAACAGCCGAAATGAAAAGGAAAAAAGCCGGGCAATCTCCGAAAAGAGGTCGATGACGCCGATCGCAAACCCGATCGGTGATTTCAGATTAACAAATTTAGAACCGTACTTCAAGACGCCGAGCACCGCGACCCCGGCAAACTCGATCATGATAAACGCCACGATTGCCAAGGCAAGCGTGAAGTTAAGGTCAGTCGCTGTCGCTCGAAGGAGCGGCACAAAGACCTCTTTTCCCCCTTCGGCATGATAGAAGCCGACGCTCCCGAATCCCGGCAGGAACGCCAAAAGATTGCCGAAAAGGATGACAATAAAAATACTTGCGATGAGGGGAAAATAGCGCTTCGCCAAATCGTGACTTTCGAGCACCCCGGCTACATATTCGTAAACGTCGCCGACAACCATTTCCCAAAGCATCTGGATACGTCCGGGTATAAGGCGAAGACGCCGTCCCGCTAGAATTGCGGCGCCGGCGACAAGCAAGGAAACGACCACAGTCGTTATGAGTGCGTTTGTCACGGGAATACCAAAAAATATTCCCAGTGTTTCGGCCTTGAGGACTATGTGAATACCTTCCATCCCGTTAGAGGTAGGACGCGCACCCAAAGAAGCACGTTCCTACTTATAGAATTAGATTGAATGTATTCGACCTTATTCATAGCGACAGTTGTTGCGGGTCCGCGACCTCTAACGGGATCCATCCATACGAATATACTATAGCCAGCAAAATTCCGCGACTCTGTATCTAAACGCACAGACTACCCATTGTATAAAGAGAGAAAACGGTTTATATAATAAGAAGAGGCAGAACCAGGGGACGGCCGATGAAAAAAGACGAGAAGTCTAATGATCCTCTCGTTGAAGAATACCTCGAAGAGTGTAAGCGAGACCGAGAGGCACGCAAGTTCGTCTCTGACAAGCAGCAAAAAGAAAAGAAAAGGAGGCGAAAATTGCGTAACAGGTTTCGGAGGTTTCGGAAATTTTTAGCGCCATCTCGATAGCAGTGACACCCGGCTGGAGTAATTTCCGAGCCGGGTGCTTGTTTTTTGGCCCTTTTTAATCTATCCGCTTGCGGCGGGGATAGGACGAGTTGAGTTTTATACGCTCAGACCCCTCTTTGCGAACTTGCAAAGAGGGGTCTAAGAACTTAGAGGCTCGTCACGGTTAATGTGATTCATGAGCGAGTAAGTTAGGCACAGCGGGAATGGATACGCCGTCTTGAGTAGTCTTTGACTTCTTGCGCCGGCGGATTGCCAGCTTCTTTTTCGAGTATTCCCCGAAATAGTGCGCGGCAACATTGCCGATGCCGCAGCCGAGCGCGTAGGCAACCACAATGCCAATGTTGTCTATCTGGTCAATGACCGTGCGGAGCACGTAATACCAGACGAACACGTGGACCATCGTTACTGCCGTAGAGCCGACGACGCTCTTCTCCTGGACGTATTTTGTCCAAAGAGTAGACAAGACCATTTCCGCCATGCCGATCAAAAAAATAATCAACATGGTTGTGCGTAATTAATTCACTTGTAAAAGTTCGACCTACGGGCTACAAGCCCAAACAAAAACAGCACCCGCGCCCCCTTGCGGAGGCAGTATGCTGATTTATTTTTTAATTATACCAGATTCTAGCTAGACGTCAAGACCCTGTTCGTGGCGTAATTTTTGGTGTCTGCGGTTGAAATAGCCAAAAACTTTCGGCGCAGTAGAGAGCAAATTCAAACTAAAAAGAATTCTTGATGTCTTTTCTTATAGTGACAACGGCCACCACGATGAGAGTGCTTATAAGCAGGGGAAACCACACTTGGGAAAACCACGGAACCGGAATTAAGAAAAGAACGTCGGGAGTTAACGGTGATGAGGGCCAACGAACTGTTGCCCACAAACCAATGTAGTAGGAGATATCCCAAACAGCGAAAGTCCAGAGAAATATTGCTAAACGCTCCCGCAAAGATTTAACGGCTACAAGAGCGATGCTAAGCAATATAATCATGGTAGCGGCTTCCCGAAAAAATTCTACTGCCAACAAACTCTTAGGCAATTGACTAAGAATTCCAGCCTGCTGGTACATGTCAGCTGAAAGTCTGGCAACGTCAGAAAGCGTGCCGCCATACCCAGGAAGAAGTCCCACCGCGGCACGAAGGTAAATTACAACTGAAGCTTCAACAAACCCGAAAGCAATTCCAAATAAAGCACAAACAATAAGAACGAACTTTGAAATGANGAGTCCATCTTTTCGCCAGAAATAATACACGGCGAATGGNATAATAATGAAGAGATTTANCCACCAAGGCTGTGCAAAAAGCTGAAATTCGTTCATGGATTTAATTGTCAATTTTGGACCAGCGGGGGATCGAACCCCGGACCTCCTCATTGCAAATGAGGCATTCTACCACTGAACTACTGGCCCGTTTGCATGATTATACTTGGAATTTCACTTATGAGAAGAAATATGGTACAAGTCTTGCGGAACAGGAAGGAATCCCCCCATGCCGACCTGTCAAGTGAAGCTCGTCGTACTTCCCAACAAAAGATCGGTGAACCCGGAGGAGCGAGCCATCATTCAGACTTTACATAGTCTGGGCTTCACGGATGTGGTGTCTCTGCGGTATGGGAAGATGTACACCATCACCATCACCGCACCAAACAAAGAAAAAGCCCGCGAGCAAATTCTCGCGGCAGAAAAGAAACTTGGGCTTTCCAGGCCCGCAATAAACGACGAGTGCTATATACTCTCACTCAGACTGCTCGAGTGAGAGTTTTCTTTTATCCAATGCGGTTAATTTTTGCGGCGAGAATAAAGTCATTTTCTGAAAGGCCGCCGATGGCGTGCGTATCCAATTTCAGCCGGACATTTTTATAACTGAATATTGAGATGTCCGGGTGATGCCCTTCGAATTCCGCCAGGTCGGCGACTTCGTTCACAAAAGCAATAGCCTCTTTAAAATCCTTGAACTGAAACTCGCGGGAGATACTTTTCATGTCCGCCGCAACGCTCCACCCCGGCACCTTCGGCAAATACTCTTGGATTTCTTTTGCCATGAGGGGCGGTGTTCCTCCCTCGCATGGCACGCACTTTTTAGCGCTTAAATCATCCATATTTCGGCTATCCTAGCATTAGCGGCGCTCTAGAGCCAAAGTAATAATATGATCCAAAAATTGAGGTAATGTTGCACCGATGGCATTGAGCGATTTCGGAATGAGCGAATGGCTAGTCATCCCCGGCAGAGTATTCGCCTCTAGAAAATAAATGCCGCGGGGTGAGACAATGAAATCGGAGCGGGAGTAATGCCGAAGTCCGAGCGTTTGGTGTACTGCTTTTGCAAGCCGCATAAGCTCCATTCTTTCTTCCCGGCTGAAGCTTCCGGGAATGCGATAGTCGGTTTCGTCGCTTATGTATTTTGAATCGTAGTCGTAAAAAGTATTTTTAGGAGGAACAATTTCTACCGGTAGCAAAGCATAGAGCTCCTCGCCGCGAAAATTATCAATAACACCCGCGGTTGCTTCCTTGCCGCGAATGTATTCCTCGATGAGGATATTTGGCGAGACTTCAAAGGCCTTGCGTAATCCCTCATTAAACTCGAACCAATCGCGTGCGATAGATACGCCCACTGAAGAGCCTTTATCAACCGGCTTAATGACCGCGGGAAGCGGGAGTGACCGAAAGAGTTCGTGAATTCGCTTGCCGATATCATGGGCGACATTAAGCAGTGTTCCCTGCGCAGTTTTAATGCCAGCCCTCTTTACGTGTTCCTTGGCAAGCGCTTTGTTCATCGCAATGGCCGAAGAAAGAGCTTTTGAGCCGGTATAGGGAATGCCGAAGGTCTCAAGAAGCCGTTGCACCTTGCCGTCCTCTCCCCACTCGCCATGGAGCGCGTTCACGACAACATCGTTCTGCTCAAGCGCCTGTCTCGGTTCTATAGAGCGCCCGCGCATATGCCACAGACCGTTTTTGTCGATGAACACATCGTGGGCGTGATATTTTTCCTCCGGCAGGTGCTTCAAAATGCTCTCGCCGGTTTTAAGCGAAACTTCATATTCACTTGAGGGACCACCACGCAATACCGCGACACGAATCTTGGACATGTCGCTAGTATAGCAAAATACAAGCAAGTATTCGCCTCCCGAATTAGGAAATCTATTCCTAAATTCTCAAGAATTTAGGAATAGATTTCAGTGATCACTGTCGGCCGCGAACTTTTCGATGGTATCCTATGGCAAAGCGATGGGCTTCGCTGTTAGCGAGCAAGATTTCCCGCTCGTGGGTGTGCTTCAGGCTTCCCTCCCCGAGAATCTCCCGTGGACGATGGTGTTCGTCTTTCACCACTGAAACAATCGGAACCTCGATCCCCGCC